>WBZO01002113.1_pt1 | contig 27252 bp, 27 predicted proteins | sample 5204261 | NCBI WGS metagenome assembly WBZO01 (sample SAMN12412400, study PRJNA552823) | activated sludge metagenome | isolation source: activated sludge from anammox sidestream of wastewater treatment plant... | place: USA: North Carolina | collected 2017-09
CGGGGTGGGGCATCATGCCCAGGACGTTCCCGCGGGCGTTGATGATGCCGGCGATGTTGCGGGCGCTGCCGTTCGGGTTGGCGGCGGGGGTGACTTCGCCGGCGGCGTCGCAGTAGCGGAAGACGACGCGGCCGCGTAGTTCGAGTTCGTTGAGCGTCTCGGCGTCGGCAAAATAGTTGCCCTCGCCATGGCTGATGGGGACGTGGAGGACCGAGCCTTCGGGGATGCCGTCGGCCCAGGGCGTCGACCCGCCCTCGCGACGGAGGTAGATCCACTCGCACCGGAACTGGAGGCTCTGGTTGCGGATGAGGGCCCCGGGGAGGAGGTGGCTTTCGCAGAGGACCTGGAAGCCGTTGCAGATGCCAATGACGGGCTTACCGGCCTCGGCGAAGTCGACGACTGCTTCCATGACGGGCGAGAAGCGGGCAATCGCGCCGCAGCGGAGGTAGTCGCCGTAGGAAAAGCCGCCGGGGAGCACCACCGCGTCATAGCGGGAGAGGTCGGCTTCACGGTGCCAGAGGATGTCGGCCTGTTGTTCGAGGACGTTGTGCAACACGTGGTAGGTGTCGCGGTCGCTCCAGGTACCCGGGAAGCGGATGATGGCGAATCGCATGCCCCGATTGTCGAACGCGGCGGGCCGAGTGTCGACCGGAGGTTACTGGCGGGCCGTCGGGAGGGGGGTTTCGCCGCGGGCGAGGGCGGCGATTTCGTCGGATGTGGGCGCGGGGTACTGGACACGCGGGTGGTAGACGGCGCGGAGGGTGCTCTTGAAGCTGGCCGCGACGGCCTGGAGCTCGCGCATGGTTATGTCGCATTCATCCAGCTGGCCCTCGGAGAGCCGCTCGGCGAGGACGCCATCGATGAGCTGGTCGATGGTCGGGGTGCCGTCGTCGTTGCGGGCGCGGACGATGGCCTCGCAGGAATCGGCGAGCATGACGATGGCGGCTTCCTTCGTCTGGGGGCGAGGGCCGGCATACCGGTAGTCGGCGGGCTGAGCGGCGATGCCTTCCTGGGTGGCACGGCGATAGAAATAGGTTACCAGGCGCGTGCCGTGGTGCTGGGGGATGAAGTCGCGGACGACGGAGGGCAGGCGATAGCGCCTGGCGAGGTCGATACCGTTAGTGACGTGGGCGCGGATGATGGCGGCGCTTTCGTTGGGGGGGAGCTCTTCGTGGGGGCTGGGCGAACCATCGAGCATGTTTTCGATGTAGTAGCCGGGCATCATGAGTTTGCCGATATCGTGGTAATAGGCGCCGACGCGGACAACGAGGGCGTCAGCGCCGACCTGGGCGGCGGCGCGTTCGGCGAGCGCCCCGACGAGCATGCTGTGGTGGTAGGTCCCGGGAGCTTCGTCCTGGAGGCGCCGGAGGAGCGGGTGCTCGGACTGGGCCAGTTCGAGCAGTTGGAGGCGCGTCGTCACGCCAAAGACCATGGAGAGCATGATGAAGACGCCGACGGCGAGGAGTGCGGCCCCGGCGCCGTTGAGGGTGGCCGCCAGGGCTATCCAGGCGAGTTCGACGTTGGCCCGCTGGGCGCCGACGAGCCAGAAGACTGCCATGACGGCGCCGGTGGCCAGGGCGACCGCGACGGCGGAGAGGGCATAGCGGCTCAGGCGGTCGGCACGGTGGAGGACGGCGGCGCCGGCGAGTCCACCCGCCGCGTAGGCCATGCCGAGTTCGAGGGACTGCAGGGAGCCGACATAGGAGGTGCCGGCAATTTCGGGCGCGGTGCCGCCCACGAACGCCGCGAACAGGCCGATGACCACGGCGACAAGGGCGGCGAACGACAGGTCGGCGAACGAGGCGGCGATCATGGCGGCGGCGCCCACGGGGAGGGCGAAGGCGTAAAAGTGGCCCCCGGTGTCCGGGGTGAGGATCGGGAGCATGACCCTGGTCCCGAGGAGGACGGCGCCAATGCCCAGGGTGACCACGGCCATCCGGCGGCGGGCGGGGGCCTGGAACGGCTGGAACAGGTAGGCGTAGGCGCCGAGCAGGACGCCGAAACCGGCGGCCATGATGGCGCCTCCGGCAACGCCGTAGACATCGATGCCGTCATCGACGACACCGCTGGCCTGGAGGGCCTCGATGTCCTGGAGGGTGATGGGCTGGCCCTCGGTGACGATGACCTGGCCCCGGGCGATGGTGCGGACGACAGGCTGGACGGCGGCGATGGCAGCGGCGCGTTTGGCCTCGGTGGCCGTTACATCCACCTGGAAGTTGGCGATGACGAAGGCCCGCAGCACCTCTCGCATGGCGGTGAGTTCCACCGTGGAGGCCGGGGCGTTGGCCGGCTGGGCGAGGTAGTCATCGATCGCGGTGGAAAGCAGTTCGGGCCGGATAGGCGCCGACATCAGGACGGTGAGGGCGTTCACGCTCTGTTGCTGGAACGCATCGAAACTGGCGGCGCTGAGTTCCTGGAGGGCAAAGCGCCCGGAGCTGGCGACCGGGCGGGGAGAGGAGAGCTCGCCGACCTGGTCGATCTTTTGCTGGGCGGTGAGGTCGGTGCGTGCGGTGATTGCGCGAACCTGGCTGAGGTAGCGGTCGAGCCGCTCGGCCTGCTGATCGCGGATGGCGGAATCGACGGGGAGGGCCACGCCCTCGACGGCGGCGGCGGCCTCATCCCGGGCAGCCCGGGTGAGGGCGGCCGATTCAAACTGGGCATCGCGCGCGGCTTCGAACGTGGCGGGGGCGATATCGCCTTCGCGGAGGGCGCCATCAAAGCGGAAGAGGGGCACAACGAGGAGCACGGTGACGGCCGTTAGCACGAGGCCGAAGCCACCCGCGGTGGTACGCGACACTGCCGGGACGGGTTTGCGGCGGATCATGGATGCAGCCGCAGGATACCAGAGCGGGCGTTCACTGCCGGGAAGTGGGGCTTCAGAAGACAGTCCCCTCGCCGAGGAAGGCGTTGAGGGCGGAGAGCCGCTCGATAACGAGGAAGCCGGCGCGGTCGCTCACGGGCTTGTTGCGCTGGAGCAACACGGCACGCATGCCGGCTGCCCGGGCGCCGGGGATGTCGGTCACGGGCGAATCGCCGACGAAGACCGCATCGTGGGGCTCGGTGCCGAGGTCGGCGAGGGCGCGGCGGTAGGGGGCCGGGTTGGGCTTCGCGAGGCCGACATCGGCGGAGGAGACGAAGCTATCGATGTAACCGGCGAGCCCGAGCTCGTTCACCCGGGTGGTGAAGTAGTGCCCGGGGAAGATGGCGTTGCTGACCACGGCGACGCGGTAGCCGCGAAACTTGAGCGACGAGAGGAGCGCGCGGGCATCGTCGTAGACTTGCTGGTAGCGGGTGTGCTGTTCGAAGAACAGGCGGCCGCAGGCTTCGACATCGTTGGTGCCGCAAGGCCAGCCGAGCCAGGTCATCGCTTCGCCGATGATCCGGCCGATGGACGGGGAGGTCTCGGTCTCGCCCGGGGTGTAGGGCGGGAGCACGGACTGGAAGGCGCGGCCGAAGTCCCCATCGGCGGCAGCGACGCCGAGATATTTCCGAGCGTAGGCATCGACGGCCGAGGCGGCGACATCGATAGCCGCGGGGTTGTGGGTTACGAGCGTGCCGTCCCAATCGAAGAGGACCGCGCGGATGGCCATCTCAGGTGCCCAGGAGCCGGCGGACGACCTCGTTGATGGCGCGGCCATCGGCCCTTCCGGCGAACTGCTTCGTCAGGACGGGCATGACCTTGCCGATATCGCGGGGGCCGCTGGCGCCGGTTTCGGCGATGACCTTGCGGACGGCGGCCTCGATCTCTTCTGGGCCGGCCTGTTCGGGGAGGTAGGCTTCGAGGACTTTGGCCTCGGCGCTTTCGCGCTCGACAAGGTCCATCCGGTTGCCTTTTTCGAACTCAACTATGCTCTCGCGGCGCTGTTTGACTTGCTTCTGGATGACGGTGATCACGGCGTCGTCATCGAGGGCCTTGCCCTGGTCGATCTCGGTATTCTTGATGGCCGCGATGAGCATGCGGAGGGTGGACTTGCGGACCTCCTCGCGGTTGCGCATGGCATCGGCGAGGTCGGCCTGGATGGTGTCTTTGAGGGTTGCCATGAGCGGGACTCCCGGAAAGCCGCGGGCCCGGCGAAGTGGCCGGGCCCGCGGGAGTGATCGGTGGATACCCGGCTAGCGCCTGCTGGCTGCGCGGGCTTCGCTGCGGAGCTGCTTCTTGCGGAGCTTCCGCAGGCGGGCGGCTTCCTTCTTCTTGCGCTTCACGCTCGGCTTTTCGTAATGCTCGCGCCGCCGCGCTTCAGCAAGGATGCCATCCTGTTGAACGCGCTTGTTAAAGCGCTTGAGCGCGGCTTCGAAAGCCTCACCATCGCCGACGATGACTTCTGCCAAGAGGAACGATCACCTCGCATTCTTGCGAAACGGAGTGCCCCGAAAGGGCCGCAGGTCACTAACCATACCACCCGGGTGTGCTAGGCGGAATTCGCGGCAAGACCACCTGGCGCGCCGGCATCGCGGATGCGCCGGTCGAGCCGTTCCAGGTGGTATTCAACCCAGATGGCCGGGCGCTGACTCTGGATGCCCGGTGCATCGTGGTTGAAGCGGTCCTGGCGCTTCCGGAGCGAGCGCGCCAGCTCTTCGTAGCGGGCGCGGAGGTGCCGGAGGCGGGGCATGTGGCCCTCCCAGTGGCCGTGGAGGGCGGCCGCCTGGCAGAGCGCGGCATGTTCGGCATCGATCGCGTCAAGGCGCTCGCGGTCGCGCTCGATATCTTTCGCGAGGTTCAACCACTCGGGAAGCATGCCGCCGTTCTGGAGGACGCGGAAGCCGAGCCAGTTGTCGCCGGCGAGGGTATCGCCATCGCCGAAGGCGAGCGGCTTGCCGGCTCCAGGCAGGTTATCGAACCGGCCGGCTGCCATGGCCTCCTGGATCTGCGACTCGATGGCCCGTTCGATACTCATCGCGGCAATTTTCCGGCAGCCCGGCGGGCGTGTCGACTCGAACGCGGCGAAGGCGGGCATTGCTGCCCGCCTTCGCGTGCTCAGTCCGTGGCCGGTACTGCTAGTCCGCCGAGGGGAGGACCTTCGGCTGGAGGAGCTCCATGGTCCGGCCATCGACGTTGAGAGCGCAGGGGCCGGGCTTCACGACGAGGACTTCAATGCCGGTCGATTCGTCCTTGTAGCGCTTGCCGAGCTGGACGGCTTCCATGCCGTCGGTGTTCACGGTCACCGAGGCGTCCTCTGCGCCGCGCATCTGCATGGGCGCATCGCCGCAGCGGAGTTCGCCCGCGCCGCCCTTGGTCACAATGAATTCCGCCACGCCGCCGGGCACGACGTATCGCTTGCCAGTCTGTGCTGCTGCCATCCCTAACCTCTTCTTGGTGGAGCCCCGGCCCACCGCCGGGGCGAGGATTATGTGCGGGATCCTACGGATGCTCCCCGTGGCGGTCAAACGAAAGGGGGCCGCGAAGGGCCCCCTGGCGTGGTTTCGGAAAGGCTGGAGTGTCTATTCGACCCAGACCCAGCCCTTCATGGCGGGGTGGTAGTCGCAGGTGATCAGGAACTTTCCGGGTTCATTGAAGGTGATGGTCCGCTTGTCGCCGGCGGCGGGGCCGATGTCGGGCTTATCGGCGGTGCCGTTGATGGTGATGGTGTGGAGGCCGGCGACGTTCTCGAAGACGATGCCGGTACCCACGGCCACCTTGACGGCGCCGTTGTTGGAACCGCTGCGCGTGCCATCGGCCTCGACGATCCAGTCGAATTCGGGGACGGTCTGGGTCGCGAAGATGGTGACGTTAGTGGAGACATCGGTGGGTTCGGTGGGTTCGGCCGCGGGTGTGGCACTGCCAACCCCGGGGAGCGTGTCGAAGACGCTCTGGGGGAGAGCGTACTGGACGCAGGCAGTGCCCGGGTTGATCTGGTCCGGCGGCGCCGAGCCCCAGGAGTCTTCGGGAAGATGGAGCGAGGTCCCGATGGCGATCACGTCGTCGGACTTCACGCTGTTGGCCTGGGCGAGCATGCTGGCGGTGGTGCCGGACAGCGTCTGCGCGACATCATCAAGGCTCTGGCCCTGGACGACGTAGGCATCGATTTTGGGGAGCTTGAGTTCGGTGACTTCGGCCGGGATCTCGGCATCGGCCTCGAGGTCCTTGACGGCGTCGTTGAGGTCCTTCAGTTGCTGCTCGGTGATGCCGTGGCGCTCGGCGACGGCGGTGACGGTATCACCGGCGGTGACGAAGTAGACGGCGCCATCGGGGAGGGCGAGGACCTCGCCGGGGAAGAGACCGGCGCGCGGCTGGCCTTCGGGGGTGAGGAGCTCCATGGTGGCGACGCCGCGCTTCACGCTGAGCTTGTAATCGAGCTTGTTGAGGTCAGCGATGATGAGTGCGCCGACGAAGTGGGCCTCGGCGACTTTCGTAATGGTTTCGTTGTCTTTGTAGACCGTGTAGGCGTAGCCATCCTGGTCGGCCCGGAAACCGGGAAGGCGGATGGTGGAACCCTGCTTCAGGGTGCCTTCGAGCGGGAGCTTGTTGAAGGCGGCGAGTTCGGCGGGGCCGATGCCATGTGCACGGGCGATGAGGGAGAGGGTATCGCCGCCGACGACCGCGGTGGAGTGGAGGTTGAGGTTATGGGCGAAGTGCTCTGCTTCGGTCCAGCCGAAGCTCGTGGGGTTGCCGAAGGCGTCTTCACCGGTTGCCGGGGCGGTGATGAGGTTCACGAGGTGTTCGATCTGGATGGCGTTGAGCGCGCCGCCGTTGGTGTTGAGCCAGGCGGGCATGAGGGTGCCGGCGCGGCCGCACTGGAGGGTACGGCGGATGAGGTCGCGGTTCGCCTTGAGCAGGAGCGGGTCCTGGTCCTGGAAGTCGGCGCGGTTGAGGGCGGGGCCGACACCGCCATCGCCCTTGTTGCCGTGGCATGTGCGGCAGTTGTTGGCATAGAGGAGGGCGCCACGCTCGAGGGACTGGTCCTGCGTCCACTCCTCCTGGTCGGGAGCGCGCACGGGGAGGTCGATGGCGGTGTAGGCGGCGCAACCGCCGACGAAGATGAAGAAGAGTGCGACGATGAGGACGATTTGCTTCTGGGTATTCAATCGATCCTCCGCCTATCCGTTGTAGGTGACCGCGCGAAGCGGGTTTTCGTTGTTGCCGCTGGTGACGGCGCCTGTGTTGACATCGACAGAGCCGTTGCTGTTGATGCTGAGCGCCATGGTGTCCATGGGCCGGGGCGCGGGCCCAAAGACGCGGATGCCGGCGCGCGAATAGGTGGAGCCGTGGCAGGGGCAGCGGAACCAGCCGACGATGCCGGGGAAGTTCACTTCGGCGCCGTTGAAGCCGCCGAGCCAGGGGACGCTGCAGCCGAGATGGGGGCACTTCCAGTAGAGGGCAAGGAGGCCGCCTGTGCCGCCGACACCAAGCACGTCGCCTTCCGGGCCATCGAGGTTGACGAGCCAGAACTTGCCTTCGCTGATCCGGACGGGTTCGGCACCGGGGAGCGGAATGCGGTTGGCGGCGACGTTGACGGTGCCGCCGAAGCCGCTGGGCTTGCGCAGGTTGAAGAAGCCGAGGAAGCCGGCTGCCATGGCACCAGTCGAGAGGGCCAGCCCCGCGAAGACGCTGACGCGGAGGAAAGAGCGGCGGGCGAGCTTGCGCGCCTCTGACTGGCGGGCTCGCTCGATGCGCCCCGAAGCGCGCGGAGCGGCGGATTGTTCAGCTGCCATTGTTCGTTTCTACTCCTGCCCCGGTATGCCTTCGCTAACTTTCAGCTCCCACGGGAACACGAGCTCCTGGCCCTGTCCCCGGAATGCCGTGCCGGTCAGCGTCAGCACGCCGTAGGAGGCGACAAAACCGCCGAAGAGCGCCAGGAGGGCGTCGCGACGGGTGACGACGAGGCCCATCCTCCACATGGTGTAGATCATCAGGCTGGGGAGCCCAACGATGAACGCGATCGGGATGCCCTGTTCGACCAGCCAGCCGGGGAAATCGAGGTGCTGGAAGGTCGTGGGGCCGCCGGAGCCTGTGCCATCGAGGATGCGGAGGTTGAACGGGAGGTAGGTGATCTCGCGGGACCAATCGGGCCACGGGAGCTGCGACTGGATCGAGCGGACGTTTTCGAGGAACCGGAGGCTATCGCCGCCGGAAAGCTGGAACCAGTCGTTGAGGAAGAAGGCGACCTTGCCGGAGTCCCAGAGGATGAGGCTCCAGGTGCCGAAGAAGCCGATGGCGGCGGAGATTACCGTGATCTTGACCGCGCCTTCGGTGCCGAACCAGACGCCCTGTCCATCGTTGTCGCGGTCGAAGTAGGGGAACGCGCCGAGGATGACGAGCCAGACGGTGGGGATGATGATGCCGGCCATGGCGGCGTTCATGTGGAGGAGGAGTTCCTGCAGGTTGAGCAGGTACCAGGGGGCCTTGGACGGGTTGGGCGTGACGTCGGCGTTGGCCTGGTCGAGCAACGGGGCATTCATGACCACCGAGAGGAAGAAGAGGGTGATCGTGAAGAGCATCGCGGCGATGAACTCGATGAAGACGAGGTCGGGCCAGACGAGTACTTCCTCGTCGCGGGCGCGAGCCTGCGGGCGGGCGACTGGTCGGGCGACTACTGCGGTTGCCATGCTGTCCCTGTCCTGCGTGAAGTTCGGGGCCTAGAGCGGCCGGGCCAGGCCACCATCGCGGCGGATACGCCAGAAGTGGACGGCCATGAAGATGGCGGCCAGCAGTGGCAGGCCGATGACGTGAAGTGTGTAGAAGCGGATGAGGGAGTCGGGGCCGACTTCGAAGCCACCGAGCATCCAGAAGCGCGTCTTGGGGCCGAGGACCGGGGCCGAGCCAGCGATGTTGGAGCCGACGGTGATGGCCCAGAAGGCGAGCTGGTCCCAGGGGAGGAGGTAGCCGGTGAAGCTGAGGAGGAAAGTGAGGACGAGGAGGATGACGCCGACCACCCAGTTGAATTCGCGCGGGGGTTTATAGGCGCCCGTGTAGAAGACGCGCATCATGTGGAGGAAGACGAGGATGACCATGGCGTGAGCCATCCAGCGGTGCATGTTCCGCATCAACTGTCCGAACTGGACGGTGGTGGTGATGTTCTGCATGTCGAGGTAGGCGCGTTCGACGCTGGGGACGTAGTAGAACATCAGGAGGATGCCGGTGACCGTCAGCCCCAGGAACATGAAGAACGAGAGGCCGCCGAGGCAGTAGGTATGGGTGACCTTGACGTGCGTGCGGTGGATGCGGGTGGGATGGAGGTGGAGGAACACGTTGGTCGCGACGATGAGCATCTGGTTGCGAGGCGTGTTCGGGTAACCGGTGCGGAAGATCGATTTCCACACGTAGTTGTGGAACATCTTGTCGTAGATCTTGTCCGCGAGCGTTGGTTTTGCCGGTGCTTCAACGGCCATGGGTCACACTACCTCTGCCACCACTGGCCGAAGAGCACGATCAGGGCCAGGGTCGCGACAATGGTGATACTGACGAAGACAAGCTCAAGCGTCTCGGCAAAGTCGTGCGGAAGATTAGCGAATTCCAACCGACCGGCCTCCCCCTCGTTCATTCCCGTGGGCACGGAGCCCCGGTGCCAGCGGACTTTGTGAATCTCGTAGCAAGGCGTGTTATACCATCGGCCCTACCCGCGATCAAACCTGCGGGGGTGCGGTTTACCCGCTGCCAGACGTAGGCGGGCACGCCAATTTGCATCCAATCCCATGCATTCGAAGCGCCTATCAGGGCTATCGGCGGCGGCGAAAGCGCATCCGGGCCAGCCCGCGGACGTCTTCGAGGGCCGTGCTGACGATTTTGACCTTGGTGTCGGTGTCTTCGACCCAGCGGACGGGAAGCTCGCAGATCGTGAGTTTCGCCTGGTGGGCGAGGATGAGCAGTTCCGTATCGAAGAACCACATCCGGTTCTCGATGTGGGGGACGACGGCCTGGACGGCCCTGCGGTTGAGTGCCTTGAAGCCGCACTGCGCATCGGTGATGCGGAGGCGGGGGAAGGTCAGGCGGATGAGCGCGACATAGCCGCGGCTGGTGATCTCGCGCTTGAGCTGGCGGTCGGTCTTCGAGCCTTTGGCCAGGCGCGAACCGATGGCGACATCGCAGCCGCGCTCCGCAACCATGGCGATGAGCTCGGGCAGATGCTGGAGGTCGGTGCTGAGGTCGACATCCATGTAGGAGACGACATCGGCGTCGCTCGAAAGCCAGGCTTCGCGGAGGGCAAGGCCGCGGCCCTTCACTTCGAGGACAAGTGCCTTCACGCGGGGGTCGCGGGCTTCGAGGCCGCGGGCGAGCTCGGAGGTGCCGTCGTTCGAGCCGTTATCGGCGACGACCAGGCGCCAATCGTATTGCTGGTGCTGGTCGAAGAGGGCCAGGGTGGTCACGACGCTCTGTTCGAGCACCTTGACTTCGTTGTAGACAGGGAAGACCACATCGACCGTTGGGCGCGCCGTGTCGCTCATGGCGGGCATTGTCGGGCCGGGCAGATAAACGCGCCATCGGCGGGACGACGAAAACGCCCACCGTTGCCGGCGGGCGTCGCGCAATCACATCCGGGGATTGGGATCAGGCCGCGGGGGTGCTGGCGTGGGCAGCGAGGCGGCGCTTGAGGCGGTCGGCCTTGCCGGTGTGGATTGCGCCCTGCTTGGCGGCGCGGTCGAGGGCGGAGTAGGCGCTGTTGAGGGCGGTCTTGATCGCCTCGGCGTCGCCAGAAGCGACGGCTTCGCGCACACGGCGGACGGATCCGCGGGCCAGCGTGCGGCGTGCGCGATTGCGCTCGCGTTCGCGAAGGGACTGGTGCCACCGCTTGATAGCGGACTTATGGTGAGCCATGTGTATCTCTAACCCGGACGTGGAATGTGAGTGTCGAAGAAAGAGCGTATCGCGGCGGGCGGGCACAGGCAACGACCGTGAGCGGGACGGTCGAACGGGCGGCGGAGTTGGCGTAGCCTAACGGCATCTCCCGAGGTGACCCGCACATGCCCCTTCGTATCGGCCTCATCGGCGCGGGCGCGAACACGCGCCAGATGCACATTCCCGGACTCCGCAAGCAGCCGGGGGTGGAAATCACCGGTGTCGCGAACCGCAGCCGGGAAAGCTCGCAGCGGGTCGCCGACGAATTCAGCATCCCGCGGGTGTTCGAATCGGTCGAGGCGCTCTGTGCCGACCCGGACATCGACGCGGTGTGCATCGGCACGTGGCCGTACATGCACCGCGACTTCAGCATCATGGCCCTGGAGGCGGGCAAGCACGTGCTCTGCGAGGCGCGCATGGCGATGGACCTGGAACAGGCGCTGGACATGCTGGCCGCCAGTGAGCGTCACCCGGAGCTGGTCGCGCAGCTCGTCCCCGCGCCATTCGACTTCCGGCTCGGGCCGACGATCACGCGTCTGATCGGGGAAGGCGCGCTCGGCGACGTGTACGAAGTAAGCGTGAACGTGCTCAACGGTTCGGGGCTGGGCCCGGCGACGCCCCTCCACTGGCGCCAGCGGGCCGACTACTCGGGCAAGAACGTGATGATGTTCGGGATCTTCGTGGAGGTCATCCACCGCTGGCTGGGCGACCACGCCGACATCCAGGCGGCGGGCGACATCGTCATCCCCGAGCGCCCGGACGCCGAGACCGGGCGGCCGGGCAAGGTCACGGTCCCTGACGTCTGGGTGGCGACAGGGAAACTGGCGAACGGCGCGCGCATCACCTATCACTTCAGCTCGATGGCGGCCGCGGCCGAAGGCAACGGCATCGCGGTCTTCGGGTCGAAGGCGACCCTGCGCTGGAAGATGGGCGACACGGCCGAGCTGATCGAGCACGGGAAGCCAGCGGTTCCCATCGAGCCCGACGCGGGCACAGACCGTGGGTGGCGGGTGGAGGAGGACTTCGTCGCCTCGGTGACGACCGGCGCGCCGGTGCGGCTGACGAGCTTCGAGGACGGGGCGCGCTACATGCGGGTGATCGACCGGGCGCACGAGAGCTGGCAGGCGGGGCAAAAGCTGGGGGTGTAGGGAGGACCCTTACGCCAAACACCGGAGCGGCTGGTTGCCGTTGTGAATGAGCATCTCAGCGAAGAGCTGGCGGTAGTCGAGGGGGACGCCGAGGGGTTCGCCGCGCAACTCGGCGTAGACGCGGTGGAGGTTCGGCACCAGTCGCTCTCTGTCGTGCCAATCGGCGAACTTGCCGAGGTCGAGCGCGCCGGCCAACTCGAGCGGGGGCGTGCCCTTTTCGAAGCCGGCACGGGCGGACTGCTGCACCCAGAGCAGGTAGCTGCGCACCTCGGCGATGAGCTCCGGACCGCAGACTTCGCCGTGGCCGGGGACGATCGTCTCGGCGCCGAGCGCTTCGATACGGTCGAGCGCGGTGAGCCAGCCGGCGACCGAGCCGCCCAGCGCGAAGGGAGTACCGCCGTTGAAGATCACGTCGCCGGAAAAGAGCAGCTTGCGTTCGGGGATCCAGGCGACGATGTCGTTCGTGGTGTGCGCTGGCCCGACGAAGACAAGCTCGACCCTGAGGTCGTCGACGTAAACGGAGAGATGGTCGTCGAAGGTGACGGTGGGGGGCGTGATGGGGCAGTCGCCGAAGTCGATCATCGGGAAAAGGGCGTAGGAGGCATGGCCGCCGGCGATGACCTCGCGGCGGCAGCGCTCGCTGGCGATGATGGCGCTGGCGGGGGCGAACATGAAGTTGCCGTGAGTGTGGTCGCCGTGGCTGTGGGTGTTGATGAGGGCGCTGACCGGGTGGGGCGTCACCTGGCGTACGGCGGCGTGGAAGGCGCGGGCGCGTTTTTCGGTGCCGGTGGTGTCGATGACCGTGGCGGAGCGGCTGCCGACGATGGCGCCGGCGTTGTTGAGGAACCAGCTGCCATCCATCTGGATGTAGGCGAAGATGCCGGGAGAGACTTCCTCGATGCGGGGCGGGGGAATCTCAGCGTGAGCGGGGACGGCCTGGCTCGACATGCGGCGCGCTCCGGGTTGGTGGTGCGGGGAGTGTAGGGCATCGGCGCGGTGGCGTGTGCCTCTTCGGCGAGCCCGCCGGTATAGTCGCGGCCACAATGCGCGAGGCACTGACGGCGGTTGCGGCCCGGCTGCTCTTCGGCCTCCTGCTTCGCCGCGCGCCGCTGCTGGCAATGGATGCGGCGAAGCGGGCGGCGTTCGAATCGGCGGCTGCGGTGGTGCTGACGGGGGAGGGCAGGACGCTCGCGTGGGACCTCCCGTACCCGAAGCACGAGTTCACGCGGTACCTGGCGGCGCACCACCCGGTGCTGCTGCACGGGACGCCGAGGACCGGCGTCGAGCGGCTCGAACCGGCTGAGCAGACCCTGTTCGACGGATCGCGGGCCACGGCCGTGTTCGCCACCGACGATGGGATCTGGCCGATCTTCTTCGCGACTATCGACCGGGCACGCCATCGGGTGCCGTACTCGCTCCGGAACGCCGCGATGGTGGTGGAGCGAGGCGCGAAGGAGCGGCGCTACTACCTGTTCTCGATGGACCGCGACCTCCACGACGCGGACGTGCGTTGCCGCGGCGAAGTGCTGGTCCTCCCGCGGGCAACGTTCCGCCAGACGGGCTCGGGTGCGGTGCGTTTCCCCGAGTGGGTGAGCGATTCGGCGGTGACGCCGCTGGGGCGGGTGGAGGTGGGGCCGGAAGATTTCCCATTCCGCGGGCAAATTTCGGCGCACCGGTTGGGGGAATGGTTCCCGCTCACGTGGCTGCTCTACCGGCGGCGCACTCGGCGGTCGTAGCGCCGCAGGGCCTGGCGCACCCGGGCATCCTCATTGAAACCGCTTGATTCGGCATGGGGGATTACCCCCATACGGCTCCGTGACGCACTTCACAAAGCGCGGGCCGGGGTGGGTGATCCAGCGGAAGTGGCGGGGGAGGTCCGAACGTGACGATGGATGGGGACAACCGAGCCGGGGCCCCGGAGGGCCGGGGGCCGTGTAAGAGATCGCCCGGCGGGCGGTCTCACTTTCGAAACCGGGGCGGCAGGCCCCACGCAACAGGAGAGACACCATGACCCTCGCCACACGTGGCACATCGCACCGCCGCCGGGGACTTCTTGCCCTGGCGGCGTTCTTCGCCGTTTTCGGCGCCATCCTCGCGGGCGCCGCGGGCCGTCCGAGCGAAGACGCCCACGCAGTCGCGCTCCCGCTCCAGGCCATCATCCTCTGCAAGGAATACGCCTCGAACGGCCCGAACGACGACCTGGGGCGCACCTTCACGCTTACCCTGGAGCACGACGACAACCTCGACGACAACCAGCCGCCCTACACCAAGGACTACGCATTCCCGGTGGATGAAGGCGACGAGCTGTGCACGAAACCGCAGGAACTGCCTTCCAACGTGCATGTGACGGTCAGCGAGACGCTTCCCCAGGGTTTCGCTTCGAAGGCAGGCTATCCGCTCATCAGCCTCTACATGAACGGCCAGTGGCAGCCGCTTTCGGCCGGCCTTTCGCGGTCGTTCGAGCAGGACGACAGCTGCTACGAACTGGACCCGTGCGTCATCCGCTTCATCAACAAACACGACGGCGGCGATGAGGGCCAGGAGATCCCGACCGAACTCCAGCTGCCGTTCCGCATCTGCAAGTCGTATGAAGCGACCGGCGCGGCGGACAAGACGGGCGTCGAGTTCTCGTTTGAAGTCGAAGCCGACTACCCGCCGCTCGACGGCATCGCCGATGAGGTGTTCAACACCTCGATCACCGTCGACGAAGGCGGCTACGGCTGCTCGGAGACGCTCGGGGTGCCACCGGGCACCGCGCTGAGCGTGACCGAGAGCGCACCGGCCTGGTGGTACAGCGCGCCCGGCTACCCGAAGCACGAGTACGAAGGCGGCCCCGTCGTCGAGGACGACAGCACTGCCGAGGCCACGGTCGGCCCCGAGTGCAACCAGTACTGCACGCTCACCTTCACCAACCGCGAATACAGCACGGTCGACGGCGGCTACGAGTCGCTCCAGATCTGCAAGACGTTCGAAGCGACCGGGCCGATCGACGTGTTCGGCGTCGAGTTCAAGTTCAGCATCTACGTCGACGAGTTCCCGTACGGCAACGCCGACTACATCATCGACCTGGCGCTGACGCTCGACGAGGGCGAAACGAAGTGCTCGGAGATCTACGAGGTCCCGGCTGTCGCGACCCTTGGCGCGCACGAGATCCTGCCGGCGAACTGGCAGAGCGAAGCGGGCTACCCCTACATCGACATCTTCACCAACGGCCAGTGGCAGAACCCCGTGCAGGACGTCATCGCGTTCTTCGAGAACGACGACTCGTGCGGCGAGGAGCCCTGCGTGATGCACTTCCACAACAAGGCCGAAGGGGATGACCCTCAGGGTGGGGAGTATCCGATCCGGGTGTGCAAGAGCTTCCTCGATAACCAGGACGGTGCCTTGCGCGGGCCGGTCGCTTTCGAGTTCGATGCCAACGGCGCGCCGTTCAGCATCACCGTCGCCGAGAACGGCCACGAGTGCACCGTCGTCTGGGTGCCGCTGGAAACGCTGAACCAGCCGGTCGTCATCACCGAAGCGCAGCCGCAGGTCCCGTGGAACAACGCGCCGGGCTTCCCGAAGGCCGAACTCGACAGCAATCCGCTCGACGACACGGATTACGGGCAGAACGCCTGGTCGATCACGGTGACGGCGAACGAGGGCTGCTACCCCGGCACGCCGCCTGTGGGAGAAGTCCCGGCGGGGACGCTGCAGCTCGTCCGCCAGGCGCTGACGGTCGTGCTCTCCGACCAGTACCTCTGCACCGTCCACTTCACGAACATGGAGGAGCCGGGCGGAGACCCGGTGTGCGAAGTGAACTGCGGCGAGCCCGTCTGCGAGGTGGACTGCGAGCAAACGTGCGAAGCCGGCTGTGCCGAACCGGAGTGCGAGGTGGGCTGCGACTCGACACCGGAGACCACGCCGACGCCGCCCTCCACTCCGGTGCCAACCACGCCCACGCCCGAACCCGAGGAGCAGACCGAGGGCGAAAAGACCCCCGGTCCGGTGGTGACGCCCCTCCCGCCGAGCACGGGCAACGGCCTCGCCGCGGCAAACGGCGAAGCGAGCCTGGCACTGATGTTCAGCATCGCGTTCATCATCGCGGCGGTAGTGACCGCCGGGGCGGCCCTGGCTCCGCGCCGCTAAGGCAAACGCCCACGCCCTTTCTTCGCGGGCCCCGGATTACCGGGGCCCGCACCATTCCCGGCTCCGGGCCGGAATTCCGTCCATTCGGCCACGTTGCAGAGACCTAACAGATCGGCCACCGGGGGAGCCCGGGAAGGTAGAGTGGAAAGTCCGGAGGGTGGCATGACGACTGAACCGCGTGAACTGATGCGCCGGCTGGCGAGCTGGGAAGCTCCCGAGGGCACGGGTGTCGTGAGCGCATACCTGGACGCGCGCCCGGCAGCCCCGGGCAGCGGCGATCGCCCCGGGATGCGCACTGGCGGTGTGGTCCTGAAAGACCGGCTGCACCAGATCGAGAAGTCGCTGTTGCCGCGCGGGCCGGCACTCGATTCGTTCCGAATCGACCGGACGCGGATTGAAGCCGAGCTCTCGGGGGACCTCGCGGGCGTTGCGGGGGTGGCGATCTTCGCGTGCTCGGCGGGCAACCTGTTCGAGGTCGTCCGGTCGCCGGCGGCGTTCAGGAACCGGGTTATCTACGGGCGGCGGCCGGCGCTATTCCAGCTTGCGCGGATGGTGGATGAGTTCGAGCCGGCGGTGGTCGCGGTGGCGGACACGAACACGCTGCGGCTGTTCGTGGTGCAGTTCGGTGGCCTGGAAGAAGTCGGCGGGCGTGACGAGGACAGCATCCACTTCCAGAAGCGGGCGACCGGGGGCTGGAGCCAGGCGCGCTACCAGCGCCACATCCAGAAGCACCGGGAAGACTTCGCGCGCGAGGGGGCGGAGGCGATCCGCGACCTGATGGAGCGGGAAGACGCGACGCGCCTGGTGTTGGCCGGCGATGAGGTGGTGATCCCCCTGTTGCAGGCTGCCCTCCCGCACACGCTGCTCGACCGCCTGGCGGGCGACGCGCTCCGGATCCACATCCGCGCGAGCAAGACCGAGGTCGCCGCCGAGGTGGCCGAGGTCCTGGCTGCCGCGGAGGAGCGGGACTCGCTCGCGGTGGCCGATGCCCTGGTGGGCGAGGTGCTCGCGGACGACCTGGGCGTGGCCGGGATCGCGGATAGCCGGGAGGTGCTGACGCGGGGCGCGGGCGAGGTCCTGGTGATTGCTGACGGGTTCGAACCGGCGGAGGTGCGGAACGAGCTGACCCGGCTCGCGGTGCAGACCGGGGCGCAGGTGGAGGTCGTGTCCGGCCACGAAGCGCTGGACGCGCTCGGCGGCGTTGGCGTGCTGTTGCGCTATCGCGCCTGGGGAAGCTGAACCGGGCCACGGCGCCCGGGCAAGATGGCCGGGGCGGCGGGACGTGCGCGATGTGGCGGCAGGGGCGAGTATGGTGTCGTGCGGGTATTCCTGATCATCCTCGGCGCGCTCTCCATGCTGCTCGGCTTTGGCTGTGCTGTCAGCGGGTTTGGCACGTTTCGTGCCGTCGACTCCGATGGCTACATCAGCAGCGGACCGGGTCAGCTGGCGACGACCACCGGCGCCATCGTTGCGCGGACCAGCGAGATCGAGGACCGGAGCGACGACCCCGGGTTCCGCGAGGGAAAGATCCGCGTGCGCATCCGGGCGGCCAGGGCCGACGGCGGCCAGGTCTTCATCGGGATAGCCAGCGCCGAGGCGGTCGAGGCGTATCTCCGCGGCAGCCCCTACGAGGTGGTGCGCGACATCGAGTTCGACCCGCTGGGGTACGAAGGCGATATCGTACCGGGCACACTCGCTCCCGGGAGCCCGGCGGAAGCGGTGGATTGGGTCGCGAGCGCATCGGGCCGGGGCGAACAGGAACTGAACTGGCGGGTACGGCCCGGCTCGCACGCCTTCGTCGTCATGAACGCGGATGGTTCGCCGGGGGTGACGGTGGAGGCGGACCTGGCGGTGAAGCTCCCCTACCTGCGCGGCTTCGGTGTCGCCCTGATGGTGGCTGGCGTGGTGCTCCTTACGGCAGGGCTGCTGCTCATCGCGCTGCCCCTGCGGAACAGGCGGCGGGAGGGCCCGGCTGGGGACGACGCGGGCGGACCGTAAAGGCGGGCCAGGAACTTCACAACTCGCGGTCATATTTGTCCTACCATTGAAGCTCCGTGGACGAAATCGACTTCACGCGGGCGGAGGGACCGGGACCGGGGCGAGAACCGGTACTTTCCCGGCTGGCGCTGCCGGCGGTGCTGGCCGTGGCCGCGGTGGTTGCGGGTAGCGGGGCAGCCCTGTGGTCCCAGGCTGGCGTGACGGGTGAAGCCCTCGCCAGGGTGGAACTGGTGCCCGAGCGCGAACCGGTGGTGCTGGTGGTTGCGCTCGCACCTTCGCCGGGACCAGCACCCGTGGAGCCCGTCGCCACGCCAGTTGCAGCGTCCGAAGCCGCCGCGGGGGGCGCACCCGGCGGGGCGATCCCTTCTCCACCACCGGCGGTGCCGCAAGGCGAGCCTGAAAAGGAGGCTCCCCCAGCGCCCGCAGCACCCGGCGCGCTCGCCGGTGTGGCCGCCTGGTCGAACGGCGACTCCACTTCGTACTACATGTCGGTGGCGTTCCTGGCGATGGTCGAACGGGCAGGAGGGGCGGCAGCGATTCCGCCGTCATACGTCGTGTCCTCGGGACTGCTGAACCCGAACCTGCACGACTGGCCGGCGAGCCTGGCCTCGGAGATGGCCCTGCACAACCCGGGTGTTGTGGTGTTCATGCTCGGGGCGAACGACGCGAACGGAGCCGCAGCCAACCCCGAGGGCTACCGGGAGAGGGTCGGTGCGGTGATGGACCTGCTGCGGGCACCCGGCCGCAAAGTCGCGTGGGTGGGGCAGCCGACGATGGGCCGGGACGACCTGGCGGCCTCGGTGCCGGTGGTGAACCGGATCTTCATGGAGGAGGCGGCCAGCCGGCCATGGGTGATCTACATCGATGCGTGGACGCTCACCGCCGACGCATCAGGCGGCTTTACCACGCATCTGCCGGGCCCGGATGGCGAGCCACAGCTCATGCGGGCTGACGATGGAGTGCACCTGACCCCCGCGGCGGGCGAGCGGATCGCGCGGGCGGTGTTCGAAGCGCTCTTCCCCGGCGTCGCGATTCCCTAGCGGGACTTTTCGATCAGGGAATGGTGATCTGGGCCGGCTTGCAGGACCAGGGGCCCCACGCGCCGTTCCCGTACTCGACATCCGTCGCGAAGGCGAAGAGCGCGACGCGGAGGTTCGTCACGGGGTCGGACCACAGGGAGAAGTCCGTCCCGGTGGCCTCGAACCACGCCGGGATGAGCTGCATGAGGCCGTACGTCCCATAGCCGACCGCGTCGGGGCGGAAGCGGCTTTCGCACCAGGCGACACGGGCGACGTCGTCGAGGCGCTCGGATGGCCAGCCGGCGGCGGCGGCGGCGGCCATGATCTCGCTGTAGGAGAGGACGCCAGCGGCCACGGCAGGGGGTGGGGGGGCGGCGGCAGCCGGGGGTGGCGCGGCAGGTTCGGCGGGCGCCGGGGCGGGCTCCGTGGCCGGGGCGGGTGCGGGCTCGGCAGGCGCCACTGCCGGCGCCGGAGGCTCGGCCGCAAGGCTCGCCGCGGAGGGCCCGGAATCGGGGGCCGCCGCAGGTACGGGCGCGGGTGCGGCATCGGGCACGGCGGGCTGGACGGTGGCTTCCGGTGGGGGGGCATCCATCGCGGCCTGCACCGTGACGGTCAGGCCGGCGTCTGTCCCTGTGCTTGTGGCCGAGGGGACGAGCAGCGTGGAGACCTGCCCGGCGCTGGCGCTGGTGGAAAGCATGGAGAGGGGATTGAGCTGGGGTGCGGAAACGGAAGCGGTGCCGCCGGAGATGAGGTGGGCGGCGAGGAAGAACGAGATCGAGAGCATGACGATCTCGGCGGGGCGGACGAACCAGGGCTGGGAGGGACGCCGGGGCCCGGCCCAGCGGGGCTCGCGGTCGAACGCATAGCCATCGGAAGCGAGCTGGATATAGGCGGGCTCGAACTCGGCCCCGGCGGCGCGCACGGGGATGCGAAGCAGGCGGCCAGCAACCAGGACGATGGCGACGCCATAATCGACCCAGCCGGCAAGCCAGCTTGTGGCGCGCACCGACTCCTTCAGGAGTCGAGCCGTCACGCGGCGGTCTCCTCGCGTGAGGTATTCCTCATAAGCACTTGGGCCTGCGTGCCAGGACGCAAACCGGCCGTTGGCCGGCGGCAAGCAAGCCAGTCACCCCGCCAAAGAGTGGCCGTCAGGGTCGCACATTGCGCCTGCTAAAGGCAATCGTCCGACTACCAACGATTTGTGATGGCGGTCCACTGAAATGGGCAGGAGGATGCCCCGATGCGCCGCCGCCGGGTGCCCAACCCGGGGGGCGTCTAAGATGGATCCCTACCTCCTCCACAGGACGCACCATGCAACTGACCGACACCCTCACCAACACCCGGCAAGAGCTCCTGCCCGCCCTCGCCGACGACGGCGTGGTGCGCATGTACGTCTGTGGGGTGACCCCCTACGCGGAATCGCACGTGGGCCACGCGCTTCACGCGATCGTGTTCGACGTGCTGCGGCGGTATCTCGACTGGCGCGGGGTACCGGTCCGGCACGTCCAGAACTTCACCGATATCGATGACAAGCTCATCGACCGGGCCCAGCGCCTTGGCGTACCCATGAGCGAGCTGGCCGAGCAGAACATCAACGACTACTTCGCGCAGTTGAAGGCGATGAACGTCCAGCCGGCCCACGTCTACCCGCGGGTGACGGAGACGGTGCCCCAGATCATCCGCTTCATCGAAGGGCTCATCGAAAAGGGCTTCGCCTACGCTTCCGGGGGCGACGTGTACTACCGGGTGCGGCAGTTCGGAGGCGAGCGTTACGGGGCACTCTCGCGGCGGGCGATCGACGACCTGCTGAGCGGCGCGCGGGTAGACCCGACGGAGCTGAAGGACGACCCGCTGGACTTCGCGCTCTGGAAGGGGGCCAAGCCGGGCGAGCCGAGCTGGGAGAGCCCCTGGGGGCCGGGACGGCCGGGGTGGCACATCGAATGCTCGGCGATGGCGCTGGAGAACCTGGGCGACCAGATCGACATCCACGGAGGCGGGGCGGACCTGATCTTCCCCCACCATTCGAACGAGATCGCGCAGACCGAGGCGTACACGGGGAAGGCGCCGTTTGCTCGCATCTGGATGCACAACGCACTCTTGCAGCTCGGCAGCGAGAAGATGTCGAAGTCGATCGGCAACCTGGTGACCATCCAGGAGGCGCTGGACCAGTACGGGCCGGATGCGCTCCGGCTGTTCGTGATCACGAGCCACTACCGCAGCCCGGTGAACTACACGGACGAGGCGCTGGAAGCAGCCAGGGCCGGCGCAGACAGGCTCCGCAATGCCGCGTTTATGGCTGCCGGGGGCAACGGCGCCCTGCTGGCCGCGGGGCCGTACCGCGAGCGCTTCATCGAGGCCATGGAGGACGACCTGAACACCCCACGGGCGCTGGCCGCGCTGTTCGACCTCGCCCGTGAGGTGAACCGGGCAGCCACGTCGGGACAGGACATTTCGGACGCCCAGGGCACCCTCCGCGAACTCTGCGGCGTGCTCGGACTCACGCTCCAGTCGCCGGCCCGGGAGGCGCAGGAGGCTGCGCCGTTCATCGACCTGCTGGTCAAGCTCCGGACCGAGCTGCGCGCGGCGAAGCAGTGGGCCATCGCCGACCAGGTGCGCGACGGTCTGACCGCGCTCGGCGTGGAGATCAAGGATGGGGCCGAAGGGACGACCTGGTCGCTGAAGTAGGGCCTGGGCCTGCCGTGCGCGATGGCTCCCGGGCGTGCCAACCGGCCGCCAGGCTTACCGCGCGTTGCCGTTTGTGTCCTTCGCCGTCCGGTATACTGGTTAGCAGGAGGTATCCAGCTCTCGAACTATGAACTTCATGAAAACCACACTGCTGCTGGCGACCCTCACGGGCCTCCTCGTGGCCGTGGGGGGCCTTGTCGGGGGGACTGGCGGGGCAATGATCTTCCTCGTCTTCGCCGGGGTGATGAACTTCGCTGCCTACTGGTTCAGCGACAAGTTCGCCCTGCGCATGGCGGGCGCGCGGGAGATCCAGGAGTCCGATGACCCGCACCTCTTCGCCATGGTGCGAGAGGTGGCTGAGCTTTCGCGGATGCCGATGCCGCGCGTCTACATCATCCAGAACGACTCGCCGAACGCGTTCGCGACAGGGCGGAACCCGAAGCACGCGGTGGTTGCCGTGACGACGGGCATCCAGCGGCTGCTGACCGACCGCGAACTGCGCGGCGTGCTCGGACACGAGATGGGCCACGTGAAGAACCGCGACATCCTGACGAGCTCCATCGTTGCGACGGTCGCCGGTGCGATTTCGATGATCGCCCAGGTACTGATGTGGTCGAGCCTGTTTGGCGGGCGGGGGCGAGACCAGAACCCGTTCGTCACGCTGGCGGTCATCCTCATCGCGCCGATCGCGGCGACGATGATCCAGCTCGGTATCAGCCGGCAGCGCGAATACGCGGCCGACAAGACGGGTGCCGAAGTGACGCGCGACCCGGAGGCGCTGGCGAGCGCCCTCGAGAAGCTGCAACGCGGGGTGCAGATCCGGCCGATGCAGGAGACTCCGGCGCAAGAAGCCGTCTCGGCGCTGTACATCGTGAAGCCGTTCGGCGGCGCGGGCGGGATGTCCAAGCTGTTCAGCACCCACCCGCCGCTTGAAGACCGCATCGAGCGGCTGCGGAAGATGCGCGTCTAGCTGGCGGCGGGCGAAGGCCAACCAGGGCGAACGAAACGCGAACACCGAGGCGCAGAGGCACGGAGGAGTTCTTCAAAGATCTTCGGTGTCCTCTGCGCCTCTCTGTGTTCGTGCTGGTAGTGGGCGCGGTTGCGGAAGATGCGGCCATGGCTACGGGCGCTGAAGTTTTTCGATGCGCTCGTCGCTGATCCAGGCGCCGTGGAAGCCGTACGGCACCCGCTGGGGCAGCGGGACGCGGGCGATGGGGGCGGATTCCATGTTGCGCGCGTCGATCACGACGAACTCGCTGCCGCCCGTGTTGCCGTCGTATACGTAGGTCACGACCCAGCCGTGGTCTTCGGCGGTGCCGGCCGGGTCGGGGACAAAGACGCCCTCGCCGCCGAACCGGTTATTGCCGTGGTGGTGGACGACGTTCCTGCCGGTGTGCAGGTCGTACTTGATGATGGCGTCGGCCTCGGGCATGCCGGAGCCGCCGCCGAAGCGGGCCGTGTAGCCATAGCGGGCGGCGTATCCCACGAGGTTGTCGTTCACGCGGGGGAAGTCGCTGGTCTGGTCGTCGAGCGCTTCCTCCTTCACGGCGCCGGTCCTGGTGTTGAAGCGCCAGCGATGGAGAGCCTGATCCGCATCATCGCGAACAAGCTTGCGGTCCTCGGGAGTGGGCGCAACGGTCGAATCGAGCGAGCCGAGATCAACGTGCGACATGCGGCAGGCGTCCAGAACGACCTCGTCGCCGTCCTCGAAGGCATTGAGGGTGTGGAACACGTAGCAGGCCGGTGCTTCGAACCAGCGGACCTCTGTGCCCTGGCCGCGGCGCGGCAGCAGCCCGAAACGCGCCGGGAGGTCGCGGTCGAAGTGGAGCGGGCTCTCGCCTTTCATGGCGCGCTGCGTGTCGAAGACGAGCGGGAGGTCCATGAAGATGGAGTAGTGCTCGCTGACCGCGAAGTCGTGCATCATCACGCCGCGCGGAAGGTCGATGGGTGTAGTGAGTGTTATCTCGCCATCGGCGGAGACGACGGAGTACTGGAGGTAGGGCACCCGGGCGCCGCCCTTCGCCATGTCGAACCCCATCATGTTGTAGCCGAAGAAGAGCATCTCGCCGGTGCGCTCATCGACCTTGGGGTGGGCGGTGAAGGCGTGAAGGAGCTTGCCGCCGTAGTTGTAGGTGCCCTGCGTTTCGAGGCCTGGCAGCTTGATCCAGTGAGGGTCGCCGGCCTCCCAGAGGGTCATCAGGCGGCCATCATGCCAGACGAGGGCGGTGTTGCCGGTGTTGCCGCGGCCGGGGCCGTTCGGGTTATCGAACTCGGGAGCGCCGAGGCCGCTGCCCCAGAGGGCCTTGACGGCAGACTTCTCGCGACGATGGGCCTCCGTCTGGACGTAGCGGTTGCGGTAGCTGACTTTCCCGTCCTTGATCCGGACGCCGTGGAGCATCCCGTCGCCGCCGAACCAGTGGTAGCCCTTGATGACATCGAACTGGGGGTTCGGGCCGGTGCGGACGAACATGCCTTCGAGCCCGGCGGGGATCTCGCCGGTGACTCGCAGGTGGTCGGCTTCGACCTCTTCGCGGACGGGAGCGAAATTGCCTTCGAGGAAGGGGCTGGTGACCTTCTCTTGTGCCATGACCATTGGGGCACCATCTCCGAGTTTGAGTTGGGCGGTAGTAGACCACATTTTCGCCCGGGATAACAAAGAAAACGGATCAGCGGCGGAGCCACGCGATGTGGGCGCTCTCTTCGAGGGCGGTGATCCAGTGGAGCGCCTCCCAGAGGGTCGCGCCGCGGGCATAGGCGCCGTGGCCGCGAAGCAGCACGACGAGGTGCATCTGGAGCGCGGCAGCGATCTGCTCGACCTGGACCGGTCCCTGCTCGATCACCGGGACTTCCTTGAGGTGGAGCTGGCCTTCGAGGTCCAAAGGCACAAAGAGGTCCGTATCGAAGCTCAGCGCGATGCCGTGGTGCGGGTGGGCGTGCGCGATGGCGCCCGCGCCGGTGAGGGCGTAGATCGTCGAGTGGAGGAGGGTGTCGCTCGATGGGGGCGGGCCTTCGTGGCTGCCATCGGGGTGGACGAAGGCGATGTGGCGGTCGCGGAGGCGGCCGAGCATGGTGCCGGTGCCGGTGATCCACATGCCCATGCCGCTGCGGATGCTGAGGTTGCCGCCGTGGCTGCTCACCAGCCCGAGCGTGTAGAGGTCGCGGCCTACCTCGTGGAACGTGCCCATGGCTTCCTGCGGGATCGTGGTCATGTGGAGCGCCAGCTTACGAAGCGGGCGAGCCGGGTGCCAGCGGCGCGGCATGCGTAGAATCAGGGCACTTTCCCCTGGAGAACCGACATGTCACTTGCTGGGCGCGTTGCGCTGGTTACTGGAGGCGGCCGCGGCATCGGCCGGGCGATCTCGTTGGCGCTGGCCGAGGACGGGGCGACCATCGCGGTGAACTACCGGCGCGACGAGGACGCCGCCAGGGAAACCGTCGCCGCGATCGAGAAGCTAGGGAGCACGGCGAAGGCCTACTCGGCGTCCGTCGAGGACTGGGACCAGGACCAGGCGATGGTGGAGCAGGTGCTCGCCGACTTCGGGCACATCGACATCCTGATCAACAACGCCGGCATCGCCAGCCGCGGGCAGGGCGTGGCCGATACGGACCCCGCCGAGATGGAGCGCGTGGTGCGAACGCACGCCTTCGGGCCGCACTACCTCTCGAAGCTCGTTTTGCCCGGTATGCGGACGCGCCCGCGGGGCGACATCATCATGATTTCGAGCGTCGCCGCCCGGGGCCTCGGCCCGAACGGCGCCCCGTACAACATGGGCAAGGCGGCGATGGAGGCGCTGGCGATGACGCTCTTCAAGGAAGAGCGGCGCCACAACATCCGCGTGAACGTCGTCCGGCCGGGGCTGACCGAGACGGAAATGGGCAGCCGCCTGGCGCGGGCCACCCAGGGCGTGCAGAGCATGCGCGATATCGACAAGCGGTCGGCGTTCGGGCGCGTTGCCCAGCCCGAAGACGTGGCCAACGTAGTGCGCTACCTGGTCAGCGAGCGCGCGTTCTACCTCACCGGCCAGACCATCGAAGTCGATGGCGGCGGGATGGCGGCACTGCCGAACCTGTAAGGCCCGGACCCGGATTCAGCGTGCGGGCCGGCGCCAGTGGAGGCGCCGGCCCTACCTTTCGTATTTCGCGAGCACCAGGCAGCTGTTCTGGCCGCCGAAACCGAAGCTGTTCTTCAGGGCAACGCGGACATCGGCCTTGCGGGCGACGTTCGGGACGTAGTCGAGGTCGCAGGTCGGGTCGGGCGTGTGCAGGTTGATGGTCGGGTGGATGACACCGGTCTCGATCGTCTTCACGGTGGCGATGGTCTCCATGCCGCCGCTGGCGCCCAGCCCGTGGCCGATGAGGGACTTGGTAGCGCTCACGGCGACGCGGTAGGCGTGGTCCCCGAGGACACGCTTGATGGCGTTGGTCTCGGCGGTATCGCCGAGCGGGGTGCTGGTGGCGTGGGCGTTCACGTACTGGACCTCGGCGGGTTGCATGCCGGCATCGCGCAGGGCTTCGGCCATGGCGCGGGCGGCGCCCTCGCCGTCATCGGGTGGGGCGGCGACGTGGTAGGCGTCGTTGGTGCAGCCGAACCCGGCAACCTCGGCGTAGATGCGGGTGCCGCGGGCGAGGGCGTGGGCTTCGCTTTCGATGAGGAGCGCGCCTGAGCCCTCGCAGGGGACGAACCCGTCGCGGGTGGCATCGAAGGGGCGGCTGGCGGTGGCAGGGTCATCGTTCTGGCTGGTGAGGGCCCGCATGACGGAGAAGGCCGCAAGCCCGAGCTCGCAGATGCCGGCCTCGCAGCCGCCGGTCAACACGACATCGGCGCGGCCGGAGCGGATGATCATCGAGGCTTCGCCGATGGCCTGGGTGCCGGCAGCGCAGGCTGTGACGATCGTGCCGTTGTAGCCGCGGAGGTTGTACTGCAGTGCGACCTGCGCGCCCGCCATGTTCCCCAGGCTGCGCGCGAGGTAGAGCGGGTCGATCTTCATGCCGCCACGCTCGAACAGGGTCTGAGCCGCATCCTGGATATCCGGGTAGCCGCCGCCACCGTTGCCGATCAGCACGCCCACGCGGTCGCGATCCTCGGCATCGAGGTCGAGCCCGGCGTCTTCGAACGCCTGCCCGGCGGCGGCGACCATGAACTGGGCGAAGCGCGCCATGCGGCGAGAGGCTTTGCGCTCGATGAACTTCGTCGGGTCCCAGTCGCGCACTTCGCCCGCGACCTTGCAGGGGAAGCCTTCGGGGTTTGCGCCGGTCATAAGCTGGATGCCGGAGCGCCCGTTCACCAGGTTGTCCCAGAACTCGCCGACCGTTTGGCCGGCGGGCGTGACGGCGCCCATGCCGGTGACAACGACTCGTGTGCGCGCGCGAAGGGTCTCGTTCATGGTTCGTAGCGTACAGGGGCGGGGCGCTGAGGAGCGAACCTGCGGCCGCCGCCAGGACCCCACCACGGGGCAGGAACCGCAGCGCCGCCCGGGTTTCAGGGGTTGACACGTTTGTTACC
>WBZO01002117.1_pt1 | contig 27226 bp, 19 predicted proteins | sample 5204261 | NCBI WGS metagenome assembly WBZO01 (sample SAMN12412400, study PRJNA552823) | activated sludge metagenome | isolation source: activated sludge from anammox sidestream of wastewater treatment plant... | place: USA: North Carolina | collected 2017-09
GATCGTCCCGCCGATCAGCAGGATCACCACGGCGGCCGGGAGGCCCTTGCCCTCAGGGGCGCCACTGGCTGCCGCGGCGTTTGGCCTCCCGGTGATGGTGAAGCGGAAGGCTTCACCAGCCCTCAGGTCGAGATCCGTAATATAGGCGTCGAAGGACCGCTGGCCCATATCAACCTGTTCGCTCGGGGACTGAAAGACGCCCGGCTCGACAGTCACCTGGCCCGCTTCAGTCAACAGATGAAACGGCCCGTGAAAAACATAGTCAAAGACCTGCTCGATAACGGCCCCATCCTCATAAGGCAGGAAGTAAGAGATAATCAGCGTGTCAGAGCCAGGACGGACGGGCCGCGTATCCAGCACCGTCATTCCGTCTTCGGCCACGACAAAGCGGCGCTGCATCCCCGGCTCAAATGCAATACCGGTCGCCCCCGGCGGCAGCGGGATGCGCAGGGCCACCCGCTGCGTATCGCTGATATGCTCATCGGTCAGGAAGATGCGATCAGAAGCGTTAGTCACGCTGAGGACCTCAGCAACTTCCATCCCCATCGACGAAAAGCTGATCCGCATTACGCCGGTGTCGAACTGAATAACCGAAGGGTCCGTCGCCGTCTCATAAACTTCAATAGCAGTCTCCACCGGCCCGGTTTCCCCGGCTGCCGGCGTATACACCGTGCTGCCAAAGGCAACCCCGTTGTACATCAGCGACACCAGGTACATCCGGCCGTCGCTGTGAGGCACGTCAGCGAAGGTGTAGGAGCCGTCTTCGTTCAACGTTGTTGTGTAACTGGTCTCTCCGCCCGTATTGGGATCGAACTGGTGCAGGGTCAGCTCCACCCCGACGGGGAGCGTACCGCCTGCCGAGCCGTTGGTCACCTGTCCGGTTACCGTCAACACCGTCGGGCCGGCGGCCACTTCGGTCCCCGGGACAGCGGTGGCTGATGCCGGGTTGGCCAGGGTTGGAGCCTGTTCAGTCGCCCGGGCGACAACCGTCGGGGCCGGGGCGACCGGGCCGATCAGCGGGGCGAAGCCGGGGTCGCCATTCACGGCGAGCGTGCGCAGGTAACCGACAACCACCCGGATTTCATCTTCTCCCAACGTATCGCCAAAAGCGTGCATGCCCGGATTCACGCCGCCGGTGACCTTCTGCACCAGGGCAACATCGCTGGTTTCCGCCCAGAAGCCGGGACTGGTCAGGTCAGGCATGACAGCCGGCGCATCGCGGCCATCCCCCCGCCCTTCAGGCCCGTGACAGGAGGCGCAGTTGGCCTCGTAGATCGCCGCTCCGCGCTCCACAGCGCCGGCCGTCAGCCGGCCCAGGTAGACATAAGCCGCCGCCGCCCATCGCTCTTCCGGCGTGAAACGGCCAAACGGCGGCATCCCGGCCAGCATATTGCCGTTGGTGATAAGCCGGACATAGTCCATCGGCGTCTTGCTGCTGACAACGGACGGATCGGTGAAGTCCGGCGGTGCCGTTTGCAATTGGCCGCTGCTCACCAGCGAGCCATCGCCGCGCCCTCCAGGCCCATGGCACATCGCACAATGTTCAGCGAAGAACGCCGCGCCTAATGCAAGATCGGGCGCGGTGACGGGCGGCACTACTTCCGGCGGGGTGGTCGGCATCACCATCTCGCGGACAATCTCCGGTTCGCTGGAAAGCCCGCCGCAGCCAGCCAGCAAAGTCATAACGGCAGCCAGAAACAACGCCAAACGCATTCGTATCCCGGTCATCCTACCGCGCCTTGCCCTCAGGCTGTCCGACGCCGCGCAGCAACCGCGGCCTCAATCTGCGCATCCAGATCCGCCGCCGCTGGCAGCGCACCGGCCCCATCACTATCCGTCTGAGCCAGAGGTCGTTCCTGCGGGTGCAACGCCTGGTAAGCGTCGATAGCCTTGAGCACTTCGACGCCGCGCGCTATCCAGGTCTCCCGCTGAAGCCGGTAGTCCTCATCCTCCAGCTTGCCCGTCTCGAAGTCAAAATCCAGATCGCGAATGGCGGAATAAACCGCTTCCCGCCGGGCAATCAGTTCTTGCAGCTCATCTACAGGCGGCGCCGGGAGTCTTTTCTGACCTTCACGAGAGGGGAATAAGAACGGCCAGGCCACAAACAGGATACACAACAGGCCGATCAACAGGCCCATGATCAAAGAAGAGGCTTCCATAGTGAGTTCGTTCCCACTCCACACGCGGAACACATTGTACCAGGGCCGCTCAGACAGCGCGGCCTGTCAGAGGAAAGGCTATCCTTACCGGGCCAGAGCTTCGTCGATATAATTCGCCAGCTGGCGCGCTTCTATCCCGGCATAGATGAAACGGGCAATGCTGCCGTCTTTGCCCACAATGAACGTCTCCGGCACGCCCTGGATGTGATAGGCATCAGAAATCTGAGTGCCCAGGTCAGGGCCATTGGGGTAAGTGACCCCGAACTCCTCAATGTAGGCCAGAGCATCCCGGGTATTGTCCACATAGTCCACGCCGACGATCACGACATCCCCGCGATCCCGGTAGGCTTCCCACACGGTCTGGAAAGCGCGCGCCTCGGCGCGGCACGGCCCGCACCAGCTTGCCCAGAAGTTGATCACCACGACCTTGCCCCGATTTTCGCTCAGGGCGAACCGGCCGCCGTCGAACAGCTCCAGCACGAAGTCTGGCGCCGGCCCCCGATCCGGCTGGCCGGGGTTGGCTGTAGCCAGCCGCAGGCCCAGCACCGCCAGCAGGATGATCACGCCGGCCAGAATCACAATGGCGAACGGTGATATGCGTTTCTTCGCTGCGGCCTCGGCAGCCTCCGGCGCGCCGTTCCGTACTTGCTCATCACTCATGCTGTTCCCTCAACTCACGCTCCAGGCGGCTGCGATAATAGTCCTCATCATTCCGATCCAGTTCTGCTTCGTCATCCGCCGGGGAAGTATCTTCCCGGCGCACACGCCAGCGCATCAGGACATAGCCAGCCGCGCCGAAGCCGAGCACAGCCGCCGCCGCCGGGACAGCCCAGGACAGGAAGTTGAGTGTCGGGTTCAACGGCGTCCCGACCACGCGCTCGCCAAACTGGGTCACAAAGTAGTTGATGACTTCGGTCTCGGATTTGCCCTCCTCCAGCAGAGTGCGGACCTGCTCGCGCCAGCGGGCGCAGGCCGCCGTGCCGCAAACATCGAGGGGGATATTCTCGCAAACCGGGCAGTAAAGCTGGCTGCTGACGGCGTTGACCTCATCGGCGGACACCTCGCGGATCGGCTGCTCTCCACCGCCCTGCGCATAGCCTGCCCGGGGCAGGCCCAGCACAAACAGGCCGGTCAGGCCCGCCACCAGCAGGATAATGTTCAGCCTTTTCACCATCATGCTCTCCCTGCCTGAATACGGCCGGCCCTGGCATCATCCATAGCGCGCACCGACCGGGCGATCCGGCTGCGATCCGGCTCCGGCCAGGTCGCGACCAGCGTGCCGAGCATCAGGATCAGCCCGCCTCCCCAGATCAGGTTGACCAGCGGGTTGAGATAAACCTTGAACGTCGCCCCCGCCTGGCTGATCTCTTCCCAGGCCACCAGCAGCACATAGAAATCATCCTGCAGGGTGCTGTAATTCCCGGCAATGGTCATGCTGTTCATGCCCACGGCTTCCGGGAAGAAGTCCTGGCGCGGGCGGAGCGTCGCCACAAGCCGGCTGCCGTCGTACACCTCTACTTCGGCGATGGTCATGATACGCCCATCAGCCGCCTGAGCGCGGGTCAGGCCGTCGTAGATCATCGTATATCCGCCCAGCGTGAGCGACTCCCCCTGCGCCAGCGTGCGTTGAGTCTCCTGCTGGAAGAGGGTGCTGCCGATCACGCCGATGCCGATCACAACAATGCCCAGATGGATAGTGTATCCGCCGTAGCGCCGCCGGTTGCGGCCAAACAGACGTATAGCGGCGACCCACCACGCTTCCCGCTGCGCGCGCGCTTTCACCCCCCGCCAGATCTCGTACAGCGTCACGAACCCGGCGAAGCCAATCAGGAAGAAAGCCAGCAGCGCTCCCACGTTGCGCATCCCGGTCAGGAACAGGGCGCCCACCACGGCCAGCGCCAGAATGAGCGGGATCAGCATCGCCCGCCCCAGCCGCGCTCCGGATGTGCGCCCCCAGGCCGAAAGCGGCGCGACGCCCATCAAGATGAACATCAGCGCGAACAGGGGAGCAGTCACGCTGGTGAAATACGGCGGGCCGAGCGTAATCTTCTCGTTGATGAACAGCTCAGTGAACACCGGCGCATAGCTGCCCCAGAAGACCGCCACAGCCAGCGCCAGGAAGACCAGGTTGTTGAAGATAAAGAGCGACTCGCGGCTCAGCCAGCTTTCCACATGATGCTCGGAAGCCAGCTCGCCGCGCTGCCAGCGGTACACCCACAGGCCGACGCTGATCAGCGCAGCGCTGGCCAGAAAAGCGAACATGGGCGGCCCGATCGGCGACTTGGCGAAACTGTGCACACTGCTCACGATGCCGCTGCGCGTGCTGAAGGTGCCCAGGATCACCAGCAGAAAAGTGAGGATGATCAGGGCCATATTCCAGACCTTGAGCATACCGCGCTTCTCCTGGATCATGACGCTGTGCAGGAAGGCCGTGCCCGTCAGCCAGGGGATCAGCGCCGCGTTTTCCACCGGGTCCCAGCCCCAGTAGCCGCCCCACCCCAGCACGTCATATGCCCAGCGGCCGCCGACAATCAGCCCCAGCCCCAGGAACAGCCAGGCCACCAGCATCCAGCGGCGCGAGGCACGGATCCACTCCGTCCCCAGCTGGCCGGAAGCCAGCGCAGCCATAGCGAAAGCCCAGGGTATAACCATGCCAACATAGCCCAGATAGAGCAGCGGCGGATGAATAACCATGCCCGGGTGACGCAGCAGCGGGTTGAGGCCGCGCCCATCCTGCGGCACCGCCGGCATAGTCCCCGCCGGCTGCAACACGGCGCTCGTCACCTCCCCGCCCGGAGACTGCCACAGGCGGGCGAACGGACTCTCGACCACTACGACCAGGTAAAGGAAGAAAGCCAGGGTCGCCATCGTAAACGTGATCGTATACGGCAGCAGTTTGCGCCGTTCGCCACGCTGCGACAGCAGCAGAGCCACCGCGGAAAAGGTGCTCATCAGCCACGACCAGAACAGCAGAGAGCCAGCCTGACCACCCCACAGCGCTGTGATCTTGAAGAACAGGTCCGAAGAGCGCGAAGTAGTCGCAAACACATATTCAATCTGAAAGTCCCCGTTGACCATGCTGATGATCAGGGCGACGCACGCCGCCGTGAGCAGCGGCCAGGTCAGCAGGGCAGCATTGCGGGCGCTGTGCACCCACCGGTCGCGATGTGTCTGCGCACCGTAAAGGCTGGCGATCGTAGCATACAGCGCTATAACCAACGACAGCGCACTGGTGAGAAATCCTAACTCCGCGAGCATACCAACTCCTTTGCGGGCCTGTCTGGTCAGCGCGAAGCAGACCATTCCGCGGCAATGTGAATAAGCATGAGTTCAGACGGCCGGGTGAGGGGCCGCGCCATCAGCGCCGATATCCTGCCCCACAGCACCCCCGTCCCGCTTGTGTGGGTTTTTAGCTGCTTACCTCGACCTGCCCGGGGACGGCTTCCTCATAGCGAGTCGGGCACTTGAGCAACAGCTCATTGGCGCGAAAAACGCCGCCTTCGTCCAGGGAGCCAGTCACAATAGCCTGCGCCTCATTCAACAGTAGATCGGGCATCGGCTGGTTCTCAACCACTACCTCCACACGCGCCGCCGCCGGATCGTTCACCGCCAGGTGGAGCGTCTCAGCCAGGTTTTCAGTCTGCTCCGGGATATGGGCCATCGTGAAGCGGATGGTGAGAGTGGCGGTGTCATACTGGATCGTGTCGCCAATGACCGCGCCGGAAATGCGGACATCCTTCCCCCGCAGCTCTGGCCGGGTGAGCAACTCATCCACAGTAATAAAATACTGGGCATTATTGAGCGTGCCATTGAGGATCAAGAATCCGATGGCAACAAGAATGATCACGCCCCCGATCAGGAAGCGCTTACGCTGCCCTGCTCCGGCAGCTACCGGCGTTCTATCGGTTTTTTCCCACGCCGCTGTCGATGATGTCGTCTGTGTCACGCGCAGTTCTCCCTGCCTGTCTGATCACTTCTGGCTCATGTAGATACAAGATACCCCGGCTTGCTGAGAATCAGGTGAGAACCTCCTTAGAAGCGTTCCCCTCAGCGGCCGCTACTTCTGTGGCGTTGCACGCCGGCTGAGCACGGCGCCCCCCACCAGCAACCCCACTGTCCCCAGCCCCAGCAGCATGATCAACATACCGACACCTTTGGGGCCGCTCTCTGCCTGTACAGCCATTTCCGCCGGGCGCTCCCACGTATCGACGTAGTCCATCATAGCTGCCAGTTCGTCTTCGGTCAGCGGGCCGCCGTACTGCCTGGCGAAGGGCGGCATCTTCGTGTCAGGTATCCCTCGCCGCGCTATTGCCAGCACATCGACATAGGCTTCGATGGGCGGGAAGCCGGATAGATCGCGCCCGAGGCCCTCGCGGCCATGGCAGCCCGCGCAGTTGAAGAAGAACAGCCGGGCGCCCTGCGCCTGTTCCTCGGTCAGATTGGGCGATACTGCCAGCGTCAGCGGCGGCTGAAAGCCCGCCGTCTGCCAGGTCGCGGCATACGCCTGGATATCCAGAATATCCTGATCGGTCAGCGGGCCGCCGTTAGCCTGGCTGTACGGGCGCATATAGGTGCCCTTCACCCCGCTGGCGACGGCATCGGCGAAAGCGAGGCCGTACTGGATATCGCTGGCGAAAGCCTCATACGAGGCCCGCGCTTCCCCCTGCGGCCCGTGGCAGGCCAGGCAGTATTCCGCGTAAAGCGCCGCCCCCTGCACCGGGTCGCCCGCCTCGCCGCCCTCCTGCGCCAGGGCGATCGTCACACCGAACGCCAGCAGCGCCAGTACGCCGATCACCAGCACTCGCTTGGTCATATCCCACCTTCCTTGTGAATAGCTGATCGCCGGAATTCCAGCGCATCATCCCGGGGCGTCGTAGCCCTTTGATGTTATCCACTTTTGCCTGACAAGAATACTCCCTCCTCCAGATATACATGGAGAAGGGAGCATTTTCACAATCATCCCGCAGCGACGCCTTACCCCTCTGTCTTGAGGAAGGCGACCAGATCGGCCAGGTCCTGCAGATCAATCCGCGCGCTGTAATCCTGCTGCATGATGCTGATACCGTTGGTCGAGAAGATTCGATTGCCCTCATTGGGGACCAGATAGGCGTTCGGCTGGACAATGCTCTCCACCAGATACTGGTCAACAGTGTATCCCTGCAGCGCCGGCACAGTAGCAATCCGGTCCTGCGCCCGGGAGAACGAGCCAACCGTATCCGGAGCGACCGCGCCGCTCAGATGGCAACTGGAGCACCCCAGTTCGTTGGCGGTATACAGCGTCTCGCCGCGGGCAGCGTCGCCCGGCGGCAGGGCCGCCAGAATCGCCTGCACATTCGTCCCTACCGGCGTCCCGGATGCCATAATCTGCAGGTCGCCCTCCCCGCGAATACCGGGGAAGATGAAGTCCTGCACGACTGTGGGCGGGTTCGCCTCATCCAGCGCCGCCGTCTCCCAGTTCAGCACAAAGCGCGTGACATCCTGCACCTGGTCCGGGCGCAGCGGCCCGCCGAACTCTTCTCCCCAGGTGGGCATCGCCTGCGGCCAGTATGCGCCGCTGTTCGGGCGCCCTGCGGCCACGGCGTTGGCGACGTAGTCGAACAGCGTGCCCGTCCATCCCACTTCGGTCAGGCGAGCGCCATCGAACAGGCGGGGGTTGTTCAGCGCGGGCGCCCGCCCGCTCCCCTGCCCCTGAAGCCCGTGGCAGGAAGCGCAGTTGGACTCGAAGATCGTCGCGCCGCGTTCTGTGGAGCGGGCTTCATACTGACTGGTGAACTCCGACATCCGGCCCGTTTCATTCAACGCTACCCAGCCAACCAGCAGTAGAATGGCAAAAAAGCCTGTAATGCCGATGAGAATTTTCGTCTCCATCCTCATGTTGGCCGATACCCCCTTCTATTGGCCGCTGGTGAAATAATTGGATGCTTCGTTCACGTAGACAACCTTGCCGGAGTTCACCCGGACCGGGTTGCCGTTTTCATCCGTTTCGACAATCACGTTGCCCGCATCATCGCGCACTATGTTGCCATCCTCGTCCACGACGGGCTGGTCCCACTCAATATAGATCTGGACACGCTTCAATCCGTCCTGCCAGTCCAGGATATTGAGCGCCCCCCAGCCGTTGGGCAGATCTTCACCATGATTCTTGATGAGACTCTGGAATTCCCTCATCACAGCCAGCAGCTCCGGCGCATCCTCCGGAACAGCCGAAATGGTGAAGAATTCCATATTGCGCCCTTCCTGCTCGTACTGCGCAGTAAGAGCCGCAGCCGCAGCCGGATCAGCCATGGCTGTGGTGGCGTAAGTGCCGGGCACATACTGATCGAAGGAGATCGCCCGGACCGGGCCGATCCCTTCCATGGGCGCCAACTGCTGGACAATCTCCTGATCTCCGGAGGTCTCAACCCCGTATTCGGGCGACCCTATCCAGCTCATGATGACGAACCCCGCCACTGCCAGCATGGACAGGGACAGGCCCATCCGCCGGTTGGCATAACGGCGGCTCTTGCCGACATCAATATAGGGATATACCAGCAGGAACAGGAACAACAGCCCCGGGATCACCAGGCCGAAGAATATCTTATCGCCCAGCTTGAGCATCCCCTGCAGCCAGAGGAAGTACCAGGGCGACGTGGCATGCAGCGGCGTGACCTGCGGATCGGCGTGGCTCTCCAGCGGCGCGTGATAGAACCAGATCACCAGCACCGTCAGGATGAACGAAACCGCGGCAATCCAGAGAATCTCGTTCGTCAGCACATCCGGCATGAAGTATGTGCGCCGATCCAGCGGCACGCGCTTGGCAGTGTCGGTGCCGATTTCCTCCTCCCCCGGCGGCAGGCTGTGCCCGTGCAGGACCACCTTATAGTAGTGCACGCCGAAGAAGATCAGGCCGATGATGGGCAGCACAAAGACATGCAGCAGGTAGGCGCGCAGCAGGCCGTTCGCCCCGATATCCGGAGCGCCCCGCAGCAGCAGGTTCATCGTCGAGCCGACAATCTCGGGCGGCGCGGCCTCGACCATGCTGGTGCCGATTGTCACTGCCCAGAAGGCCAACTGATCCCAGGGCAGCAGGTAGCCGAAGAAGCTCATGAGCAACGTCACGAGCAGCAGGATCACGCCGGTCACCCAGGTGAACTGGCGGGGGCGTTTATAACTGCCGGTGATGAAGGTCCTTAGCATATGCAGGAAGACCACCAGGACCATCGCCTCAGCGCCCAGCCGGTGGATATCGCGCATCACCTGACCGAAGGGGACATTGCTCAAAATGTTGAGCATGTTCTCATAGGCCACCATCGGCGACGGCGTATAGAACACCATGAGGAACATGCCGGTGATAATCTCGACAGCGAAGAAGTAGGTCGCCAGCCAGCCCAGCCGGAGAGTGGGATAAATTCCGGTGACCGAGGCGTGATAGTAACTGGGACGCATGTGCATCCAGAAGGCATCCGCATGAGGAGTCAGGCGGGGGTTAGGCCGCCGGCTGGGCGGGTCTCCTCGGAGCACCTCGCGAATATCCCGGACGCCCAGGCCGGCTGTCACCCGGGTGGTGACATCATCGACCAGATCGCTCACCGCTTTCCGGGCGCCTTTCTCTTTAATATCATCAAGAAAGGATGGGACAGGTAAAACGGACATTCGTGCACTCCTCATGACTCTGGCGAACTACACCAGACAAAAGGGACTGTCCTGAACACTACTGGATTTTACCCGGGATTCTCTCGTCCCTGCGACCGTTCCAGGATACACTCTGGAACGGTCCATCGGGGACAGGCCCCCACAGGGAACAAAAGACTAGGTGTATTCTCTACCGGCCGGGGGTCCCTGAATCTTCTGGCCGGTGCGCACCACATACTGCACGACCTGAGACGGCTCCTCCAGGTGCAGCATACCGTATTCATCAGCTGCAACTTCCGAGCCGTCCTGCAGCACCGCGCTCAGCTCGAACCGGTCGAGGCTGCGCGGCGCTGGCCCTTCAATGTAAATCCCGTCAGCGCGGAACTTGGAACCATGGCAGGGGCACTCAAAACGGCCGTTCGTGCCTACCCACTTGAACAGACAGCCCAGGTGCGTGCACACCTTGTACAGCGCGGCAACGCCGGCCTCCGTATTGGAAAACCAGAACCGGCCTTGCGGGTTGTCAGCAGGGGCGCTCCCCAAAGGGGGGAGCTGTGAACCCGGGATAAAGAAGTCGCCGCCAAATTCACCCGCCCGAAAGCGCGGCAGCAGAAACCAGACTATGGTGGCTGCCGAAGCGCCCAGCAGCATGACAATAGACGCCCCCCAGATGTAGTAGAGGAATTCGCGGCGGCTTATGCTATAGCTGTCATCGGGCTGGTCCCCCGGCGACGTATCGGCCCGGGCAGAGTGAACAGCGGGAGGCTTATCCCCGGCAATCGTGGTCATCAAAAGCCCTCCTCAAAGAGTCACACACCAGCAAGAATGATCCTGTGAAGTATAGCACATGGTGTAATAGGACGCAAATTAGATATCATTAGTCTGGAACGATTACAGGTCGGATTGATTGCATTTTACACACGATTCCTTACTTGCTCCTCCCCCTCTCCCGCGCGATAATAACACCGTGGTGGGGCGCATCACGGCCCGCGATGCCGTGATCGAAATCGGAAATACTGGCCGGACGGGCGAATATGCCGGCCAGAATCGTACTTATGATATCCCAATATACGAGGTACTTACTTATGGATGTTGCTCTCCGCGCCGGCATGATTACCAGCACCGCCAGTCTGGCCAGACATGCCGACCGATGGGCCCGCGAGCCATTGCTGGCAATTGATACCGAATCGAACAGCCTGCACGCTTACCAGGAGCAGGTCTGCCTGATCCAGCTATCGACCACCCGGCAGGACTATATCATCGATCCGCTGCGGGTTGAAAATCTGGACCCGCTGGGGGAGCTGCTGGCTGACCCGAATATTGAAAAAGTATTTCACGCCGCCGAATACGATATTATGTGCCTCAAACGCGACTTCGGCTTCGCCTTTGCCACGCTGTTCGACACCATGCTGGCCGCCCGTATATGCGGGGCCTCCAACCTGGGCCTGGCCAGTATGCTCAACGAGCAGTTTGGGGTCACGATCAACAAGAAATATCAGCGGGCTAACTGGGGGGAGCGCCCTCTTTCCGAAGAGATGCTGCGCTATGCTCAGCTCGATACGCACTACCTGCCCGCCCTGCGCGACACCTGGAAAGACCGCCTGATACAGATGGGGCGTTGGGAGGAGGCCTGCGAGAGCTTCGCCGAGCTTCAGAGCATCCCGCCCGCAGCTCAGGGCTTCAACCCGGAAGGGTACTGGCGCTTCAATGGAGCGTATCTGCTCAAGCCGGCCCAGATCGCCACGCTCCGTGAGCTTTATCTGATGCGCGAAGAGCTTGCCCGTCAGCAGGATATGCCGCCGTTCAAGGTCCTGTCTGATAAAACGCTGATGGATCTGGCGCTCCATCCGGCTGTCGATCTGGAGGCCCTGCGATCGGTGCCGGGCATGACCTCTGGCCAGGTGCGGCGGTACGGGCAGAATATCCTCAAGGCGTTCCGGCGCGGCCAGAGCGCGAAGCCGCCGAACCGCCCGCCTGCTCCTCAGCGCCCTGATGACGATATCATCGCCCGCTTTGAGGCCCTCCATCTCTGGCGCAAACAGCGCGCCCAGCAACGCGGCGTTGAATCGGACATCATCATCTCCAAGGACGCCCTGTGGGCGCTGGCCCGCCAGGCGCCGCAGTCAGAAGAAGACCTGGCCGGCATCGCGGAGATCGGCCCTTGGAAGGCCAGCACCTATGGAGAAGAAATCCTGACTGTGCTCGCCCGTGTCAACGGCAACGGGCATAACGAGAAGACCTGGCGGCGTTGAGCGCCCCCGGGAAGTGACCCGCGTTTACAGGAGCAGGGACCATGATCAAGCTCACTTTTCACGGCGCCGCCGGGACAGTCACCGGCTCCCAGCATCTTATCGAAGTCAACGGCAAGCGCCTCCTTCTGGACTGCGGACTGTACCAGGGCAAGCGCAAAGAAGCCTTTGAGCGCAACCGCCAGCTCCCATTTGACCCGGCCTCGCTGGACGCCGTCGTCCTGTCGCACGCCCACATCGATCATTCGGGCAACCTGCCGACGCTGGCCAAACACGGCTTCAAAGGCGATATCACCTGTACGCCGGCCACCCGCGATCTGTGTGCCGCCATGCTGCTGGACAGTGCCCATATCCAGGAAAAAGACGTTGAGTTCGTCAATCGTCGGCGCGCGCGCCAGGGGCAGAATCTGTTCGAGCCGCTGTATACCCAGCCCGACGCTCTGGAAGTCATGCGTTCTTTCGCCACCCTCAGCTACGACCGCCCGCGCGAGATTCTACCGGGCGTCCACCTGACCCTGATCGATGCCGGCCATATGCTGGGCAGCGCCACGGTCATCCTGGACATCGAGGAGCAGGCCGAACGTCGGCAGTTGCGCCTGGTCTTCAGCGGCGATATCGGCAAGAAAAACGCCCCGATCATCCGCGATCCGGTCCCGGTCAGGGACGGCGCGGACGTCCTGATCATGGAAAGCACCTACGGCAACCGGCTGCACCCGGCTGATGAAGACACCGAGCGCGAGCTGGAGCGCATTATCAACGATACTTACAGGCGAGGCGGCTGCATCATTATCCCGGCTTTTGCCGTGGGGCGAACCCAGACTATCGTCTACTCCCTGCACCGGCTTTATAACAAGCGAGATATCCCGGCTGTCCCGATCTTTGTGGACAGCCCGCTGGCGACCGATGTGACCAGCGTGTTCCGCCTGCATCAGGAGACGTATGACGAGGAGATGCGCCAGTTTCTGCTGACCGATGACGATCAAAACCCGTTCGGCTTCCAGACCCTCCGTTACACCCGGTCCGTGGAAGAATCCAAAGCGCTGAATTTTCTGCGGGAGCCGGCTATCATCATCAGCGCCAGCGGCATGATGGAAAACGGCCGCGTGCTGCACCACCTGCGGAACCGCATCTCCGACCCCCGCACCACCGTTATCATCGTCGGCTGGCAGGCGCCGGATACCCTGGGCCGCCGGCTGGTCGAAGGGGCGGAGAAAGTCCGCATCTTTGGCGAAGAGATCGAGAATCGCGCCCATGTGGAGACCCTGCTCGGCTTCAGCGGGCACGCTGACCGAAACGGGTTGCTGGAATGGGCGGGCGCTATGGAGAAGAAACCGGCCCGCACGTTCCTCGTCCATGGCGAGCCGGAAGCCGCCTCGGCGCTGGCGGACGCGCTGAAAGCGGAGACAGGCTTCAGCGCAGTCGATATCCCGGTCCTGCACCAGTCGTTTGAGGTCTGAGCATCATGAGCGACAACCAGAACATCTTCTCCCAGGACTGGCGCGACTGTCTGCGCGCGCATTACATGCACGTCATCCGCACCAACGACAGCGTGACCGAGCCGACCCTGCATCAGATTCTGCTGAACGTCGGATTTAGCGAAGACGAAATCAAAGAGATGGCGATCGTGGCCCGAATGCGCGACACGGACGCCACGCCGGGCGAGCTGCCCGGGCTGGCCTGACAGCGCCCGGCAGAGCATGGACATGGCCCGCGACTTCCAGGCGCCCCGGCAGCCCTCTGTCGAGCTGCCGATTGGCGAGGGAGTGACTGATCCCGCCTTCTGGGAGCTGGATCGCCGGCTGCCGCGCTGGGCGCGACGCTCCAACCCGATTGTACGGCGGCATCTGGGCGGCTTTCTGAGCGCCCCGCTCCCCGAGATGGACACCCTGGCCCGGATCGTGATCGTACAGATCGGGCTGGTCGCTGTTTCGCTGCTGTTCCCGGCTCTCCTTGAAATAACCGCCCTGGTTGGCATGGTATCGTTCGTCGCCCTGCCAATCTGCATGGGCATGTATGTCTGGTCGTTGTTCAGCATCAGCCGCGACGCCGCCAGCGCCATGATAGACGAGCGCCAGTCACAGGCCCTCGATACGCTGCGCACCACGCCTATTCCGCTTCCCTCCATCCTGCTGAGCAAGATCGCCGCCGCTATCTGGCAACAGGCTTTCAACCTGGACACGATCATCCTGGCGACCGCTGTGCTCAGCCTGGCCCCGATCACGATTGAGATCGCCACCCTCTACCCCCCGGAGAAGCACGTACTCGCCACGCGTCTGCTGATCGCCGCTGGCGTGGCGACATCTACCCTGCGGCTTTTCATTGAGCCGCTGATGGTCGGCGCGCTGGGGGTGCTGGCGGGGAGCGTCGCCGATCTTAAAGCATCAGCCATCACCTGGGCCGCCCTGCTCAGCGGATCGTATTTCGTGCTGATCAACCTGCCCCGCTTCATACCGCTGCCCTGGTCCTACCGTCTGGTGATCGAATCGGCGCTGCCGCTGGCCCTGCCCCTCCTGATTGCGGGCGGCGCGCTGTTCCTCGCTCATCGCCTGCTGACTCAGGAATAAAACCCTACCGTCCACCCTCCGCCTGTGCTATAATTCCCCGCGCTGTGGAAGAGTCCCTGACGCTGAATGACGCTGTCTGGATGGGCGCGGCCCTGGCCGAAGCCCGAACGGCCCTCGAGCATGATGATGTGCCTATCGGGGCTGTCGCTGTCCTGCGAGGCGCGATCATCGGCGCGGGGCGCAACCGGCGCGAAGCTGAACAGGACCCCACCGCCCATGCTGAGATGATCGCCATCCGGCAGGCGGCCCGGCATATCGGCCGCTGGCGGCTGGACGATGTAACCCTGTACTGCACGCTGGAGCCGTGTGCCATGTGTGCCGGCGCGATGGTGCTGGCCCGGCTGCCCCGGCTGGTCTATGCCACGCCCGACCCGAAGGCTGGCGCTGCCGGAAGCGTGCTGGATATCCTGGCTCATCCGCGACTCAACCATCGGGTGCAGGTGACTGTCCTGGAAGGTGGCATCGCGGAAGAAGCAGCAGACCTGCTGCGCACATTCTTTCAGTCGCTGCGCGCGGCAGGCAAAAATGGCCGGTGACGGCCTGTATCACGCAGTGCAATTCGGAGAGGTGCCAGAGTGGTTGATTGGGCCTGTCTCGAAAACAGGTGTGGTCTCTTGGCCACCGTGGGTTCGAATCCCACCCTCTCCGCCAGAAGTTTCGCCTATCCGCCGGTCAGGACTGCCACACTATAAAGCGGCAGCCAGCGACAGCCCTTGATTTTTCGGCTGTTTTGCACAATGCCCCCGCCGCACCGGATTCCCTCTGACGGGCATGATCCTGTATAATCTCCCCCTATTCGGAGAAAAAAAGTTTATGAGTATTTTCTGTTCCAGGGGGGCAATCGCTTTCCTGCTGGCCTGCCTCGTCATCGGGTCGGCCGGTTGCGCCCCTTCCGCATTCCTGCTGGCGGCCCCTGCCTTACCGGCTGTAGCGACGGCCACACCGCTCCCGGAGACGCCCGCCGCCCCGTCAGAAATCTCCCCGGGCATCCCCGCGCCGTCCTCCACACCGGACATCCCCCCTTCTGTCACGATCTGGTGGCCGGCGGCGCTGGCATCAAGTTCCGAGTCGTCCGTCTCAACCGAGTTGCAGGCGCAGTTCGACGATTTTGAGGCCGTGACGGACCTGCCCCTGCTGGTGCGGATCAAACGGCTGGACGGCGCCGGGGGTATCCTTTCGACACTGCAGACAGCCCTGCCAGTCGCACCCGCCGCCCGGCCGGACCTGACGCTGATACCCCGCCAGCATATGCGCGCCGCCGCCTTCGCCGGCCTGATTTACCCGCTGGATGAGGTGCTGCCGGCGTCGCTCCTGCAAGATCTGTATCCACAGGCCCGGCAGTACGGCCAGATTGATGAAGTCACCTTCGGGCTTCCCTACCTGCTGACGCTCCAACATACTGTCTATCGGGAATCGGCCTTTGAGCGTTCCCCGACCACCTTCGGCGAACTCCTCGAAGCGGGGCAGGCGTTTGCCTTCCCCGCCGGCGCGCAGAGCGGGGCCAATGACACCCTGCTCATCCAGTACACCGCCACCGGGGGGCATCTGGTCAGCGGCCCGGGCGATCCCGCGCTGGAAGAACAGCCGCTGGTGGAGGTGCTGACCTTTTACGAACAGGCGCGGGAAGCCCATCTGATCGATGCAGAAGTGCTCAATTACCGGCAGACTGCCGACTACTGGCGAGCGTTCGAACAGGGCGATCTGAATCTGGCCGAGACCGATTCCAGCACGTACCTCGCCGCTGAAGGCCGGCTCGACAGCGTATCCACCGGCCCCATCCCCTCGTTCACCGGGCAGGAGGTGACGCTTCTGGATGGGTGGGTGTGGGTGCTCACCACGCCCGATCCGGGTCGTCAGGCCGGGGCGCTCGCCTTTCTGGAATGGATGATGCGGGCGGAGAATCAGGCCGCCCTGGCCCGGGCACTGCACCTGCTGCCTTCGCAGTGGACGGCGCTCCGCCAGTTCGGCGCTCCGCCGGATTACATCCGGCTGGTGGAGTCGCTCCTCAGCCAGATGCCTCCATTCTTCCGCGAAGAAGTGGATGCCGCTCTGGCGGCCGCCCTGCAAGATGCGCTCAGCGCCGTCCTGACTGGCGAAGAGACGGCGGCCCAGGCCGCTGCCGGGGCAATGCGAGCCACCTGGCCGTGAGCTAGAAGCGCGCCAGCAGGGACTTGCGGCGGCGCATACTCTCCGGATCGATCAGGCCGCCGCCCTCGGTCAATTCCTGGGCGATAGTGCTGAACGTTTCGGTGAGCGCATTGAGCGTGGTGAAGAAGCTCAGCGTATCGCTGGACGAGATCGACGCCAGGAAATGCTGATCGGCCTTGCCAAATCCAACGGCGATAATCTCAATCCCCGCCTTCCGGCAGCGCCGGGCCGCCTGGATGGCTTCCTGCTGATAGAGCCAGATGCCGTCAGTCAGCACCAGAGCATAGCGATTGCCCCCCAGATCGCTCAGATGCTTGTAGAGCGCATCGAAGGGGTGCGCCTGGTTGCTCCACCCGGTCCGGCCGATCGAAAGGTGATCGATCCCGCGGGCGATCTCCTTGCCGTTCTGCGTCGCCTCTACCGTCGTCTTGACCCGGTCAGAAAACTCGATCACGCCAAGAGAGGCGTTAGCCAGATCAATCTGGCGGACGAATTCGTGGGCGGCCTGCCTGGCCTCCCGCAGCGGCCCGCCGCTCATGCTGCCGGAGAGATCGAAGGCCATGTAGAGCGTCATGTGCGCCGCCGCGGCTACTGGCTCTGGCGGGCGGGTGAAACGGGCCGGGACATCCGCCGGCAGCGGCTCGATAGTGAGCTGCAGGGGTTTGCCCGTCTCCCGCTCTACAGCCGACACGTCCACCACGCCATTCTGATCGTAGGCATAGGTCACATCGATCACCACCCGGCCCAGACGGGACCGGGGAATCCCGCTGAAGACGTACTTGCCCAGGTAAGCGCAGCCGGTCGGATCGGTCACCTCTCCCTGGGTCATAAAGACTTCTAGCTGGCCGTGACGGGACTGCCCGACCAGAAGCTGGTACGGGCGCGTCTGGCGACAGGGGATAGGCTGATTCTTATGGATGATGATGCTGTTGACATAAGCCGAGCGATCGGCGTTTTCCACGATCAGCCCCAAGCTGTTGCTGATCACGTCGATAGTGGCCCGCTGCCCGCCGAGCAGATAAACCGGCTCCGCCGGCTGGCGCTCGGTGCTGTCCATAGCCGCCTGAATCGCCGCCCCCAGCGCCACCGCCTGATCCGGATCGATGCCGGCCAGCGGTGGGTGCCCGATCATGCGCGCCGCGTATTCCCGCACCATGGGCATCCGCGTCGAGCCGCCCACGAGAAGCATGCCGGATATCTGCGCCCAGCTCACCCCGGCGTCATCCAGGACGCTCTCCACAAGCTGTTCCGTGCGGGCCATGAGGTCACGCGTCAGCTCCTCAAACAGGTCGCGGGTGATCTCGAAGACGCCGCGCTGCCCCTGGCTGTCCAGCGCGACGCGCACCGACGATCGCTCGGACAGCGCCATCTTGATCTGCTCGGCGCGGACCAGCAGATCGTCGAACTGATTGCCGATCAGGTCCAGGCCGTACTGGCGCTCGAACTCGGCCGCCAGGTAACGCAGGATGCGATCATCCCAGTCCTTGCCGCCGAGGTAGTGATCGCCAGCGGTGGCGATCACGCGCAGCGCGTCCGGCCCGATCTCCACCAGCGAGATGTCGAATGTGCCGCCGCCCAGATCGTAAACAAGCACCGTCGCCGGCTTCAGACCCGGGCGGATGCCATAAGCCAGGGCGGCGGCGGTCGGCTCGCTGATGATGCGCAGCACGTTCAGCCCGGCCTGTCGCCCGGCCTGAATCGTGTCCTGCCGCTGCCTATTGTTGAAATAAGCCGGGACGGTGATGACGGCATCGGTCACCGGGGCGCCGAGATACGCTTCGGCGCATCCCTTGAGGTAGGCCAGCACCAGCGCCGACAGATCGACTGGCGTATATTGCCGCCCGTGTTCCAGAAAAACAGCGTGCTGATCGCCCATATCGCGCTTGAAGAAGGCGCCGATGCCCGCGTCACCCGCCGCCTGCCGCTCCTTGGCCTCCGCGCCCACAACCGGCGGATCGAACCGCAGGTCCACCACTGACGGGGTTAACGGCTGGCCCAGATCGTTGGGGATAATTACAGCCCGCCCGTTTTGATCGACAGTCGCTACCGCTGAAAAAGTCGTGCCCAGATCAATACCGACTACATTAGCCATACCACTCTCCTGCCGGGCATTGTACATCATCGCGAGGCGGCCCTCCAGGCAGCCCCGGCCAGAATCAGCAACGGCGGGCACGCCTGACGACGCCCCCGCCAGGAATCAGGATAAACGCCAGGGTGCTGCTAACTGACCGTGATCGACTGCGAACGCGCCGCGGCCTCCCGCAGCTCTTCTTCCGATGCGCCCAGCTCCGTCTCGATCTCGACTTCGACCGTCTGGCCGCCGGTCAGTTCGCGGGCGTGGGCGGTCAGGCGGCCCTGCTCATTCAGGTCGAACGTGATCTCGACCGGTGATCCCGTCGGCAGGCCGGCGGGCAGGCGCAGCTCTGCCTCGGCAATCAGGCGGCTGGCCGGCGGTGGATCGTACTGCGCATCAGAGGACAGGTTATCCACGATCTGAATCAGGGCGGTGAGCTGGTTGGGTTCCCGCGTGCCGAAACGCTGGTTGGCCGCAGCCGGCAGGGGATCGTTGCGCTGAATCAGGTTGCTCACCACCTCTCTTTGCAGCGACGTGGACCAGGCCACCACGCCGAAGCTGCGGCTGGTCACATTGACGATCGTTGTTTCCGCCTGTTTGCGCACCGAGCCAAGCTGAAGGCCGTAATCGCGGGCGACCGCTTCCTGCGCCGCCTCGATGACATGCTGCGCCGTGGCTTCTACAGCCACACTCTCCGGCGCGACTCCGGTTGCCTCGGCGATGCGAATCCTGATCTCCTGATCGAGCATCAGCTTCTGCCCGAAGATGGCCGCGCCCTTGGCCACCGCCTCGTCCGGCTCAAAGAGCTTCGGCTCCACGCCGAACTCCTCCCGCAGCCGGCGGGCCACCTGCGGCATCCGCGTGGAACCGCCGACCAGCAGAAGCTGATCGAAACGGGCGTAGCCGCGCCGGGCCGCCTCAGCCAGCGTCTGCCGGGTCAGCTCGACCGTGCGGGTGAGCAGGGAATCGGTCAGCTCGTCAAACTTCTCCCGGGTGAGCGTCACGCGGGCGCGCTGGCCGTTGTGGGTGACGCTGACTTCGGCCCGGTCGCGCTGAGTCAGGGTGTATTTGGCCTGTTCCGCCCGCATAAAGAGGTCTTGCAGCGTCTCCGACTGGTCCAGCGGGTCCTCGGCAGAGCCGGCCTCCCGCTGCCATTCCCGGGCCAGATAGGTCACGACAATCTCATCCCAGTTGCGGCCGCCCAGAAAATGATCGCCGTCGGTGCAGATCACGGTGATATTGCCGTCCTTAATCTCGATCATGGTGGTGTCGAAGGTCCCGCCGCCCAGGTCATAGACCAGGATCACCTGATCGGCCTGCTCGTGGACGCCGTAGGCGATAGCGGCAGCGGTCGGTTCGTTGATGATGCTGCGCACATTCAGCCCGGCAATGGCCCCGGCGCGGGCCGTCGCTTCCCGCTCCGGGATGCCGAAATAGGCCGGGCAGGTGATCACGACATCCTGAATGGCGTGCCCGGTATACTGCGCAGCGTCCTGCACAACCTTGCGCACGATATAGGAGGAAATTTCCTCCGGCGTGTACTTCTGGCCGTCGTAATAGAAGGTATAAGCCGGGTTGCCCATCTCCCGCTTGATCAGCTCGACAGTCGCATCCGGGTACAGCAGCAGGGAGTTCTTGGCCTCCTTGCCGACGATGCGCTCGGCGCCGTCGAACTGCACCACCGAGGGCGTGGTCCGATCGCCGGCGCTGTTGGGGACGACGGCCGGCCGGCCATATTCGTCCACATAAGCCACGCAGGAATAGGTAGTCCCCAGGTCAATCCCGAAAATCGGCGTCATCTGTTCGGTCATCGCACTCTCTTTCGCGGTCTCATATGCTCTCGCGCCGGTCATTCCGCCGGCTTCACCATCTGATATGCCTGCACAACCTCCGGGCGGATGATACGCTCCTCGTAGCGCAGGCCGCGGCGCAGCCGGACGGCAACTGTCCGGTCCAGCGCGGCCTGGTCGGTCGGCACGGTCCCCTGCACGCGCTGCAAGCCCCGATCGATCTCCGGCCCCTCATGGGTGAAGAACTCGAAGCCGTATTTTTCCAGCGCGGCGGCCATATCATCACAGAGCAGATCCAGGCTGTTCAGCAGGGTCCGGGTCGGTTCAACTTCCGCTGCGTCGGGCTGGTCGGCGCGAAAGGACGCCAGCAGTCCGGTCAGGTCGTCATAGAGAATCAGGAAGTCCGCAACCAGCGGGCGAAGATGCTTGAACTGCAAATCTTCGCGGTAATCCTGCAATTCGCGGTGCAGGGCGTCGATGGTCCGGTCTTTGGAGTCGTCATACATCAGCTTGGTCTCGAAGTGACTCTCCAGCCGTGTCAGCCTCTGCCCCAGGGCGACCAGCCCGGCCCGCAAATCTGCCTGCAGCGCATCCAGCCGCCGGCCCAGGTCCACTTCTTCCGGCAGGCCGGTGCCGGAAGAAGGCGCCAGGTCATCCGCTTCAGCGGATATCGGCACAGGAAGTTCCTCGCTGACCCCTTCCCACTCATCGGCCATGGGTTCCCCCTCTCGCATCATCCATCCACCACATTCACCAGTACGCATCAGCGCCCGCGCCGTTGTACGGCGGGGCCATCATATCTGCAATCCCGGCCTCTATTGTACCCCGCCGCGCCCACGCGCACCGACGCGGCGCCGGGCACTTCTTCCCCGCTGCCCCGCTTCTCCTGTTTGCCCTGGAGCGCCCCGCCCTTCTATACTCTAGGCCAGAAGAGGATCGAAGAAGCCGCATGGAACAGCCGCAGCGCCCCAATTATTACGATCTACTGGACCTGAATCCAGACGCCCCCTGGTCGGCGGCGGCCTTTCAGGATCAACTCACCCGCAAGAAAGCGGAATGGACGCGCGGGCGCAACCACCCCATACACGCGCTGCGCTTCAAGAGCTACCTGGACATGGCGGCCGATATTGAAGCGGTCATGGGCGACCCGGCCCGGCGCGAAGCCGAACGGGATGCGGCGCGCCTCCTGCGGTCTCGGAAGATGCAGGAAGCCCAGACTCGCTTCGACCAGGAGCTGCCTCTGCGCGTCGCCAAAGGCTACCTGACCGATCGCGAAGTGCTCAGCCTGATCCGCGAATACGCCCCTTTGCTGACCGAAGCCGCTGTCCGGGCGGCGGTGGAAAGAGCCGCCGTCCCGGTACGGCATGAGGCGGCGCCCCCGGCCGATCGGGAGCAGGTCCCGCTCGATCCCAGCCTGACCCGGGCTATCCAGAGCAACCTGGCGATTGTCGGCAGCGCCGATCTGTACGCCTTCCTGGGCATGGCCCGGACCTCCCGGACAGCCGACCTGCTGGAACGGGCGACAGCGGTCTACGCCGAAAACCAGAAGCAGGCCAACAAGACCGCCCAGGTCACCGCCCGCTCCGATCTGGCCGGGCAGGGCATGACGGTCTTCGGGGATGACGACACGCGGGCGCAGTACGACAGCGCGCTGGCCGACCAGGCCTTCGCCGGAATTGGCGAAGCCATCCAGCGGATCACGCAGGAGAGCCGCACCCTCCACGCTGCCCAGTTCGAAATGCTGCTGGAGGGCGCGCGGACGCAGGGCCTGGACATCGATCGCGCTGAGGGCTACATCCGCCGCCGCGTTCAGGAGCTGGGCGCGGCCCTGTACGTCTCGGATACCGGGCGCCTCCGCCAGATGCGGCGCTGCCCGGCCTGCGGGACCCTCGCCGATCCGGAGGCGGCCAACTGCGCCCGCTGCGCCACCCCCCTGGTCATCGCCTGCCCGGCCTGTGGCGACACCATGCCCACCGAATACCGGGCCTGCTCCCGCTGCGGCTTCCCCATCGGCAACCTCGCCAATGTCGACTCCCTCGTGCGGGAGGTGGAAAGCTGCCTGCAGCGGGGCGATCAGGAAGCCGCGGCTGAATATCTGGCGGAGGCCCGCCGCCAGTGGTCGCCGGGGCCAGGCGCGCCGCCGCGCCGCCTGGAAGATTCGCTCAGCCAGGCTATTGACCGGCTCGATCGCGCGCTCCGGGCGGGGCAGCAGGCGCAGGCGGGCGCCCTCCGCGAGCTGCAGATCTGCCTGGATGAGCGCCGCTATTACGCCGCCCGTCGCCGGTTGCGCGATATCGATCGGAGCTGGCCGGGCCTCGACCTGGATGCAGCCCGCCGCCAGATCGCGGAAGCCATCCGCCGCGCCGAAGCCGATCTGGGCCGGGCACGCGATGCCGAGGCGCGCGGTGAAGACGCCGCCGCCCTCTACCAGCACATCCTGCAAGCGTGCCGCGACTGCCGGCCCGCCCGCGATGCTCTGTCCCGCACGCCACCACCGCCGCCCGGCCCCCTCACCGTGCAGATCGACGGGCAGACGGCCCGGCTGCGCTGGGAGCCTGTCCCGGCACAGGGTGTGGCGTACGCCGTTTTCCGCCGTTACGGCTCGCGCCCGTCCGCTCCTGCCGAGGCGGAGGCGCTGGATACGATTCCCGGCACGGTCTACGACGATGATCAGGTGGCCGCCGGGCTGCCGGTGTTCTACGCCGTGTATACCAGCCGCGAAGGCGTGCTGTCTGTGGACGCCGCGCTGTCCCCGGAGCCGATCCTGTTCACGGCCCCCGTCACCCTGCTCGCCGCCCAGGTGGATGACGGGCTGGTCCGGCTGCGCTGGCAGGCACCGCCCAACACCGCCCGCGTCGAGGTGCGGCGGGGCGAAGGACATGCGCCCCGCAACCTGGAGGAGGGCCGCCCGATTCGGGTCTTTGGCCTGAATGACGCGGTGGACGCGGCGGTTCAAAACGGGCGCACATACAGCTATTCGGTTTTCCCGATCTTTTACACCCATCGGGGGGAGCCGATCAGCGGTCCGCCGGCATCCGTGCAGGCCACGCCCCAGCAGCCGCCGGCCCCGATCGCGGATATGGCGGTGGAAAGCACCCGGCGCGGCGACGAACACGATTTACGCATCACCTGGCCGCCGCCGAACAAAGGCGAAGCCGCCCTCCTGCAAAGCGACCGCCCCCCCGATCTGCGGCCGGGGTACGCCGTCGCGCCGCAGACGCTAGATTCCCTGGGGCGGATCATCGCCGCGCCGCGCCACGAAGTCACCCTTCATTTGCAGGGGGCCGGGGTGACCTATCTGACTCCCATTGTGCTGTTTCAAGACATGGCTTACCCCGGTATCACGCAGACCTATACCGCCCTGGACGACGTGCGCGATCTCCAGGCATACCGGGCTGGCGACGCGATCCATCTCACCTGGCAGTGGCCGCGCAACTGTCAGTATGCACTGATCGTCTGGCGGCATGATCGCTTCGCCCGCGCCGATGATCCAGACGCGGCTCAGGTATGGCTGACGCGCGCTGAATACGACCTCCACCGGGGCTACTGGATTGAGCCGGTGCAGCCCCGCGACTACTACATCACCGTCTTCGCCGCCCTGCTTCAGGGGGAGCAGCGCCTGATAGCGCCCGGTCAGGAGCCAACCTGCCGCCAGCGGCTCAGCCTGGCCAGCCGGATGGATGTGCGCTACAGCGTCGATCAGCCGCGCCGTTTGCGGGGCGGCGGGCTGCGGCTGACCGTCACGGTGAGCGGCGCGGGCGATCTGCCGGACCTGGTCCTGGTCGGCCACGGGGCCTCGCCGCCGCCGCGCAAAGTTGACGGCCAGCCCGTCCTGCACCTCCCGGTCCGCTATCTGGACCGTCCGCGGACTTCCTTCACCGCTGACATTGAGGCGAGCGCGTTCCCCCCCGATCATCTGCGCCTGTTCCTGGCCGATGATAGCCTGTACACGGCACAGGGCGGTTATGTCCGCCTCCATCACCCTGAGCCGGACGCGCATACGCCGACCGCTGCCAAAAAGGAATCTGCCTCCGTTGCGACCTGCCCGTTTTGCTTCACCCGGTTTCCGCTCGCCGAGGCTCCGTTCCGCTGCGGGAATCCGCGCTGCGAAGGCCGGGTTGAGGACCCCGTATACGCCGAATACCAGGGGCTGCTGGCCCCGGAAAAAATGGGGCCGATTTTCAGCGTAGGCGCGGAGCCAGGCCGGAGCCGCCGTGCAGCAGCGGCGGGGACCTGCCCTTCGTGCGGGCACGAGACGCACCGCCGGGTCTGCCCCACCTGTCACTACGAGCTGCTGCATGACGCCGGGCGCGCTGCCGAACGCCTGATCGCCGTGATCGGGGGGCGTGGGACGGGCAAGAGCAACTATATTGCCATGCTGATCAACCAGTTGGAAAACATCGCCGGCGTCGCGCTGGGCGTGGCTATCCGCGCTGTGGGCGACCGGACGCGCGAGCGCTACGAGCGCGATTTTTACGCGCCGCTTTTCCGCCAGAACCGGGTCATCCCGCCCACCCAGACCGCCGCTGTGGACCCCGCCACGCGCACCCCGATGGTGTTCCGCCTCACCACGAACGAAGGCGGGGTGGCTAACCTGGTCCTGTTCGATACGGCGGGCGAAGACATGCAGGCGTTGAGCACCATGTCCAGCGAAGCGCGGTACATCCTCCACGCCGACGCCCTCCTCTTCCTGCTGGACCCCTTGCAGATTCCCGCCGTGCGCCAGATGCTACCCGCAGAGCATCTGCCGCCGCCCGATCCGGGCGCGGAGCCGGAATATATCGTCGAGCGGCTGCGCGAGCTGTACGAGCAGTATTACGGATTGAAGAGCGCGGAGCGGATCACCCGGCCGGTCGCCTTCACCCTGTCCAAGATCGACATGCTGCTGCCGCTGCTCGATCCCGGCTCCGGCCTGCGCCACAACGCCGAGGATGATCAGGATTCGGTCCATGCTGAGATCGCGGCCTGCCTGGAGATGTGGATGGGGCCGCGGCTGACAACGTTGATCCGCGCGGATTTCGCCCGCTACCGTTACTTCGGCGTGTCATCGTTCGGGCGCCCGCCGGAAGGCGCCGCGTCCGGCGCACAGACGGTGACCGGCCTCGCCCCCATCCGGGTGGAAGACCCGATCCGCTGGATACTGAGCGAATTCGGCTTGCTCAGGCGCTGAGCGGCCCTGCCGAGTGAAAGGCGTCCCGCCGCCTCATGACCATATATCAGCACTACTATACCTCCTGCCGTCATCCGGAAACGGCGCGCACGGGCTTTCAGGTTAAGGCCGCCACGCCCGGCATCACCCGCTCCTCCGCCCAGATGCTGGAGCGCCTGATCAGCTACCGCCTGCCGGGGAACGCCGATCCGGGGATGGTGGCGGCCCACCCGGTCAGCCTGCGCTACTACGCCGCCGGCGCGGGGGACACCTTCCTGACCTGCGTGCATTCCAGCGGGCCGGACGAATTTGGCCGGCCCGGCAACTTCTTCGCCCACAGCCTGATCGGGCCGGCAAAAGCCTTCAACCATCCGGTCCCGCCGATCTTCTACTGGGACAGCCCGTTCTGGCGGCGCGAAGACCCGACCGATACCGCCGAGCTGCCGGCGCTGCCTTCTCTGGCGCAGGAGGTGCGCATCACGTTCAGCCCTGAACAGGCCTGGGCCTTCCTGGCCTTGCAACAGCCGGCCTGGTTCTACCGGCTGGTTTGCGCCGCGCTGGATTATGCTGCCTCCGGGCGGCGAATCATTATCGTGGACAGCAGCGAGCATGTCGCCCTGTGGACCGCCCTGCTCACCCTGGCCCTGCCGCCCGGCTACCGCCCCTGGCTGACCTTCGCCACCTATCACCACGATCCCTACAGCGCGCCGTTCGCCCTCACCGGGACCACCCCTGACACGGCGTTCCGCAGCACGGATGACGATTACCGGTCCTACTTCGTCCTGAACGCAGCGGAAGATCGCATCAGCGGCGCGCCGGAGTCCGCCTATGCCAGCTTCATATGCGATCGCTTCAGCCAGAGTCGCTACAACACCGAACTGCCGGATTTCTTCCGGCTGGTGGGGCGGCACGATCCCGATCCGGCGCGCCCCACCCCTGATCGCCTGACCGCCCTCGTCCACTTCTACCAGCGCGGGACAGGCGCGGGAGTCCCGCTTTCGACAGACCAGGCCGCGGCGGCGGCGCGCCTGATCCTGAGCGACCTGCCGCCCGACCCGGCAGCGGCCTCCCCTGATCAGGCTGCGGACCTGCGCATCGCCTGGGATATCCTGACTGGTGAGCTGCTCCAGACGCGGAATTCAGAACTGATCCCCGATATTCAGAAGGCGCTGGAGTATCTCAGTCAGAGCGATACGGCCTTTCACGCCACAGGCGCCCGCGCCTGTTCGGTTCTGGCCGCCCTGATCCTGAGCCGTCTGCCGGAGGCGGACTCGTTTTGCGCCCTGCTGAACCGGGCCTATCCGGCCGAGGTCCTGCGGGAGGCACTGGAGACGCCGGAAGTCCTCGATCCGCTGCTGAGCGACCTGCCCTCGGATGATGCCGGGACACTGGAGATGTTCTGGCGCTGCTGCGGCCCGCTACTCACCTTTGACGCGGCGACTTACCCGCGCCTGGCCGTCGCTTTCCACAAAACCTGCGCGG
>WBZO01000543.1_pt1 | contig 27208 bp, 26 predicted proteins | sample 5204261 | NCBI WGS metagenome assembly WBZO01 (sample SAMN12412400, study PRJNA552823) | activated sludge metagenome | isolation source: activated sludge from anammox sidestream of wastewater treatment plant... | place: USA: North Carolina | collected 2017-09
AACGCCGACACCAACGCCGACTCCGACTCCAACGCCGACACCAACGCCGACTCCGACTCCAACGCCGACTCCAACGCCGACGCCAACGCCGACTCCAACGCCAACACCGACTCCGACTCCGACTCCGACGCCAACGCCGACGCCCGTTCCGACTCCTACGCCGCCAGTTGCGAACCTCGGAGCGCCCGGCATCCAACTCTCACCAACCGGGCAGGTCAGCGACAACAAAGTTGGCTCTGTGCTGTTCTACCCCATCTACACTTCAAGCGCGACGGATCCGGCGCATCAGAACACGCGCATCAACATCACCAACGCCGACACATTTGATCCAGCGTATGTCCATCTCTTCTTCGTGGATGGGACGAGTTGCAGCGTGGCTGATATGTACATCTGTCTGACTGAGAATCAGACAGCTTCGTTCCTGGCTTCGGAATTCGATCCGGGCACGACCGGATATCTCATCGCCATCGCTACCGACAGTTCGGGCTGTCCGGCGGCCTTCAACGCGCTGATGGGCGATGAATACGTGAAGTTCTCAACCGGGCACGAATCCAGTCTTGCGGCGGAGGCCGCAGCCAGATTGAATATCCCATCGCAGTGCGACGAAAACTCGTTTACGGCTGAATTGAGATTCGACGGGATCAACTACAACCTGCTCGGACGCGCGCTGGCGTTATCCACTCTGACAGATCGCGCCAGCGGCAACAGTACGTTGCTCATCCTGAACCGGATCGGAGGCAATCTGACCACAACGTCCGCGCCACTCGGCCCGATATACGGCCTCCTGTTCAATGACGCGGAAAGCGCCTTCAGCTTCGGCTTTACGCCGAACACCTGCCAACTCGTCAGCATTCTCTCGAACAACTTCCCGCGCACCGTGCCGCGCATCGAGCAGATTATTCCGGCGGGGCGAAGCGGCTGGCTGAAGCTCTGGTCGTTCGACGACGCGGCGATTTTCGGCGCGGCGCTCAATTTCAATCCCGAAGAAGAATTAACGCCTTCAGCTTTCGGGCACGGCCACAACCTGCACAAACTGACATTGACCGCCGCCGGGACTCTGACGATTCCGGTCTTCCCGCCAAACTGTTAAGAGCAACCAGGCTCCCGCGCGTGGCGAAAGTGAACATTAGCATTCACTTCTCGCCCCGCCGGGAGCAAACGCCTTTTCCAAATAATCGCCAGCTCAGATCAGACAATCACAACAAGCTACAACCCGAAGAAAAGCTTACCGAGTAAAGTAGCGGCTGATGGTCGCATCGCCCGGTTTCTTCGTCATCAGCGAGACCACGATCATCAACAGCGCCGAGACAATGACCATCGGCACGACCGGCAACAACCCAAAAACCGCCGTGCCGCCCGGCGTGCGCGCCAGCGCTTCAACTCCGCCGACTGACCAGACGACTCTCGGCGCGGTCACGACGGATTGAAAAACGGCTATGGCGATCACGCTGGCCGCCGCCCAGAGAGCGCTTGCCAGCGCGCCCCATTTCGTGCTGCGCTTCCAAAACAGAGCCGCGACAAGCAGCGGCATCAATGCCGAGTAGCCCGAAAACGCGTACTGCACGGCCAGATCGAAAATCGGCTGCGGGAATTTCAAGGCGATGGTGTAGGCGATGATTGTCAGCGCGATGACGAAGATGCGGCCCGTGACGACCTGCGCCTTCTCGCCGAACCGTTCCTTGCCTTCGTAAAACGCAAAGATGTCTTCTGAAAACATCGTCGAGAGCGCCAGTATCTGCGAATCGCTGGCCATCACCGCCGCCATGATCCCCGCGCCCAGCAAGCCCGCCAGCCAGAGCGGCGCGTAATGATCAAGCAACCGCAGCAGAATGTCATCGCCAGCCGATTTCGCGCGCAACTCGGTTCGCTGATCGGGGCTGAGAGTCGCGGCCTGCGTCGCCAGCATCTGTCGCGCTTCAAGCTTCGCCCGAATCGCAGGAACTTCAACTGCGCGATTGGCCGCCACGCCCAGGAAAACCGCAGGCAGCCAGATCGCCAGCATGCAAATCGGATAAAGAATCACGGTCTTCTTGAAATGCCGCATCCGCTCGGCTGTCAGACAGAAGATGATCATGTGCGGGAAATTGATCGAAGAGAGCGGAATAAACGTGTAGCTGAAGAAGAAGAGCGGCGAAACTTTTTCACGCGTCAGCAGCGACGAAGTCGAAGGCGACGCGAGCAGTTCGTTCACCGCGCTGCCAAACCCGCCCATTCCCACGCCGATGACCGTCAGCGCAATCGCTCCGAAGATCAAAAACAGCGTCGTCTGAAACGTGTTGACCCACGCCGTGCCGCGCATCCCGCCAAAGAAGACGTAGATCATCACCACCATCGCCACAACCGCGCCGCCGATCCAGAACGGGATTCGCCCGCCGCTGATCGCAAACAGCGCCGTCCCGCCACCCATCACGCCGATGATGATGTAGGGCACAAGCAGAGCGGCCTGAACAATCGTGATCACCGTGCCGATGTGACCGCATTCCCAGCGGTCGCGGAACAACTGCACCGGCGTGATGAACCCGAAGCGTTTGCCCAGCGCCCACACGCGTGTTCCGATCAGAAACAGCGACAGCGGGACGATCAACGCTGACGATGAAGCCATCAAGCCGTAAGTCACGACGCCATTCGCAAACGCGTGGCCCGACGAACCCAGAATCGCAAACGCCGTCATGTTCGTGCCGAACAGCGAGAGCAGGAACACGAACTGACCGAGCGAACGATTGGCCAGGAAATAATCTTCAGCCGGATGCTCGCCGACTTTGCGCCGGAAAGCGAATACGCCGATGTAAATAACTATTGCGAGATAAGCGAAGACAAACAGGGATGGAATCACCGGCGCCCTCCTGATTGCGGATTGCGGATTGCGGATTGCGGATTTGCGTTTTCGAGATCGGCTTGCTCTTCGAGATGCGAGGGCCAGGCGTGTTTAACCAACAGCCACATCAATGCTGAGATCGCGAGCGTGTAAACAACATGATAGAAAAGGCCGATGGGCAAAAAGCCCAGGACAATTGGCCGAGCCGCGCGCCAGAACCAGAAGTCCTGATGCAGCAGGTAAAGCGCGACGATGGCGACAACGAGCAGTGATCGTTTCATTTGATCGTGTGTTTTCGTGTTTGTAGTATCAGAAACCGCAGAGCGAAATGCGGCGTACTATCCCATGTGGTTCGAGAAAATTGCAACACATCAAGCGGTCAAACGGCGGTTAAAATACGAGGTCTGATGCGGCGGATGAGATGAACAGCGCGTCTTTCAATAAAACTGGAAAACGCGCCGCGATTCCATCTCGCCGCGTTAATCATTGCTTTGGACATTGTTTCAAGCATTAATGACTCCCTCTTACCTGCTCGCTAAATATTCAAGACGAAACCAATCGTGATTGACTGACGACGAGGCCTGAATTTGGGAAAAATGGCTCGAATGGACTTTGATTATCGTGAACTGCAATCTTCAAGTCGCGCACGCATCCGCGCGCGGCAGGATGAGCGGCTCCTCTCCCTGTTGTCGGAATTGACCACAAATCAATTTTATCGGGAGAAGTTTCGCGCCGCCGGTCTGGAAATGGCGAAGATACGCGGCGCGGCTGATTTGAACGCGTTGCCATTCACGACCAAAAGCGAGTTGGCGGCTGAACAACTCGCGCATCCGCCCTACGGCAGACTGCTCACCTATCCGCTCTCGCGTTATCGCTATCTGCATCAGACATCGGGGACGACGGGACATCCATTGCGGTGGCTCGACACCAAAGAAGACTGGGACACATTTATGCGTTGCTGGGCGGAAGTCTACCGGGGCGCGGGCGTGACGGAAAATGACCTGGTCTTTTGCGCCTTCTCCTTCGGGCCATACGTGAGCCATTGGACGGGCATTGATGGCGCGCGATACGCCGGCGCGCTGGCGCTTTCAGGCGGCGGGATGAGTTCGGAGCAACGGCTGCGCGCGATTTTGGATAACCGTTGCACCGCGCTGGTCTGCACTCCGACTTATGCTTTGCACCTGGCCGAAGTCGCCGCCAACCTGGGACTCGACCTGCGCGCTTCGGACATTCGCGTCACGATTCACGCCGGCGAACCCGGCGCGAGCGTGCCGAACGTCAAACGCCGGATCGAAGAGGCCTGGGGCGCGCGATGCTACGACCACGCGGGCGCGACCGAAGTCGGCGCGTGGGCTTTCGATTGTCAGGCCGAAGATGGCGCAATCCACCTCAACGAACTCGAATTCGTCTGCGACGTGATTGACCCGCAGACTTGCAAACCGGTTGATGAAGGCGTGCGCGGCGAATTGGTCATCACCACGCTTGGCCGCGCCGGAATGCCCGCGCTGCGCTATCGCACGGGCGATCTGGTGGAAATGACGACGGAGCCTTGCGAGTGCGGACGCCAGCTTGCGCGCATCAAAGGCGGCGTGTTGGGGCGTACTGACGACATGCTGACTGTGCGCGGCGTCAATCTTTATCCCGCTGCGATTGATAACCTGATCCGCGCCATCCCCTCCATCATCGAATACGAAGTGGAGATTCGCCGCGTGTCGGAGATGGATGACCTGCTGCTGAAAATCGAAACTGATGAACAGCATTCATTCGCCAAAGTGGAGCGTGCGCTCCTCGCCGCGTTCCGCGCGCAACTGAACATCCGCGTAAGCGTCGCGCAGGCCGAGCGCGGCAGCCTGCCGCGTTATGAGTTCAAGGCGCGACGTTACAAGCGAGTCACGAATTGAAATCGTGGCAGTAGCCCGACCGTGAGGGAGGGCTTAGCCAGCATAGCCAATAGCCAAGCCCTCCCTCACGGTCGGGCTACCGTCACGGTTTATTTGGCAAAGAGGCTCAATAATGACAGACACACCGAACACCAAAACCGAAATCGGCAACTATTTCGTCTCCAACTATCCGCCATTCTCGCAGTGGAAGCCGGAACACACCGGTGACGCGATCAAGGCGTTGGAACGACCTCCGCGCACAGATCAACCGCTCGGCCTCTACATTCACATTCCGTTCTGCCGCAAGCGATGCAAGTTTTGTTACTTCAAAGTCTACACCGATAAGAACGCTTCAGAGATCGAGCGATACCTGAACGCGCTGATCAAGGAGAATGAAATCTACAGCCGCGCAAACGCGCTTCAAGGCCGGCAGCTTCGGTTCGCTTACTTCGGCGGCGGAACGCCTTCGTACATCAGCGAGAAGCAGCTCGGTTATCTTGTCGAAGGTCTCAACCGGTATGTGAGTTGGGAGCACGCCGAAGAGGTCACTTTTGAATGCGAACCGGGCACGCTGCGCAAGTCGAAGCTCGAAACCTTGAAAGAGATTGGCGTGACGCGGTTGAGTCTCGGCGTCGAGCATTTCAACGATGACATTCTGGCCGCCAACGGACGCGCGCATCTTTCGGCTGAGATTTATCGCGCTTACGAGTGGGCGCGCGAAGTTGATTTCCCGCAGATCAACATTGACCTGATCGCCGGGATGATGGGCGAATCGGAAGAGCATTGGCGCGACGCCGTTCGCCGCGCGATTGAACTCGAACCGGATTCGGTGACGATTTATCAGATGGAGTTGCCATACAACACCGTCATCTCGCGCGAAATGATCGAGAAGGGCTTGGATTCGCCCATCGCCGATTGGCCGATGAAGCGGCGCTGGCTCGATTACGCCTACGAGCAGTTCCAGGCGCGCGGCTACCGCATCGCGAGCGCGTACACGCTGGCGACGACGAAGAAGCCTTGCCGGTTCATCTACACCGACGCGTTGTGGCATGGCGGCGATATGATCGGACTCGGCGTTTCGTCGTTCTCGCATTTCGACGGCGTGCATTTCCAGAACGCGCACAATTTCGAGGATTACATCAGCGCGCTTGACGCCGGGCGATTGCCGCTCTGGCGCGCGCTTCAGTTGACGCCCAAGCAGAGATTGATCCGCGAGATGGTTCTGCAACTCAAGACCGGCGCGATTGAAGCCGAGTATTTTCGCCGCAAGTTCGGCGTTGATGTCTGGCAGGAGTTTCAGCCGGTTTACGAACGGCTGAGCCAGGAGCAGATGCTGCGCCGCAACAACGGAAGCATCGAACTGTCGCGGCGCGGGCTGTTGCAGGTTGACCATCTCCTGCCTGAATTCTTTGAACCCGAATTGAAAACCGTTCGATACGCTTGAGACTCGATGTACCGTCAGTAGATCGCGAAATGGATGAAAAGAGTGGAACACAAAAAGCACAAAGAAGAACGCAAAAAGCACAAAAACAAAGACAGAAGGCCCTTTGCGCTTTTTGCGTTCTTCTTTGTGCTTTTTGTGTTCCCTGGTTTCGCATCGGATTCCGCGATCTACTGACGGTACATCTGAGTATGAACCTGAATATGAAGAATATGGATTCAAATACTTATGACGTGATCGTAATGGGCGGCGGGCCTGCGGGCAGCAGCGTCGCCAGCATTCTCTCCCGCGAAGGCCGCCGAGTCGCGCTCTTCGAGAAAGAGTCATTTCCGCGCCATCACATCGGCGAATCGCTGATGACCGACACCTTCTGGACGTTTCAGCGGATGGGCTTTCTGGAGAAGCTCAGAAAAAGCCCGTTCGTCCGCAAATACAGCGTGCAATTCGCCAACCCTGCGGGCAAAGAATCGCGTCCGTTTTATTTCTTCGAGGCCAATCATCACGAGAGCGCGGTGACGTGGCAGGTGACTCGCGCCGTCTTCGACCAAATGCTGATCGAACACGCGGCGGAGCAGGGCGCGACCGTTTACCAGAAAACATTGGTCAAGCAGGTTCTCTTCGACGGCGACCGGGCGGTCGGCGTCGAGGCGCAGATGCAGGACGGCTCGCTCCAACAATTCCACGCGAAGGTCGTGATTGACGCGACGGGTCAAACGGCAATGCTCTCGAACAAGTTTCGCTGGCGACAGCGCGACCCGAAGCTCAAGAAGGCCGTGCTTTATTCATACTTCAAAGGCGCGCATCGTGAACCTGATCTGAACGGCGGCGCGACGCTGGTGCTGCGCACGCAACAGGGGAGCAACGGATGGTTCTGGTATATCCCGCTCGAAAACGACATCACGAGCGTCGGCATCGTCGCCGATCCTGAATATCTGGTTAAAGGTCGCGGCCAGGATTTGGCGAAGATATTTAACGAAGAGATCGAGAAGTGCGAGCCGTGCCGTCGCCGCGTCGAAGGCGCCGAGCGCGTGGATAAAATCTATTCGATCCTCGATTATTCCTATCGTTCAAAACAGAACGCGGGCAATGGCTTCATTCTGATCGGCGACGCTTATGGCTTCCTTGATCCGATCTATTCGTCGGGCGTGCTGTTGGCGCTCAAGATGGCCGAGCTTGCAGCCGACGCCATCCACGACGCGTTCAAGAGCGACGATTTCTCCGCCGAGCGGCTGGGCCAATTTCAATCCAAATTGGATCAAGGCATCGAGTCCATGCGAAAACTGGTTTACGCCTTCTACAACGAAGGCTTCAGCTTCTCGCAGTTTCTCAGAAAATATCCCGAACAGCGCGTCAACGTCATCGAATTGCTCATCGGCAATGTTTTCAAAGAGGGCGTTGATGACGTTTACACGCCGATGTCGGATTTCGCTGCGATTCCGCCACCGCTTTGGGAACAGATCGCCGGCCTAGCCACAAACGGCAAGGCGCAGACGGGCGATAATTCATCTGAGACGTTTTCCGCAAAATACGCGTATTATGACGATAAATCCCGTTGAAGCGCCCTCACACAGTGAGGCCTCAAACCTTTTTTCAGAAGTTATGTTGAAAACAATCTGCATCATCTGCTTTCTGCTTTGCGGCGCCACCGACCTTTACGCGCAAACCACGGCCACCATCACCGGCGTCATCAAGGACATCAACGGCGCTGTGATCAGTGGGGCCAAAGTCACCGTCCGCAATCTCGAAACCAATCTGGCGCGCAAGACGACAACCGACGGCGAGGGGCGATACACATTCGCCGAGATGCGCGTCGGGCGTTACGAGGTCAGCGCCGAACAGACTGGCTTTCAGGCCGAGAAACGTCCGGCGGTCGGTTTGACAATTGGTGAGACAGCCGTGATTGACCTCACGCTCAAGGTCGCGTCGGGCGATTACAAAATTGATGTCACTGACGCAGGACCGCTGATCAACACCGAAACGCCCGAACTCAGCTATCTGGTCGGCGAACGCGCCATCCGCGAATTGCCGCTCAACGGGCGCAACTACACAGACCTTGCGCTGCTGCAACCGGGCGTGACGCCTTTTCCGTTGCGCGACGGCGGCTCGGTCGTGGCGCATGGTCTGGGGATGAGCGTCAACGGGCAGGACCTGCGCTCGAACGTCTACCTGCTCGACGGCACACTGCAAAACGACATCACCAACAGCCCCGCCGGCAGCGCCGCTTCGACCGTGCTCGGCACAGAGAGCATCCGCGAATTCCGCGTCGAGACCAATTCGTATTCCGCCGAATTCGGGCGCAATTACGGCGGGCAGATCAACGCCATCAGCAAATCAGGCTCGAACCAGTTTCACGGCTCGGCCTACGAATTCCTCCGCAACGACAACATGGACGCGCGCAACTTCTTCGACCGCGAGCCGATAGGCAAACCGGAATTCAAACGCAACCAGTTCGGCGGAACCATCAGCGGGCCGATCAGCAAAGACCAGACGTTCTTCTTCTTCAATTACGAGGCGCTGCGCGAACGTCTGGGACGCACGCTCAATTCCGCTGTGCCCGACGCCAACGCGCGCAATGGCATTCTGCCTTCGGGAACCGTGACAGTGAACCCGGCGATCAAGCCTTATCTCGATCTCTTCCCACTCCCGAATGGCCCCGCCATCGGCGGCGGATTGGCGAATTATTTCTTCGGCTTCAAGCAGACGCTCGATCAGAATTTCGTCCAGGCGCGCGTAGATCACAGTTTCAACGCGCATCATCAGGTCTTCGCGCGTTACACTTTCGACAAGGCCGATCAATTTCTGCCGACGGACTTCCCGCAATTCCCGCGCACTTTCTTTTCGCGCAACCAGTTCGCCACCATCGAACACACGTGGCTGATTTCATCGCAAACGGTCAACACGCTGCGCTTCGGTTTCAGCCGCACGCCGATTGGGCAAAACGTGCAGGCTGATATTCCGAGCGGCATCCCGCCGTTCGTGCCCGGACGCCAGTTCATCGGCGACATTGACATCGGCGGCATTCCGCGCTTCGGCACGCAAACGTCCGGCAATTTGCGATTGACTCAGAACGTCTACAGCTTCGGGCAAAATCTGACGCACACGCGCGGCCGGCACATCCTGAAGTTCGGCAGCCTGTTCGAGCGTTACCAGGACAACATGCTCAATCCGACCTTCTCGCTCGGCATCTACAATTTCGCCGACTTGAGCAACTTCCTGCAAAACCGCCCGCGCCAATTCGTCGGCCTGACTCCCGACGCGCAGCTCGACCGTTACTGGCGATTCACGCTCTTCGGTTTTTACGCGCAGGATGATTACAAGATCACGCCGCGTTTGACCGTCAATCTTGGATTGCGCTACGAATTCGCCACGATGCCGCAGGACCGGCGCGACATCGCGTTGATAAATTTCAGCGACAAACAGATCACGCCCGGCCCGCTTTATCAAAATCCGACTTACAAGAACATCTCGCCGCGATTGGGCTTCGCGTGGGATATCTTCGGCGACGGCAAGACCAGTTTGCGCGGCGGTTACGGATGGTATTTCAACACCAACAATCAGCAGAACCTGATCGTCACCGTAACCAATCCGCCCGCGACACCACGCGTTGTTGTCCCCAATCCATCGTTTCCGAATCCGCCGTTCGTCGCGCTCTCCAACGCGATTCGCCCGATTGAATGGAACCTGAAGAACCCGTCGAATCACGTTTACAACCTGAGTCTGCAACGCCTGCTGCCTTTCGATTTCGTCGTCACGCTCGGTTACGCTGGCTCGCGCGGCGCTCATCTGTTGCGCAACACCGACGCCAACACCTCCGTTCCGACCCGGCTGGCCGACGGAACGTACTTCTTCCCGAACAACGCGCCGCGCCAGAACACGGCTTTCGGCGTGATCGAATTGAAGAAGAGCGACGGCGATTCTTACTACAACGCGCTGATCTTCGAGGTTCGCAAACGCTTCTCGCGCGGCTTCGACTTCCAATCGTCTTACACTTTCGGAAAGACGATTGATAACACTCAGGCTTCGACCTTCTTCTCCGACGCGACCAACGCGACAGTTTCGGCGCTGCCCGAACCGGCGGGCACGAATTACAATCGCGGCCTTTCCGATTTCAACATCCAGCACAACTGGGTGATGAATTTCTCGTGGGAATTGCCGTTCGCCAAAAACCTGAAAGGCGCGGCGGGCAAGATTCTTGATGGCTGGGGCGTGCTTGGCATCAGCCAGGTTCGCAGCGGATTGCCGTTGACGGTCTTCGTCGCGGGCAACCGTTCGCAATCGAAATGGGCGCCGTCGGCGGGGCCAGGCCTCGGCCCCGATCGTCCGAGCTTCGCGCCGGGCTACACGTTCCAGAGCGCGGTTACGGGCAATCCCGACGCCTACTTCGACCCGAAGGCGTTTTTATTGCAACCGTCGGGCACGCTGGGGACGCTGGGGCGCAACACGTTCATCGGCCCAAATCTGCGCACCTTCGATCTGGCGATGGTCAAGAACACCACGTGGTCGAAGCTCGGCGACAACACGCGAATCCAATTCCGCGTCGAATCGTTCAATCTGTTCAACCGCGCCAATTTCGGCACGCCGAGTTTGCAGGTCTTCGCCGGAACGCCTGAGAATTTGAACGCGCCGCCAGCTTCGCTCGCGCCTACGCAACCGGCTTCGCTGGCTACGTTCGGTCGCATTCGCTCGACGGTGACTTCGGCGCGGCAAATTCAGCTTGGTTTAAGAATTTCGTTTTAAATCTGGTTCGATAATGCATCCGGCTCTTATCGGCGTCCCCTGGGACGAAAACTCTTCGTTTATTCACGGCGCGGCTGAAGCTCCTCCGCTCATCCGCGCCGCGCTCTTCTCCGAATCTGCGAACCTGTGGAGCGAGAGCGGAATTGATTTCGGCGCAGCGCCAATCTTCGACGCCGGAGATGTCGAGCCAATTCCCGGCGTCGAGATGATGAACCGGATAACGGAATCAATCGCCGCATTGCTCGATCAAAATTACAGTCCAATCCAACTTGGCGGCGACCACGCGATCACTTATCCGATCATTCGAGCCTTCGCCAAAAAATATCCGCGCCTGAGCATTCTGCATTTCGACGCGCACCCGGACATCTACGACGAATTCCAGGACAATCGTTTTTCGCACGCCTGCCCATTCGCGCGAATTATGGAAGCGGGTTTGGTTGAAAGACTCGTGCAAGTCGGCATCCGCACGATGACCGGGCATCAGCGCGAACAGATCGAACGCTTCGGCGTCGAGGTCGTCGAGATGAAAAACTGGCGCGACGATTGGACAATTGATTTCGACACGCCGGTCTACATCTCGTTCGACGTTGACGGACTAGACCCTGCGTTCGCTCCCGGCGTTTCGCACCGCGAGCCGGGCGGACTGTCAACGCGGCAGGCGCTCAACGTCATTCACAGCATCAGTTCTCCCGTCGTCGGCGCCGACATAGTCGAATACAATCCGCGAATGGACGTGAACGGCGTGACCGCGATGGTCTGCGCAAAGCTGCTGAAAGAGATCGCCGCGAAAATGTTGGAGGTCGAATGAAACCTGTTGACCCAATCTTTGTCGCTGAGCTGTTCGGTGAGCTTCACGAGGAGTTGTTGGGATTGCTCCGAAGTCTGCCCGACGAAGACTGGTATAAACCGACCGTCGCCGGAGCCTGGCAAGTCCGAGACATCGCCGCGCACCTGCTCGACAGCGACATCCGCCGGCTTTCATTTCAGCGCGACCGAGCGCCGATGATTCCGCCCGAAACGCCGATTGAAAATTACCGCGATCTGGTCGGCTTTCTGAATCAGCTCAACGCCGAGTGGGTCAAAGCGGCGAAACGCATCAGTCCGCCATTGTTGATCGAATTTCTCGAAGTCACCGGCGCGCAAGTCACCGAGCTTTTCAAATCGCTCGATCCGTTCGGCCCCGCGCTGTTCGGCGTCGTGTGGGCGGGCGAGGAAGGATCGCAAAACTGGTTCGACATCGCGCGCGAGTACACCGAAAAATGGCATCACCAGCAGCAAATCCGCGACGCCACCTCAGCGCCCGCGATCACAAACCGCAAATGGCTCTTCCCCGTTTTGGATGCTTTTCTGCGAGGCTTGCCGCACACTTATCGAGAAACGACGGCTGAAGAAGGCGCGCGAATCGTGCTCACCATCACCGGCGAAGCCGGCGGCGAATGGACTTTGTCGAGAGAAGGCGGCGCGTGGAAGCTTTATTCAGGCGGAAGCGAAACGCCGGCTTGCGCAATCAGAATGGATCAGGACACAGCGTGGCGGTTGTTGACCAAAGGATTGTCGCGCGACATAGCCACCGCGCGAGTTGAAATCACTGGCGACAAACGCCTCGGCGAACCGATTCTGGGAATGCTCGCGGTGATGGCTTAATCCATGCCGCGCCACCCCGGCTCATCACGATCGAGCAAACGCTTCAACGCCTCGAAATGCAGCAGGTACTGTTTGTCTTCCGCAATCTGCTTTCCCGTCATCGCCGCCACTGAGTCAGGCACGAGTTTCAATTTCCTGCCAGCGCTTTCGGCCAACACCTGAACCATGCAGGCCCGTTCGAGGTAATAAAGATCATCGAACGCCCGCGCGACTGAATCTCCGCAAACGATCACGCCGTGATTGGCCAGGAACAACACGTCGGCGTTTTCAACCTGCGCGCAGATACGGTCGCCCTCTTCGGTGTCGAGCACAAGGCCATTGTAAAACTCGTCGTAAGCCACTCGCCCGTAAAATCGCAGCGCGTTCTGATTCGCCCATTCCAGCCGCCCTCCGTCGCTGATTGCCAGAGCCGTCGCGTAAGGCATGTGCGTGTGCAGCACGCACGCGGCGTTCGGCTTTCCTCGATGAATGCGCCCATGAATGAAGAACGCGGTGGCTTCGACCTTGTGTTTGCCTTCGATCACGTTGCCTTCAGAATCGGTCAGCGCCAGATCGGCGGGCGCGATCTCAGACCAGTGCAGCCCTTGCGGATTAATCAAGAAGCGATCCTGCGCGCCTGGAACGGCAAGGCTGAAGTGGTTGCAGATGCCTTCATTAAGGCCGAGCCGAGCCGCCCAGCGCAGAGCGGCGGCCAGATCAATTCGCGCTTGTTTGATTGGATTGTGTGACATAGCGACGGGGAGTTTGCCAGCTACCATCAGGCCAGGTAAAGTCCGCGCGCCATTCATTTCGCGTGGCCGGATTTTTGTCCGCGCTCCTTGCCTGCCGGTTCGCGGCGCCGCACAATGCCGGGGCGTCCGTCCAACTCCACTTCAATCACGGAGAAAAATTATGTCAACGCGTTTCATCACCGCGCTCGTGCTTACGCTGTTTTGCGGCATTCAAGCAATCGCAACCGACAACGAATGGTCGCGCTTTCGTGGCCCCAACGGCACAGGCGTTTCCAACGCGACGAATCTGCCAGTCGAATTCGGGCCGGAAAAGGACGTCGTGTGGAAAACCGCTTTACCGCCGGGCCATTCGTCGCCGGTGCTCGCTCGCACGCGCATTTACATCACCGCGCACACGCCGATTGACGCGAAGAACAAGACCAGCTACCAACTCTTCGTCATCGCGCTCGACCGCAAATCGGGCAAGGAGCTTTGGCGGCGCGAGATTCCGCGCGTTCACAAAGGTCGCCTGGAGAACCTCAACGGCCCGGCTTCGGCCAGCCCGGTGACCGATGGTGAAAACGTCTACGCGTTCTTTCAGGATTTCGGCTTGATCGCGTTCGACGCCAACGGCAAGGAGAAATGGCGAATGCCGCTCGGGCCGTTCAACATGTTTTACGGCTACGGCGCGTCGCCGATCCTGGTTGACGACAAAGTCATCGTGCCTGTTGATCAAGACCTCGGCGCTTATCTGCTCGCGGTGGACAAGAACACCGGCAAGACGAAATGGAAGATTGATCGTCCCGAAGTCATTTCGGGTTATTCGACGCCGACGATCTATCAACCCAAATCCGGCGCGAAGCAGTTGATCATTCCCGAAGCGTTTCAGCTTTCGGCCTATTCGGTCGCCGACGGCAAGCGCGTCTGGTGGGTGCGCGGGCTGGCCTGCGAGATGAAATCAGTCATCAGCTACGACAACGAATACGCGTACATCAACGGTTGGGGCTTTCCGCTCAATCAGCCGGGCAAACAGATTCCGACCATCCCGTTTGAAGAAGGATTGAAACGCTACGACAAGAACAAAGACGGCTTCGTCGCTAAAGATGAAATCAGCGGTGCGGAGCCGATTGATCGCGTGCTCTCGCCGAACTATGGCTTCGACGCTTTCGATTTGAATCGCGACCAGAAGCTCGACGCGAAAGACTGGGATGTTTTTCGCGCGATGATGGCTTCTGAAAACGGACTGTTGGCGATCAAGCTCGGCGGCGCGGGCGATATGACCGAGAAGGCGATCCGCTGGAAATATCAACGCCCCGTGCCGCAGGTGCCTTCGACGCTGCTTTATCAAGGCTCGCTGTTTATGGTCAACGATAGCGGCATCCTGATTTCGTTCGACCCGGCGACAGGCGCCGTGATCAAGCAGGGGCGGTTGAAGGGCGCGATTGACAAATACTTCGCTTCGCCCGTGGGAGCCGATGACAAGGTCTATTTGATCAGCCAGGACGGAACGATGTCGGTCGTGAAAGCGGCGGGCGAATGGGACGTGCTGGCGGTCAACGCGCTCGGTGACGAGGTGTTCGCCACGCCAGCGATTGCCGATGGGAAGATTTACGTGCGGACGCGTGGGATGCTTTATTGCTTCGGGAAGTAGAGCTTCGTTGCGCAAAACTCGCTGTGATAGAATTCGGCTCGGAGGTATGGGTATGGACAAGATTCTCGAATTTGAACTGACCAGCGATGATCCGGCTGAAATCAATAAGTTGCTCGATCAGTACATAGAGGCGTTGGATCGGATTCACAGAGAGATGGTCAAAGATCGAGAAGAGATTGATCAGATCAACGCCGAAAACACGGCCATTCTGGCTAAGTTGCGAAACTTGATGCGCGAGGCCGTGTGATGTGGGAAAAAGTCTTCGAGATATTCAAGAGGTTCTTCACGATCAGCGATGAATTGAAGAGGCTGCAAGCCGACTCGAAGTTGCACGGCGAGCAAATCCGTGAACTCATTGACAACCAGACTCGCCTCTACTACGAATTTCAGCTTCAGAAGGAACGTAACACGTACGAGCGCGAAAAAGAAACGCTACGAATTGAAAATCAGCAATTGCGTGAGCGGCTGGAGCGACTGGAGAGATTGCTACCCTCAGCCACAGCAGACAAGAAACCGGACGAAAAATAGTTGAGCCGGAAGACGGCTAATCTCAACAACAACTGACAACTTCGACTGACATCTCAGGGAAACACCAAACTTATGACAAAAAAGGAGACTAAACGTTCTATGCTTTGGGTCATGTTCGCTATCGGCGCGGCTCTTTCGTGGGGAGTTTACGGCGCAATGCTGCATCAGGGGCAGGTCAAGCTCGGCAGTCCGCTGCGGGCGCTGCTCTGCGTCGGTGTCGCGTACTTTCTGATCGGCGTCATCGTTCCGGTCCTGATGCTGGCTTCGCAGGGACAATTGGGCGCGCAGGGGTGGAACACTTTCGGCGCGACGACGGCGACGGCTGCCGGCGCATTAGGCGCCATTGGAGCCGTGTGCATCATCCTGGCTTTCAAGAACCAGGGGGCGCCGGCTTACGTAATGCCATTGGTGTTCGGCGGCGCGCCGGTGATCAACGTGCTGGTCACGATGCTGCTGCATCCGCCAAAAAACTCCATCAATCCGCTGCTGTACGTCGGGTTCCTGCTGGTGGTGTTGGGCGCGAGCATGGTGCTCTATTTCAAACCGCAATCGTGATTCGATTCAAAGACCGATCAAACAGAAGGAGGGAGACATGGCCACGCCAAAAAGAATGATCGAATCGAGTTTCGTACCGGAATGGCCTCCGCACGTTTTCGAGAAGATGTTGTCCTGGCCCGGAGTGAAAGCCGGGCACGTGCGTCTTTTTCCCGGCGAAGCGACCAACAAACAACTCGACAAACATCATATCTTCATCCCGCTCGCCGGTTCATTCGAGGCTTCGACGGTGACGGTTGGCGGGAACATCGCTCACGCCAGACGAACCGTCGGTCAGGCGATCATTGTGCCTGCGGGCCAGCAATATTCCGCGAATTGGAGAGAAGAGCTGGAAGACGTCGCAATCCACCTCGATCACGATTTCGTCGCGCGTTCGGCGGGCGAACTGCTTCAACCCGACCGCGTTGAAATGATGGCCGCCTGCGAAATCGGCGATCCCCTGGTTCATCAGATCGGTCTGGCGCTGGCCTCCGAAATTGACGCGGGCGCGCCCTCCGGATCAATTTACGCTGAGTCGCTGGTAAACACGATGGTGGCGCATCTGCTCAGACATTACTCGTCCGCCGGTGAAAGATTCCAACTTAACCTTGCCAATCTCGGTGGGTTGCCGAAACACAAATTACGCCGCGTAACTGAATTCATTGAAGAAAACCTCGATCAAGACCTTACGCTGACCGAAATCGCCGAAATCGCGGAGTTGAGTCCGTTCCATTTCGCTCGGTCTTTCAAACAGGCCACCGGCTCGACTCCAATTCAATTCCTGACTCAGCGCAGGATTGATCTGGCCAAACGGCTGCTGGCCGAAAGCGATCTGCCGATTGTCGAAATCGGACTGCGCGCCGGTTTCAAAAACCAAAGCCATTTCACGACGCTCTTCCGCAAAGTCACGGCGATGACACCCAAAGCCTACCGCAACGAGCATCTGCGCTGAAAAGCGCGGCGGTAGCCCGACCGTGAGAGAGGGCGCGGCTGCCATTTCACAGCAATCACAGAAAAAAAGCGGCAATCAACCGAAAGATTGATTGCCGCTTTTTTCTTACACTCCCGCCCGAATCAAGCTCACTCAAGGTGAGGGGCCTGATGAACACGAAACAACCTGATCAACCAGATTCGCCGATCAAGAGCGAGAAGAAGGGAGCATGCGAAATCGAATCTTCATCACATTGTTGTTCTTTGCGCTGATGACATTCAGCCTGAACGCCAAAGCCCAGATCAACGACGCCAACGAGGCGATAGAGCGCGGCAACGAACTTTTCCATCGCGGGCAGCGCGAACTGGCGATCTTTGAATATCAGGCCGCGCTGCAATGGCCTGGCAATCATCAGGCCCGCGCGCATTTCAACATCGGCGTTTGCAACTACAAACTCGGACGCCGCCGCGAAGCCATAAACGAATATCGCGCGGCGATCAAACTGCGCGAAGGCCAATATCCATCGGCCTCTTACGCGCTGGGCGTCGCGCTTCAGGATTTGCGGCGATATCGTGAAGCCCGCGAAGCCTTCGCTCAGGCGGTGAAGAGTTCAGGCGGCAAGCACGCCGAAGCCTTGTTCGAGTTGGCGCTGGAATCGCAGCGCGCGGGAGACGACCGCGCGGCCTTCGATCATTACCAGCAATCCATCAAACAATCTAAAGACGGCATTCCAGCCTGTCACAACAACCTCGGAGTGATGCTGGCAAAGTCGGGAATGATGGAAGAGGCGACGCGCGAGTTCGAGATTGCGGTCAAACAATCGCGCGGCAAATTCGCCGAAGCGAGCCAGAATCTTGCGCGCTGCCGGCAAATGATCAACGCGTCATCGCCGGGAATGATCGCCGATTTGAAGATGATCGAAGGCGCGCCGGGAGTGGCGATGAAGGCCGAATGATTCGGGCGCCGGGTTTGTGGCGTGATAAACTACGCCGCATTCAATCCAATCCATTCGAGGAGCGTCAACAATGATCTATCACACTATCGCCGACATTCTGGCCGCAGGCGCACAGGCGCAGGAGCGGTTCATCGCCGCCGTCTCAAACCTGACTGAAGCCCAGGCCAATTTTCGTCTCGATGAAAATCAATGGACGATTGCGGAGATTGTCGAACACGTCAGCGTCGTCAACGACGGCTTTCTGCGGATCACGCATAAACTGTTGAAAGAAGCCGAGGCCGCAGGTAAACCGCCCAAAGCCGATTTGAATCTCGGTCACACGATCCTTGATGAAGACGGCAATCAACCGCCGCCGTTTCAGGCTCCTGATCGCGTGCGCCCGCAAGGCGGCATGGGGATCGAGGATTCGCTGGCGAAGATGCGCGCGACGTTGCCGGGATTCGCTGAGATTCAATCGCGGCTCGAAGCGGTTGACCTGTCCGAACCGATGTTCCCGCATCCGGCAATAGGTCCGATCAACGCTTATCAGTGGATGGTTCTGCTGGGCGAGCACGAAGATCGTCATCGCGGTCAGATCGAGAGATTGAAAGCGACCGCCGGGTTTCCAGGCTAAAACAACGCATCGAGCGCATCGCTCACCGATCTCACGCCGATGACTTCAAGGCGGTCGTCTTGCGGCAACCCGCTCAGGTTGTTCTTCGGCAAGACGACGCGCTTGAATCCCATTCGGGCAGCCTCGCGCAAGCGCACCGCGGCTTGACTGGTCGCGCGAATCTCACCAGCCAATCCGACTTCGCCGAAAACGATCGTGTGTTCGTTGATCGGGATATTGCGGAAGCTCGAAGTCACAGCGGCGACAATCCCAAGATCAACCGCAGGTTCATCGAGCGCGATTCCTCCGACCAGATTGACGAAGATGTCGTCGCCGGAGAGATGGAACCCGACTCGTTTTTCAAGCATCGCCACAAGCAACGCCACGCGGTTGATCTCGACGCCTTGAGTCGTTCGGCGGCCAGTGCCGAATTTCGACGAACTGACCAGCGCCTGAATTTCGACCAGCATCGGTCGCGTGCCTTCCATCGCGGCGATCACAGCCGATCCCGACGCGCCAACCGGGCGTTCGCTCAAAAAGACCTCGGAAGGATTGGGAACGCCGACAAGCCCGCTCCCGGTCATCTCAAAAATGCCGAGTTCATTCGCCGCTCCGAATCGGTTTTTGGCCGCGCGCAGGATGCGGTGGTTATGATGGCGTTCGCCTTCAAAATACAAAACCGTGTCAACGATGTGTTCAAGCGCTTTCGGCCCCGCGATCGTTCCCTCTTTCGTCACGTGACCGATCAGAAAAACAGGCGTGTTCAGATTTTTTGCGAGCAGCAGGAACTGGCCCGCGACTTCGCGAACTTGCGAGACCGAGCCGGGCGCGCTCTCCAGCTTTTCCGAAAAGACTGTTTGAACCGAATCAATGATGATCGCCTGCGGCTGCAGCTTGTTGATCTCGTCGAAGATGCGTTCGAGGTTTGTTTCAGAAAGGAGGAAAAGCCCTTGCGGATTGATGCTCAGGCGTTCGCCGCGAAGCTTGATCTGGCGCTCGCTCTCTTCGCCCGAAACGTAAAGCACGCTGCCGTAAAGCGCGCTTAGCTTGTCGGCGACTTGTGAAAGCAATGTTGATTTGCCGATGCCCGGCTCTCCGCCGATCAGGACGAGCGAGCCTGGCACGATGCCGCCGCCGAGCACGCGGTCGAACTCCTCAATGCCGGTTACTTCGCGCGAATCATCCTGCGCTTCAATTTCACCAAACGGAATCGGTTTGCTTTCGCGCAAACGAAGACCCGCGCGGGTGGCGCCTGCGCCCTCTTTCGCCGCGGCGCGTTCGCGTTCTTCGGCGAACGAATTCCATTCGCCGCAATCGGGGCATTTGCCAAGCCATTTGCGCGATTGATGGCCGCAACTCTGGCAAGCGTAAACAGTGCGTGGTCCTTTTGATGGCATAGAGGTTCCGTAAAGCAGACCTGAAACCAAGGGGTGGAGGTAGCGGAAAAACGTCCGCAGGCAGGTGAAGCTTCGCCGGTAAACACGGGCAGCAAGCGCCGCGCGCGTACCGGCGAAGTTCAGGCGTCATCTGTTGCTCAAAACTTTAACGCGAGCGACGAACGCGCCGGCGTTGTCCTTGAGGTTTCCCTCGTTGACGCTCAGGAACAGAATGCCGTTATGCTTCGAGACGAATTCGGTCGCCTTGCCCACGAAGATGAAATCGTCATTATCGTCACCGACGACGGCGATCAACGCGCCAGTCGGACGAGCCGCGATCAGCTTGCGATTGTCGGTGAGGGAGATGCCTTCAGGGCCGGTGCGCTGGTTATCTCCCAGATCAACTTGCCCATCAGCGCTGATCACTATGCGCTGCCCGCGCTGGATGCGGATTTCGGTGCTGGTCCAATCGGCTGCGGCAGCGACACTGACTGTCTTTTCCGCGATCGCGGCGATAGCGCCCCCGTTAGCGTCATCCGGCGGCGGTTCTGACTCAGACGCAGTTCTCGACGCATCTCTGTTTATCGCGGGGTTTGTCGCGGGATCGGCGGGAGTAGACACCGGCGGATCATCTCGCGGGACTTCAGGACGTGAAGATGACGCGATCGTTTGTGAATTGGGAGCCACAGGTTCAGCGCGACTAACTACTCCCGCGTCGCTGGAATCAAATTCCACACTCTCGATCTCTTCAACCGGAATCACGTGCTGCGAACTCGATCCGCCGATGTTGACCAGAATGGTGAATTTGCGCTGCCCGTAGGAGATGACTTTGCCTTTCAGCACACTCCCATCCTTAAGCCTGATCGTATCTGCAAAGGCGGCGACACTGATCAATGACAAGATTACGAGACTGATGAATGAACAGATGAACGGTTTTCTGATCTTCACACATACCTCCGTAGTAGAGCCTGGCTGTAATAAAGCCCGGATTGTTGGCTTACGTCTTACAAGGGGTTGACGGCGCGAAGCTTACCACAAAATAGACGCGTTGGCACTGAACCCTGATGGGAAACACCCGCGAAAGCGCTTCGTGTCGTTACTTGAAAGACCGAAAACCAGGCGATCAACGCTCGGAAGATTCGTAAAAACTTTATGAAGAAAAGCTAAAGCATTCTTGACTCGCAAGGGGTGAGTGAATATACTCCGCGTGCCTGTTGGGTTTCGATGAAGAAACGCCCTGACCAACAGCGCAAACCCTGCATAGGTCAAATTCTCACAAGACTGTGTTCAACAGTCAGGTAAGTCATCATCAAATCGTTTTTTTAGTCGCGTAGAGTTTTTGCGCTGAGTTTAAACTGGGTTTTCATCGTTTGCTGACTCCTTTCGGTTTCTGACGTTTACCTCCCTCCTTCTCCTGCTTGATTCCCACGATGTGTAACACGCATCGTGGGATTTTTTTTGCCCACGTCACATCAAGTCCATGAACATTGGGGCAAAAACAAAAGCGCACAAAGTGGAGAAAGCGATGTTCCCATCTTTACTCCTTAACCTTCGTGCGCTTTGCGATTTTGAGATTATGTAACGCTATTGTTCTGAGTTCGGAGTTGGCTGCTTGTCACGCTCGCCATCGGGAGTTTCGGCCCTCGGAGCGCGATAGAATCGGCGCGCGCGCACCACCAGATCAGGATTGCTGACCCCGACCGCGATTGTGCGGTAATTGCCGTCGCGCTGTTCATTGTTCGAGATGTAGGTCAGCGTGTACTGATTGTGCAATTCGTTCGCGATGTTTTGGAAAGCATAGCTGGTGTTCTCGATACTTTCAGCCCGGAAAGGCAATCCGCCCGATTGCGCCGCCAGAGTGCGAAGGAAATCCGCCGCGATCAGGTAGCGATCACGAATCGGCTGTTGGCGCTGGCCGTTGACACGTGAAGACGGGGCGGAACGGGGCGTTGGCGACATGGGACTGCTGGGTCGAGGTATGTTGATCAGCGATTTCGTCTCTTCTTTGGATTCATCCTTCGATTCAGGCTTTGCAGTTTCAGTCTCCGGCTTCGGCTTCTGCTGCGGTATGTCCTGCCACTTAATGCCCGAACCCGATGCGAAGGAATTGCTGATGCCCGGAATGAATGTGGGTTTCATCACCGGGCCGCCGTCGTTGCGCGTTTCGTATTGGATTGTATAACTGATGATTCCGGCGCTCGCCGCCAGATCAATCACGCTTTCATAAGTCGCCTGCTTGCTCGCGGTGTCAACGCCGTCTGTCAAGATCACAATCGCCTTTCGCCCCTGCACCCGGCTCATCTTCTCATTGATGGTCAGGTGAATGGCGTCATACAGACTTGTGAGGTAACTGGTCTTCAGCGATTTGACGGCGCGTTCGAGAGTAGCGTGGTCATTCGTGAAGTCGGAAACGAACCGAACCTTTTCATCGAAGCTGACCACCATCACACGGTCGTTCGGCAGCAACTGCCTGATGAAGGTTAGCGCAGCTTTGCGAATCTTGCCGAGTTGGTTTTGAGTGCTGCGGCTGGTGTCAATCAAGAGTGCGACGCTGAACGGCGCTTCAGTGGAGGAAAAGTCCTCAATCTTCTGTGGGGAGCCTTCTTCGCGCAAAGTAAATTCGTTGCGAGTCAGTCCTGTAGCGAAACGACCATAACGATCCGTGACGATGACAGGCACCGTTACCAGATTTGTGCCGATTTTGATGCTTGGCTGTTGCTGATCCTGTTGCGGCTTCTCTTCACCGCTCTGACCCAGAACAGGAAGCGCCACAGCAAACAGGATTAAGGCAGCCACAGCCGCGCGCGCCAGTATCGGCGGGGAAAACGTAAATCTATTCATAGAAGCATGACTCCTCGTTGTGTGCGGGAATTCTACTTGACGGTTGAATTGGAATCAAAAGCGCCGGAAGATTCAGCCTGCAACCGATTCGGAAGATTCAGCCAGAACCTTCTGAATTGGTGTTAAAATTGTCCGCTCTCAAACCCTCCCCATAATTTAGTGATCTTATGTCTCTTGAATACGCAATCGAATACCCATGCGAAATGCGGCGTCTGTACGGCGAACAGACTCTGCGCAATCTCGGGCGCGCCGGCTCACTGGTTTCACAGATCGTTAATTTGACATTGGAAAATGAACGTCCGCCATCGGCAGAAAGCATTAAATTTACGACTGAACTCTCAAATGAACTGGAGTTCTCGGAGCAAGTGGCCGAATACTGCCGCGCGCATTGTCCAGCGCACGTCGAACAGAACTTCGATTATGAATTCGGCGAAGATGAGTTCAACAGAAGCGATGACCTCTTGAACGCGCCACAATCAGGCTCTTGCGGCGAAACCATTGGATGTCTGGGCCGAATCCGCTATCCCATCGAGGCCCGTTTCGAGCGTTTCCTGGCTGATCGCGCGCAACTGTTGAGCGACACTATGCCTCAGGAACAATGGCCCAGCCTGTTTCTTATCTTGATTGACTCAGAGTCGCCGTTCGACGGCGAGGTAACGAAAGAGTTGAGGCGCGTGACGACGCCTGAAGGACTGAGATTCTTTGAACTGCGAACACCAATCTCACTCGCGCGTAAAATCGCAAAGCTGAACACTGATAATCTTTTCGATCTGCTGGCCGGGTTCGCCGCTTCCGACGAAGGAATTTCAGGCTATCAGCGTGAACTGCCTGTCATGGCCCTTCCGGATTACGCCGAATTTCTGGAAGCGTTGCTGATTAACGGCCTGTCGGCTGGCGAACGGGCGCGACTGCGCACCCAGGGATCCACTTATTCCCAATTCGTAAGATTCACCAGGGCGGTTAGACTGGCTGAGTCGCTCGGTGTGAGGTTGTTGATGGACTGATCCGGAGTCTGGCGCGAGAAGACGAACTACGACCGATTCTCCAACCCGGTCAAATTCGCGGTCCGCGAGCTTGAACTGAAACAGGATTTAATTGAGATGTTGAGCCATCGTCGCGGCGGTCATTTCGGGAATAACCTGCGACTCCACATCACGCTTGATCGCGTCGAGAATGCCGTTAATGAATTGGGTCGCTTCGTGAGTTGAAAATCGCCGGGCGATTTCCAGAGCCTCGTTGATGGCGACCGTCTTCGGCGTGTTCGGCTGATGCAGGAATTCGAACACGGCCAGACGCAGTAGATTTCTATCAACTATGGCCATTCGCGGAATTCGCCAGTGCTCAGTGCGAAGACGAATCCGTTCGTCAATCTCATCGAGGTGAGAGATCGCGCCTGCGACGAGTTCGTTAGCGAACACGCGCACCTCTTCGGCGGCCTCCGCCATCTCTCCCCAATAGGTTTCAATAAGCTCCTCGACAGACGGGCGAGCCACGTCGTACGAAAACAGCATTTGTAGCGCGCATTCGCGCGCTCTACGGCGAGCACCCATAATTTTTACGACTTACTGTAACAGTTCTTAGGTTTAAGTTGATGAAGAATACCTGGGGGACGGAACGGACGCTTGAACGATGGTGAGGGCGGCTCAAGCTGACCGGCGCCGCTTCACAAAACACTACATAAACAAAAGGCATGCCCGTCTCGAATAAAATCTGCGTCATGCCTTTGGTCAGTTTCGCAGCAAGAATCATAAAAAACCCTTCTCGCCGCGAATCGCCGTTCCCACTCGTCCACTTGCCGTCATAAAATTGACTGCGAGGGATTTTCAAATGAGCAATGAGCCTGTGAAAATGATCAGGGCTAGCCGCGACTACCATGCGTTCGATTGGGATGGCGTTTGCCATGCGTCACCCAAACACAATTGCGAAAAGTAATCGGACATCTCGAAAAGCGCCTTGAGATTTTGGCTCTGGGGGATTCACTCAAGATCACTCGCGGACAGTATATTGAGCCGACTTGATGCGGTCAAGTTAATGACAGGTTGCCCGTAATTTACAGCCGCTTAAAAATTTAAAGATGCGACATTCACTCGCTCTTCAACCTTAGTGATGCCTGATGATGCCTGCGCCGATCTCCTATTTTCCTCTGAAAACCGGCGCCCTCTTTTCGAGAAACGCCCTGGCTCCTTCGCGCGCATCTTCTGTCGCAAAGCATAAACCGAAAAGCGCCGATTCCAGCCGCAATCCCGAATCAAGCGATGATTCAGTAGAGTGGTTGATCGCCTCCAACGCATATTTGACCGCCAATGGCGCGTTGCGGTTGATCTTCATCGCCAACTCATCGCAAAGCGTCATCAGTTCCTCCTGATCTCGCGCGACACGGTTGATCAACCCGATTCGCTTCGCTTCTTCAGCGCCAATCGTTTCCCCGGTCAAAATCATTTCAAGAGCGCGCGATTTGCCGATCAATCGCGACAAGCGAGATACGCCAAAAGCTGTCGGCCCCCACAATGAGATTTCCGGGTAGCCGAACTTCGCGCCAGCAACGGCTATTCGCAACACGCAAGCCAGCGCAAGCTCGCATCCAGCTCCATACGCCGAACCGTTAATCGCGGCAATGACAGGTTTGCCCAAATTTTCGATGAGAGCCGTAAGCGATTGCCATGCGCGCGCAAATTCTCCAGCTTGTTCGGGCGCAAACGCAGACATCTCCGAGTTCTCGGCGTCCACTGAAAACACGTCTTCTCCAACGCCGGTCAGAATCACGACGCGCGTCTCAGCATCGGATTGCAACGCGGTGAAAACCCGCGCGAGTTCGCTGAGCGCCGCTCGATTCAACGCATTGACTTCAGATTCGCGATTGATCGTGACTAGAGCAACGGCTTCATCACGACGCTCGCAATAAATGTGTTCGCAGGAAAAGTCCCGGAGTTTTGCTTTCATACTCTGCCAGGAATCATCTTTCCGAGACCTTCAAGCCAGTTTCATCGGCTTCGGATTCTTCGGATCGCTGTAATCGTAAAACCCGCGTCCCGATTTGCGACCATACAACCCGGCCTGAACCATGCGTTTCAACAGCGGCGGCGGCGCGAATCGCTTCTCTTTGAATTCGTCAAACATGATGTTTGCGATGTAGTAAGTCGTGTCCAGCCCGACGAAATCGGTCAGCGTCAACGGCCCCATCGGATGGTTGCAGCCGAGCTTCATTCCGTTATCAATGTCTTCAATCGAAGCCAGACCTTCTTCGAGCGTGCGGATGGCGTCGAGCATGAACGGCACCAGCAGGCGGTTGACTATGAAACCAGTCTTGTCGCCTGCCCTGACCACAGTCTTGCCAAATGATTCGGCCAGCGCGACGGCTTCGGCGTAGACATCTTCGTCGGTCAAAATCGTGCGAATCACTTCGACGAGTTTCATCAGCGGAACCGGGTTGAAAAAATGCATGCCGATAAATCGCCGCTGACGTTCGGCGCTCGTCGCAGTCATCATCTCCGTGATCGAAAGCGACGAGGTGTTCGACGCGAAGATCGTGTCGGGTTTGCACAGCGCGTCCAGCTTTGCATAAGTGTCTCGCTTGATCTGCAGGTTCTCGATGATCGCTTCGATGATGATGTCGGCGCCGGCAAGCTCTTCGAGTTTCGTCGTCCCACGCAGCCGCGCCATCGCGGCGCCTTTCTGCTCGGCGGTGATCGTTCCTTTCTCGGCGAATTTGGCGAGAGATTTTTCAATCCCGCTCAAACCCTTTTTGATCAGTTCATCGCTGACTTCAACGATCGTGACTTCGTAGCCGCTCGCGGCGGCGACCTGCGCAATACCGGCTCCCATCAGGCCCGCGCCCAGAACGCCGATTTTTTTAATTGACATTGGATCCTCCAGAAAATTGACCTTCAAAACACACCAGCTATTTCGATTGATTCCCTTCTCTCTCCAAAATAAGGCCATGCTTCGAGCCTTCCACCCTCACCCACTCTTCGAGGCGGCTCCGGGCCTTTTTGTAGTCGTCATAATTGGCCAGCATCTCATTCATCTTCCCACCGCTCGCAGGCGCGGACATCAACGACTGCTGTTTGCGGACGACGCGCAATAAATCCAGACGAATCTGATCCGATTGTGGGTCAGGCGTCCGCGTCTTCCGCAACTTCTCAGCCGCGTCGGCCAATGAATCAATCGCTGCTTGTTTGTCCTTCAGCGATGGCGGCGAACTTGCCAGCCCCAGTTCGAAGGCTCGGTTGAGAGCCGTCTGCGTGGAGTTGATTCCATCGAGATAACTCTCGATAACTGCGCCGCGCCAGCCCAGGTACCCGCTATTTGCCCGGTACGCTTGCGCGAAGCAGTAGGCCATCACAACTACGCAAAGGGCGATGATCAGAACCCCAAGTCTGGAGACTCTCTCCGCGCCGGGCGCTATGTACGGGGTGACGAGCGTTAAGACTGCTCCCGTGATCAGGCCGCCGATGTGCGCCGCGTTATCAATGAAGGGGACTGAAAACCCGATGAACAGGTTGACCACAATCACCGGTAGAACGCCCGCGCCCAATGCGCGCCGGAACGCCGGCGGCAATTCGTGGCGATACCT
>WBZO01002118.1_pt1 | contig 27206 bp, 24 predicted proteins | sample 5204261 | NCBI WGS metagenome assembly WBZO01 (sample SAMN12412400, study PRJNA552823) | activated sludge metagenome | isolation source: activated sludge from anammox sidestream of wastewater treatment plant... | place: USA: North Carolina | collected 2017-09
AATGCTGAAATTATTCCAGTAAGTTTCGCTTGCCGCTGACATGCTCTGCTTGCTCGCTTGACAAAAAATTGCCGCGTCACGCGACGCGGACATTACCACGCCGCATTATAGCGCGATTCGCAACGCGCGCCAAATAGATTTAGCGGACTGGCGCCAAGTCGAACGCGATGCAAGACCCCAAGTGTTTGGCGGCAAGCATAGCTATCGCGGCGCGTGATGCGCGCGTCTTTATACTTCATCGCAATCCGTGTAGAATACAAGCAATGATGATGCAGCTTATTTCCGCTCTGCTCGGTTTTTTCGGGCCGCGCTATCGGCTCTCGCCGCTCGTGCGCGAATATCTTGGCCGCGCGAATCTCTTGGGGCGCAGCGCGCAAATTCCCGATACGCTCATTCCGCTTGCCGTACGCTTGTGGGCGCGCGGTTGGTTCAACCGCAGTTTTTTCGATTCGCATCGCGCGTGGATTTTGCCGTACTGGGCGACGCGCCAACTCGACCCGCACGACGCGGGCTTTGTTTCGCGCGCGCTCAATCCCGTTTGGCTCAACACCGCGCATCGCAATTGGACGATGGTCGGGAATCCTGAATCGTTGTCCGAAGCGCTTGTAGACCCGCGCGGCATGGTCACGCCTCAACCGAACGGCGATGGTTGGTCGCTGGACGCATGGCTGCGCGTGGACGGCGAAACTTTTTTCCCGTCGCGGCTCGACGAAAAAATTGTCGCGCAGCAATTGTTCGAGAATTTACCGTTCGTTCAAACCAAGTACGAACCCGCGCGGTTGCGCGTGAATCAAGAAACGTTTGCCGCGCGCGACGACGACGGCAACAGTTGGCTTATTGCCGCATACACCGTCGAGAATCCGCGCAGCGACGCGCGGCGCGCAACGCTTTATCTCTCCCTGCGGCCATTCAATCCCGAAGGCGCCGCGCTGGTGGATCATTTGGAATGGCGCGCCGCGCCGCGCGAACATGCCTTGTGGGTCAATGACGAACTCGCCGCTTATTTTCCGCCGCCGCACGCGCGCGCGTCGTCCAACGCGGCGGCGGGCGATGTCGCGTTTCAACTCGACGCGTTGAACGACGCGGCTGAAATTCAAGACCCCGCCGGACTTGGGACCACGCTTGCGGCGTATCATTTGGAATTGCCGCCCCATTCGCAAAAAACGCTCACGGTCGCGCTGCCAATGTGGCGCACGCGCGAAACTCACGCCCAAGCCGCGCAATGGACCCAGCCCGACGCCCTGCCAAAACTCAAACACGCCTTTACGACGCAGTGGCGCGCCTTACTCGCGCAAGGCATGAACGTTCGCCTGCCCGACGACGCGATGCAGAGCGCGTTCGACGCCAACAAAGCGTATCTCTTGCTCTTGCACGACGGCGCGCTGGTTACGGCGGGCCCATTTTTGTATCACGAATTTTGGTTCCGCGACGCGGCGTACATCTTGAACGCGCTCGGACAATTGGGTTATCACGCCCAAGTCAAACAAGTTTTGGCGACGTACCCGCGCTATCTCCGCAAAGACGGTTACATGCTCGCGCAAGATGGCGAATGGGACGCGAACGGCCAAGCGTTGTGGGCGCTCGAACAACACACGCGTTTATCCGGCGATTTGGAATTATTGCACGACCAATACTGGCACGTCTTGAACGCCGCGCATTGGATCGACGCGGCGCGTCAGAAAACCAAACAACCGCGCGCGCGCGCGCCCGAACACGGTTTGCTGCCCGCCGGCATGAGCGCGGAACATCTTGGACCCAACGATTTTTATTTTTGGGATGATTGGTGGGGTCTCGCCGGTTTGCGCGCGGCGACGCGCGCGGCGAATCTTTTCAACAGTCCCGCCGACGCGCAAAAATTACAATTTGCGTATGACGCGTTCGCCCAAGATTTGAACGCCGCGCTGGAACGCGCCGCGCAAAAAAATAACGCGCGCTGGCTGCCCGCCGCGCCCGCGCGCGGCGCCGACAGCGCGATGATTTCCAATCTCGTCGCGTCGTATCCGCTGCAACTCGTCGCGCCGGACGACCCGCGCATCGTCGCAACCATTGACGAATTGAAACGCGACGCGTTTGTGGACGGCGCATTTTTCCATCATGTCGGCTTTGGCGGATTCGGCACCTATCTCGCGCTGCATCTCGCGGGCGCGGAACTTTTTCAACGCAAACCCGCCGCTTGGGACGCCCTGCGCTTTTTAATGCAACACGCGTCGCCGACGTGGACATGGGCGGAAGCGATTCATCCCCTGACGCGGCGCGGCGGACACGGCGACGGGCATCACGGCTGGATGGCGGCGGACCTCATCAGTTTCATTCGCAACGCGTTATTGTTTGAAGAAGACGATCATCTCGTGTTGACGCCCGCGCTGCCCGACGAATGGGTGTTTGAAGCCGCCGTCATCAAAGTCGAACGCGCCGCGACGCGTTTCGGCGACGTGAGCTTTACGCTCGCGTTCGGCGCCCACAACGCGACGCTCGTCCTCGATGGCAAATGGCGCGAACCGCCCGCGTATATCGAATGGAATTTGCCGATGGCAATCCAAAACGCGGGCGGCGATGGCGCGGACGTAGAATTGCTCAACGCGCATCAAATCAAATTTCCTACAACCGTTTCGCGCGTGGTCGCCACTTTCTGATGCGCGAAATTTTTTCCCTGAACGATTCGCAATGGTTCCTCGGCGCGGTGGCGCCGCAAACTTTTCCCGCGCCCAACGATTTTGCACGCGTGGAAGGTTGGCTGCCCGCGACGGTCCCCGGCGATGTACGACTCGCATTACTCACGCTCGGCAAAATTCCCGACCCGTTTCTCGGACGCAACAATGACGCCAGTCAATGGGTGGACGCTTACGACTGGTGGTATCGCCGCGACCTCGCGCTCGACCTCCAAGAAAGCGCGCGCGCGTTTTTGCTTTTTGAAGGCATTGATTACCAGAGCGCGGTGTATTGGGACAATGAATTACTCGGCGCGCACGTGGGCATGTTTTCGCGTCAGCTATACGAAATCCCGCGCGCGGCAGCGACCAAAGGAATACATCGGCTCGCCGTGCGCGTCTCGGGCGGCAAACAATTGCCGTCAATGAAATTGAACCCGCTCGAACGCGCATGGCAAATGTTCGCGGGCAACCTTTTGCCGCACCCGCCGCAAGCGCGCGAATTTCCCGCACGCTATGCGACGCTGAAATGTCAAATGTCTTTTGGTTGGGATTTTGCGCCGCGTCTGTTGTCGTGCGGAATTTGGGACGAAACCTTTCTCGTGCAAACGCGCGACGTGTTTATCCGCGACGTGTGGGTCCAAGGGACGCCCGACGGACGCGTGCGCGTGACGCTCGATTTGGACGCGCCGCGCGCGGACGCTTGGCGCGCGCATTTTCAGGTCGCGCCCAAAAATTTCACCGCGCCCGTCCAAGAATTCGAGTTTGACTTGACGGAAACTGACGGCGCGCATCATTTTACGTTTCAAATCGCAAACCCGCGCGCGTGGAATCCGTGGGACCGCGGCGAACCAAATTTGTACTCGCTCACCACAAGCGTCTTGGGCGACGGAACGCTCGGCGATACGCAAACAACCACGTTCGGTTTGCGAACCATCGCGCTCGCGCCGAATCCCGGCGCGCCGCGCAACGCCGCGCCATGGACATTTGTTGTGAACGGTCAGCCCGAATTTATTCGCGGCGCGAATTGGGTCCCCGCCGACGCCATTCCCGCGCGCGTGACGCGCGACGATTACGCCGCGCTGCTGCAACTCGCGCGCGACGCCAACATCAATTTGCTGCGCGTGTGGGGCGGCGGGTTAAAAGAAAAACGCGCGTTTTATGATTTGTGCGACGCGTTGGGCCTTTTGGTTTGGCAAGAATTTCCGCTCGCCGGCGCGGGCATTGATTATTTTCCGCGCGATAAAAATTATCGCGCGCTCTTGCGCCAAGAAGCCAGCGCCATTGTGCGCGCGTTACGCAATCATCCATCCGTCGTCCTGTGGTGCGGCGGCAATGAATTTATCCCGCGTTTGAATCGGCATGTCACGCAAATTTTGCGCGAGGTGGTGACAGAGCGCGACGGCGCGCGTCCGTTCAAACTGTCATCGCCATCACAAAACGAATCGCACAATTGGCGCGTGTGGCACGGCTATGCCAATACGCGTGACTATGAAAAAGACGACGCGTTATTTTTCGGCGAGTTTGGGCTGCAAGCCGCGCCCAGCGCGGAAACGCTCGCGCGTTTTTTGCCTGACGCTTCCTTGACTGCGCCCGATGCCGAGTGGACTTACCATAACGCCGAAATCGAAAAATTGTGGCGTTATGCCCTGCCCCACGCCGCGCCGACAGAGCGAGAAATCCCTTTGCCAGAATTTATCGCCGCGTCGCAGAACGCGCAGCTGCGCGGCTTGCAATGCGCCATCGAAGCGGCGCGCCGCAATAAACCGCGCGTGGCGGGCTGCGCGTTCTGGCAATTCAACGAACCGTGGTACGCGATTTGTTGGAGCGTTCTCGATTACGCGCGCGCGCCCAAACGCGCCTATTATAAAATCCAAGAGCTGTATAATCCCGTTCTTGTATCATTCCACTATCCGCGCCGCCCATACCGACCGGGCGAAAACGTGCGCGGGACAATTTGGCTCGTCAATGACACGCTGCGCGACGTTGCCGCAACGCTAACCGTTTGGCATAACGAGACGCAGGCGCTGCGCCAAGATGTTGTCCTGCCAGCCAATTGCGCGCGGGCAAGCGCAGCGATGGAGTTTGCGTTTCAGCGCGGCGCCAACGCGCTGCGTCTGGAACTGCGCGGCGAAAATGTTTATTCGACAAACGAATATGATTTGAATTTTTTTGATCACGGCTCAAGCAATCCATTGCGCGCCCTGCTGCAAAGCGCGGCGGCGTGGCTCAGAACCAGAACATAGGAGCAGAAAATGCGTATTCTCGTGACCGGCGGCGCCGGTTTCATCGGTTCCAATATCGTAGATGCCTTTCTCGCGCAAGGGCATGAGGTCGCCGTCCTGGATGATTTGTCCACCGGCAAGACCGAAAATCTCAATCCGCGCGCGAAATTTTATCAGGCGGACATTTGCGACAATGACGCGCTGACGCGCGTCTTTGACGAATTTCAACCCGAACTGATTTCGCATCAAGCCGCCAAAGCGGACGTGCGCGAATCATTGGCGAAACCGCAGTTGTATGCGACCGTCAACATTATCGGTTCGCTGAATCTGTTGGAAAATGCGCGGCGCGTCGGCGTGAGAAAAATTATTTACGCGGGCACCGGCGGCGCGACGTACGGCGAACCCGAATACCTGCCCGTGCGCGAAGACCATCCCGTCAATCCGCTCGACCCGTATGGCGCGAGCAAACATCAGGTCGAACACTATTTATTTTTGTACCAATACAATTACGGTTTGCGCTATACCGTGCTGCGATACCCGAATGTGTACGGGCCCCGTCAAAATCCTTTTGGCGAAGCGGGCGTGATTGCGATTTTTACGTACAAAATGTTGAACGGCGAGACGCCCACCATCAACGGCAAAGGCGACCGCGAACGCGATTTTTGTTATGTCGGCGACGTCGCGCACGCGAATGTGTTGGCGCTGACGCAAGGCGACAATCAAATCTACAACATCGGTTCGGGCATCGGCGTCAATATCAATACGGTGTACGAAATTTTGCAAGAGGCGACGCATTTTAGTCAGCCCGCGCATTACGGCCCCGACAAACCCGGCGAGGTATACAAAATTTATCTCGACGCCGCAAAAGCAAAACGCGAGCTGGGCTGGACGCCGACTGTCGCTTTGGCGGAAGGCATTCATCGCACGGTCGAGTCGCTACGCGCGCGTTGATTCTGGGAGTCCCGAAGGATTTTGAAAAATCCTTTGGGGCTCGATGCCGCGATGCGCGTCGCCTTAAACGGTCTGTTTCTCCAAGAACCCGCCACCGGCACGGGGCAATATCTGCGCGAACTCGGCGCGGCGCTGCGCGCGCACGCGCCCGCCGACGAATTTAGTTTTATCGCGCCGCGCGCAGATCCGACGGCGCCCGCGCCCGTGATTGTCGCGTCCCCGCGTTTGGCGCGCGAGAATTTTGCCAAACTCGAATTTGAACATTGCGCCTTTCCGCGCGTCGCGCAAAAAAATAAATTCACGCTCGCGCACGTGCCGCATTTTGGGCCGCCGCTTTTTCCAACGCTCCCCACCGTCGTCACCATTCACGATTTGATTCCGTTCCGCTTGCCCGCGTATCGCGGTTCGCGGCGCGTACAGTGGTACACCGCGCTCGCGGCGCGCGGCGCGGCGCGCGCGCGCGCGCTTGTCGCCGATTCGGAAGCGAGCGCGCGCGACATTGAAACATATCTGCATCTGCCGCGCGCCAAAATTCACGTCATCTATCTCGCCGCGCAATCGCGTTTTCACGCGGCGCTGGACGCGACCGAATTGGAACGCGTGCGCGCCAAGTATCATTTGCCCGAACGATTTATCTTGTATCTCGGCGGCTTTGACGCGCGCAAAAATGTCGCGCGCCTCATCGCGGCGTTTGCGCGCATTCAAGCCAAAGAATGGAAACTCGTTTTGGCGGGCAAACTGCCTACTCAAGATTCGGCGTTTTTTCCCGACCCGCGCCGCGCCGCCGTCGAAAATAAAATCGCCGACCGCATCACGCTGCCCGGTTTCATTGACGAAGCGGACAAACCCGCGCTGTATGCGTTGGCGCGCATCTTGGCGTATCCGTCCCTCTATGAAGGTTTCGGCTTGCCGCCGCTTGAAGCGATGGCTTGTGGGACGCCAGTGGTTTCATCGGACGGCGGTTCGCTGCCCGAAGTGGTTGGCGACGCGGGCATTTTATTGTCGCCGCATGAAACTGGAAATTGGACGGAAGCGTTGACGCAATTATTGACGGACGACGCGCGGTGGGCGGAACGGCGCGCGGCGGGTTTGGCGCAGGCGCGAAAATTTTCATGGGCGCGCGCCGCGCGCGAAACGCTGGCGGTCTATCGCGCTGTTGTATAATCAGACAGGAGCAATCTCCAGGGAGGTGTAACATGAATTTTGTGGAAAAGGTGCGGCGCAATCACGGCATCGAACACGCGACCGTGCATGTCTTGTCGGAAGCCAATCCGAATTTGTCCGTCATCGGTCGCGCGGACGGCGGCGGTTTCGCCATCATCGGCGACGTAGATCCTGAAACGTTGTTGAGCGCGGCGCTCGAAGCGCTGCGGCGCATGCAAAACGGGCAGAGCGCGTTGGCGGTGCATCCGCGCTGCGGCACAATGTTGGTGACGATGGGCGCGTTGACCGCCGTCGCCGCGTTTTTGGCGCTGGGACGCAAACCTAAATTGTCGCGTTTGCCCGACGCCATCCTTGCGACAACGCTCGCGGCGTTTGTGGCGCAGCCCGCCGGTTTGGCGCTGCAAAAATATGTGACCACATCGCCCAACGTTCAAGCCGCGCGCGCTGTCGGCGTCACGCGCAAAAATTTTGCGGGCATGGAATTTTGGCATGTAGATATCGAATGGACGGACGAAACGTCCAGCGCGCTTGAATAACCAAGCCCGCGCAGCTCTCTGGCCTACGCGATATGCTGTATATTTTTCACGGCGAAGATGATTTCACGCGCGCGGATGCGTTAAAGACCTTGCGCGCCGAAATGGGCGACCCGCAATTTGCCGAATTGAATACGACGACGCTGGACGATAAAAATTTGTCGTTCGGCGAACTGCGGCATCACGCCGACGCGATTCCGTTCTTGGCGGACAAACGTTTGGTGATTGTCGAAGGCATGTTGGCGCGCCTTGACCCGCGCCGCAAAGCGGGCGACGAAGAGGGCGAGACGGAAGAAAACGAAACGGAAGCAAACGCCGATTTGAAACAACAACTGCTGGATTATTTGCCCGCGCTGCCGCCGACCACGCAGCTGGTGTTTATCGAGAACAAGAAACTCCATGCCAACAACGCGATCTTGAAATACGCGGACAAGGAAAAAAAGAACGCGCAAGTACGCCTGTTTAACGCGCCGGACGCCAAAGAACTGCCGGATTGGGTGATTGACTACACCGAAAAAAAAGGCGGCACAATTGATTTTTCGGCGGCGAACGATTTGGCGCTGTATGTGGGCGGGGATTTGCGCGCGTTGGACAATGAAATTGAAAAACTGATTTTGTATCGGAACGGGGAATTGATTCGCCGCCAGGATGTGCAATTCATGGTCGCGCCCGCGCAAGAACAAAAAATTTTTGATTTGGTGGACGCGTTGGGACAGCGCAAAACCCAACGCGCGCTGGAACTGCTGCACGACCAACTGCGGCACAATGCGAATGAATTTTATTTATTGAGTATGATTACGCGCCAATATCGCATCTTGCTTCAGACGCGCGATTTGATAGCGCGCGGCATGAACACAGACGCGATCCAAAAACAATTGGGCTTGCATCCGTTCGTCGCAAAGAAAATGGCGGAACAAGCGCGCAGCTATACGGTCGAGCAATTGGAAAACATCATGCGCCAGTTACTCGAAATGGACGTGAATTTGAAAACGAGCAAGTTAGAGCCGACGCTTGCGCTCGATTTGCTGGTCGTGGATTTGACGCAAAAATAGATTGCAAGACAAATTTGTCTTGAATTTTTTGTTTCGCGCAAAATTCCCGCCTACCCCATTGTCCTTGCCCCTGAATGTAGAACATAAAAATACGCGGAATCAAAAAAAAGACAGCGCTGCATTTTGCAGGACTGTCTTTGGCGGCGCGGTTGTGGGCAGCCGCGCCGCGAGAATATTGCAAGTTATGCCGCGTGTTGCAGTCGCACGCGCGACGTGGACACGCCCAGCATTTGGGCGCGGAACGCATCATACGCGTCGGGCGCCAAGCGCGCGATTTGTACGCGAATTTTTTCGCCGTTCGCAATCAAAAGAAAATCGCCGCGCCCCGCGAGTTTTTCTGCGCCGCTTTGCGCGACGCCCGACGCGACCAGCGCTTCGTTCGCGCTCGTCACTTTGCCGACGAGGCGCACGGGAAAATTCGCCTTGACGAGACTGCCCAACACGGACGCGGTCGGTTTTTGCGTGCAAGCAATGACCGAAATGCCTGCGCTGCGCCCACGCTGCACCAAGCGCGTCAAATAATTCTCCACTTCAGCCCCGCCCTGCATGAGCAAATCCGCAAGTTCGTCTATCAGCAAAACAATGCGCGGGCGCGTAATCATTTGCGCTTGACGCCGCGTCATTTCTTCGACCAGCCATTCGAGATTCGCAATCGCATCTTCCACATTTTTGATAATCGGACACAACAGATGCGGCGACTGTTCAAACACGCGAAACTCGCTCGCTTTCGGGTCCACGATAATGATTTGCACATCGCGCGCGCGTTGAAAAAGCATCAACGACGCCAGCATGGTGCGCGCGGCTTCGCTCTTGCCCGAACCGGTGGTGCCCGCAATCAAAACGTGCGCCACATCGGGCGCGGAAACGCGCAGCAGCAGCGGCACGCCATCCGCCGCCATGCCCAACAGCGTTGTGCCTGCCACATTCATGGCTTGAAACATCAAGCCGTCCTCCCGCAATTGCGCGCAAAGGTCGAGCAAGCGCAACGGTTTGGTGTCTTGACGCGGAATTTCGATGTTGATTTGACCGTTGGCGCGTGAAATACGCGCGGCAGGCGCGTCGAGCGCGAGCGCGATTTCTTCGGCGAGGTTTTCGAGTTTCGAGACTTTGGTCGTGGCGGAGGGCGTGACGTGAAATTGAATCGTGCGCGGCGTGACGCGTCCGCCTGTCACTTTGGCGGGCGCTTTGTGCGTCGCCAACACCCATTCGATTCGGTCCGCCTGTTGATGCAATCGCTGTTTGTTCATGCGCGCTCCGTTTTCTATTCAGAACACTTGTTCTGATTATAGCGAACATCTGTTCGTATGTCAAGAGACGCGACCTTGAAAATTTTGCGGCAACGCGCCTTTCGGAGTAAAAACACGCCAAATGCTTCGCCCCAACAAAAAGCCCGCGTCGTGAACCTTATCCCACGCGGGCTTGACCATTCCATTCTAAAGCGCACACCTTTATTTCTGGCGCAGCATTGGCGAATCGAACCACAAACCGGTGATTTGATGCGCATCGTCGGGAGTAAAGACAACGCGCATCGTAACGCCATCTTCGTTTTCAAAACGTCCGTTGTAAATGACGACAATGAAATTGTCTTGCTTGACCACATCCGTGACCTTGCGCGAAACATACTTGCCGATTTTATTCAGGATGGCGGCGCGTGTTTGCGTAAACACCGCTTCGGTTTCGGCTTTTTGCATCGCCGCGTCAAAGTCGCGCGCAAAGACGGCATAGTCGCCGGCATTGAAACCTTCAAGCAGGTTTTCTGTTTTCGGTTCCGCAAACGCAAGCGCCGCGTCGCGTTCTGCTCCCGTAATCGGCTGTGCGCCCGCGCTGCATGCCGTAAAAACCCAAAATACAAAAACACAAATCGTCGTGAGGGTAATTATTTCTTTCATCGGTAGAGTATGAACAAAAAACCAGACACAATCGTATCTGGTTTTTTTCCTTTTCACTTTATGCTTTTTGCTTGCGCCCCTTATGCTGCCATGCCCAACTGCCGAATCACCAGCACCACCTTGCCTTGAATCTCCAGATTACGCGGCTCGACCTCGATGGGCGTATAGGAGGGATTCGCGGGGACCAACTCGATTTTATTTTTGCGGCGATAAAAATACTTGAGCGTGGTCTGCCCCTTGTCCTTGAGCCACGCCGCCACCATATCGCCGTCGCGCGCGGTCTGCTGCGATTTCATCACCACAATATCGCCGTCGTGAATGGACGCGTCAATCATCGAATCCCCTTTGACGTGCAGCGCAAACAATTTGGTGGGGTCGGCATCGTGTAGCAGCGAGCGCGTCAACATGACGCTTTCGTGGTCGGCTTCGAACGCGTTCGTATCGGGAACTTCGATGGGTTTGCCGGCGACGATGCGACCAAGCAGCGGCACTTGGATAAAGCGCGCGTCGCTCATCGGTTTGCCGTTCGGCGCGGTCAAGCGCAAGCCGCGCGAGACCTCTTTTTCGCGCGAAATGAGTCCGGCGCGTTCGAGGATATTCAAGTTGTAATTAACGACCGACGTGGACGAAATGCCCACCGACGAGCCGATTTCGCGAATGGTGGGCGGACGCCCTTTATCGCTCGAAAAACGCTGGATAAACGAATAAATCTGTTGCTGCCGTTCCGATAGCGCCATGTGCTTGACCTCCCAAAATGTGGACAAATGTTCCTAGTACACGCGTTCGATGGACATTTTACCCGAACACGCGTTCGGTGTCAAGCTTTTTTGGAACAAATTTTCGGTTTTGGCTCGAGTGCAAGGGGTTGCGTTTCACCATTGAGCGGATTTGCGTCCGAATATGCCAAATTAAAAATTTGTCGTACCAACAGCCCGACGCGTACGACCAAGGTCCAATTTGTCAGACCTGCAAACTCAATTGATGAATTTCGCTCGCCGCGCGCAAGCCCGATTCAATCGCGCCTTGAATCCAGCGGTGATACACGGAAGCGTGTTCGCCCGCAAAATAGTACCGTCCTTCGTTTTGACAAATCGCGTCATACAATCGCGTGAACTGCCCGGGCTCGAACAAAGCGAACGCGCCGCCTGCGTATTCGTCGTCGTGCCACACTTTGGACGCGCCGACCTCGAACTCGGTCAAAATTTGCGGATGAATTTTCGCCACGTCCTCGATCGCCTGTTCGATGCGGTCTTGCGGTTCGAGCGAACCCCAGCGCTGCGCGTCCTCCGCCCACGTATAACTCGCGAGCAAAACGCCGCGACCCGTTTCGCGCCCATGATCGGGATAATACAAATTGCGAATCGGCAAATCGGTCACGGTGCCCGCGCCGAAAATGCCGTCGTCCTCTTCCCAAAAACGGCGTTTGCATTGCAGCAAAACTTTGGTGGACGCGTCATAATGCACTTGGCGCAGCGCGCGCTGCTTGGCGCGCGAAAAGGGTTTGAGGACTTCGATATGGCGCATCACGGGAAACGGCAAGGTAAGAAGCGCGTACGCGCCCGTTTCGGCAAAACGGCCCGCGCGCGTTTTATAATGCACCGTCACCGCGTCGGGCGTTTGGTCGAGCGCAATCGCCTTGGCGCCAAACCGAATGTGGCGCGCCAAAGCGGGCAGGAACGCGTTCGGCAACGTATCCGCGCCGCCGACAAGTTCGACGAGATTTTGAAACGAGCCGCCGATTTCGGGACGAATAATGTCAATGAACGAAGCGTTTTGGCGGCCCTCGTATCCCGCGAATAAACCGAACATTTCGATTGCGCCTTCGCTCCAGCCGCGCTTTTCCAAAAATTCGCGCAGTGAGTCGTTATCGTACTCGGCGAGAATTTCGTCCCACGCGACTTCGCCTTTTTCATGCAATTTTTTCTCGATCGGTTCCAGCGCGGCGTTCCACAATTCCGCCGCCGTTTTACCGCGTTCATTTTCTTTAAGGTCAAAGCCCAACGCGTTCGGGTTGTGGCGAAATTCCGCCAGGCGCATTTTCTTGCCGTTGATGAACACATAACATTGCGGGTTGCCCATCGTGAACGGCGCCGTTTGCAATTTGAATTTTTCCACGTACGCCATCGTCAACGCGTGCGAGGCGGGCAAACGCATCCCCCCCGCTTCGGCGTACAAACCGTGCGTGAACGGTTCGCGGTACGTTTGCAAACGTCCGCCGACGCGCTGCTGCGCTTCGAGCAAAACAATTTCATGGCCCGCGCGTTTCAATTCGTACGCCGCCGCCAAGCCCGCCATCCCCGCGCCGACGATGATAATCTTTTGCGGACGCGGCGTACGCGGCAATCCATTTTGAATGATGGACAGAAAATCGCTCATGCAAGTTCCTCCTCCGACTCGATATGCCAATGCGCCCGCACACGCGCGGCATGCGCGGCGCGCGCGTGCGGCGGCATCAGCCGTTTGTCGTAAATATCCTGATAAAACCAATCGTTCGCAAAGCGCGGCGTAACGTGTAGATGAAAATGCCAAACATCTTGGCTGCCGCCCGGTTCATTGTGCTGGCGCGTCGAAATGCCGTCGCACGCATACGCGCGTTTCAACGCGAACGCGATGCGCCGCGCGACGCGATAAATCGCCGCGCCCAGCGCCGGCGGCAGATCGAAAATGTTTTCATAATGCGCGTTGGGAATGACAAGGATATTTGGCTCGTTGCGCGCGTATTGATGCGACGCGACGAACGCGGCGACCCATTCATCTTGATACACAACGTCGCTCAAACGCGAATAGTCGGCCGCATTTTCCTCTCGGCGCGCAAGCAGGCAAAACGGACAGCGATAATCTTCGGGCGCGTGGTTGTACATTCTATTTTTTCTTTGCCGGTTTGGATGCCGTCGTCGCACGCGCGCGCGTTTTGGCGGTCACAAAATCAAACAACAACCGCGCGCACATCACCGTCGTCTGCTTTGACGCGCTGTCATAAACGGGATTCAATTCGGCAATGTCCAATGCGTCCACATACGGCGCGAGATAGCGCACAAAATCAAACAATTGTTGGACGGTCAAACCGCCGGGCTCGGGCCAACCGGTGCCGGGCGCTTCGCCGGGGTTCACGGCGTCAATATCCACCGTCAGATAAATTTTTTCCGTCCCCGCGCGCGCCCACGTCAGCGATTGTTTCGCCGCCGCCAACGCGCCCATTTCCTCAAATTCGGGCGCGAGAATCCGGCGCACGCCATATTTGACGCCCACGCCCCACTGCTGCGTCGTCGCAAAACCGCGCAAACCGACTTGCACCATATTTTTGCCGCGCAAGCGTCCAAGTTCGAGCGACCGCGCCATGCCGCTGCTGCCCGAAAGCGAACCTTGTTTTTCAGAAAAATCCAACATGTCGCAGTGCGCGTCGAGTTGAATCATACCGAGTTTGCCGCGCGCGGTTTCGTGCAAGGCGCGGAACGCGGGAAAAGTCACGCCATGGTCGCCGCCGATGACAAGCGGAATGAATCCCGAATCAATCACTTCGCGCACCGCGTTCGTAACTTGGGCAACCGCTTTTTCGTGGTCGTAAAACGAAAGCGCCACGTCGCCAAAATCCGCGACCTCGACGGCGGATAAATTTACAATTTCGCCGCGGTCCATGTCCGCGACGTGGGCGTCCACCACGCGTTTCGCCAACAACAATTTAAATTGCTCGCGCAGCGCCGCCGGCGCAAACCGCGCGCCGGGATTTGCAATCGAAGTGGACGCATCGTACGGTACGCCGAGAAAACCAAATTTCAATTGGGCTTCCGTTTGCGGAGCAAGCAATAGATTACTCATCACGCCTCCATTGTGTTTTTTGAGAATTTAGATTACATTTTATCCCATCATAACCGTTTGCAGTTACACATCCATCGAGCGCCAGCTTTGCTCACGGAGGTTCGCATGACGCGCACACAAAAAATTATTATCGGCGTAATGGTATGTTTGGTGATAGGGGTCCTCATCGCGGTCATGCTCGCGTTCTTTGGCTTGGTGCGCCAGAATCGAGCCGCCCAAGTCAAAGAGCTGCCCCCGCCGACAACTTTTCCCACCGTGCTCTATCCCGCCACCTATACGCCCACGCCCCCCAGCGGCACCGCGACGCTCGTTATAGAAAATAGTTCCGGCGCCGTCGCAACGACCCCGCAGCCGCGCGCGACGATTGACCCGAACAATCCGGTGGCCGTCGCGCTGGACGAGGCAATGAAAAAAGCGCAGACCGCCAAACAAGGTCGTTTCAACATGAGTTTTTCAATGGAAGGCGATTTCGGTTCCGATATTCCGCCGGGCTGGGCGCAAGATGGCAAAGTTACGTTGATTGTCGTGAACGGCGCGACCAAAGGCGCAGATTCACAGTTTGCCATCCAAGGCATGTTGGCGAGCATGTTGGGCGCGGACCCGAATAAAGGCATCGAGTTCATGACCGTTGACGGCAAAACCTATCTGCGCGGGCCCATGACTTTCTTGGGCATTACGGATGATAAATGGTACGTCGCAACCGGCGCGAGCCAGCTGCCCACCAATAACGCTTCCCCGGAACAACTCTTGACTGGCTTGGACAGAAATTTAAATTGGGCGGGCATTCGCGCAGCAGGCGTTGAAACGTTGGACGGAATGAATTGCCAAACCTACATCGCCGACAAAGCCGCGACGCTGGACGGCATGAAAGCGTTTGGCGATGCGACGAAACAACTGTCGTCCGATTTTAACGCGGCAGCGGTGGAATTCGCCGAAACCAAATTTTGGATTTGCGACGACGGCTATTTTCACCAAATGACTTTGAATCTGCGCGCCAAAAATAAAAGCAAACCGTCGGAAATGATCGGCATGGCAATCGCCATTCACCTCTATGACTATGACGGCAATTTCAAAATCACGCCGCCGGGAAACGCCACGCCGCTGGACCTGAGCAAATTCAACGGCAAGTTGCCGGCGCTGGCGCCTCAATAAAAATTTTTTAACCGCGTCGGCCAAATTCGCGTTCCAACAGCGCCGCGTTCAACTGCAACATGGTCGGGCGGCCGTGTGGACAGGTGCGCGGCGAGGCGCATTTTTCCAAATCGCGTATCAGCGCGCGCATCTCGTCGAGCGCCATCGTCTGCCCGCCTTTAATCGCCGCGCCTTTGCAAATGCTCATGATTAAACGCGCTTCCGCTTCCGCCTGAATCGGCGCGCCGCCTTCATCCGTCAAATCCAAAATTTCGAGCAGCGCCGCGCGCGGTTCGCGTTTTTGCAAGAGCGTCGGCACGGCGCGCAGCAAAAGCGTCGCGCCGCCAAACGGTTCGAGGCGAAACCCCGCGCGCGCCAATTGTTCGCGTTCGCTTTCATACGCCGCAAACTGCGCGGGCGCCAATTCGACCGGGACGGGTTCCAACAAATCTTGCGCGGTAAAATTCTGCGCGCGTTCGGTCTGCCACTTGTCATACAACACGCGCTCGTGCGCGGCGTGTTGATCCACCAGATACAAACCGTCGGGCCCTTCGCAAACGATATAGGTTGAAAAAATTTGGCCCAGCACGCGGAGCATCGGCAAGGAATCGGCGGCAGCCGCCGGATGCGCCGACGCGAACGCGCGCGCGTCAAGTTCCAACTGCGCCGAGTCCGCTTGCGTCGGCGGAATGAGATTGAGCGCGGCGTGCGCGGGCGTCGCGAAAAGGGACGGCGCGCCCAAATGCGGCGCCGCGTTGGACGAAAACGCAAGCGTCGGCATCGGAAATTTTTCGTTTAGTGCGCGGCGCGTCGCGCGTTGGACAGCGCGAAAAACCTCAGGCGGTTCGCGGAAACGCACTTGCATTTTCGTCGGATGCACATTCACGTCCACCGCTTCGGGCGACAATTGCACATTCAACACAAACATTGGAAAACGTCCGACCATCAGCAGCGTGTGATACGCTTCGGTCACGGCGTGCGCGAGAGCGCGGTCGTCCACCCAGCGCCCATTCACAAACAGATATTGCAGCCGCCGATTGCCGCGATGAATCGAGGGCGGCGTAATATAACCGTACACCTCAATCGCCGTCTGTTCATCCATCGCGGTCTCGGACGCGGCGCTTTGCACCTCCAACATGGCGCGCGCCGTTTCGCTGCCGTACACTTTGAGCAACACATCGCTCAGCTTGCCGCTGCCGGCGGTTTGAAAAACCAATTTGCCGTCCGTGACGAGCGAAAAACGCACGCGCGGATACGCCAGCGCGTAAGCGTGAACCATTTCGGCAATGTGCGCGTTTTCCGCGCCCGGCGATTTCAAAAATTTTAGCCGCGCGGGAACGTTGTGAAATAAATCCTCGACCGTAATCACGGCGCCGCGCGGCGCGCCGTGCGACTGGTGCAATCGCGTTTGCGCGTTCTCGACTTTAAAGATGGTGCCATGCGTTTCCGCGTCGGCGCGCGTAATCAGCGTGACGCGCGCGACGGACGCGATGCTGGGCAGCGCCTCGCCGCGAAAACCGAGCGTCCGAATCGCAAATAAATCGTCGGCGGAAGCGAGCTTGCTCGTGCCGTGCCGCGCGAACGCGGTGGGAACGTCGTCGGACGAAATTCCGCTGCCGTCATCGGCGACGCGAATGAGCCGCTGGCCGCCGCCGCGCACTTCCAAGCGCACATCGCGCGCGCCGGCGTCGAGCGCATTTTCAATCAGCTCTTTGACGACCGAGGCGGGGCGTTCAATTACTTCGCCCGCCGCGATTTTTGAGGCGAGGTCGTCGGAAAGAATGTGGATGGACATGAGCTTGCGCGTAAAATTGTATCACAGGATTGAGATTTCAAATTTAACCGCGCGCTTTTTTTTGGAATTTACGAACGCGTCGCGTACAATACATTTCTCATGTTTCAGCGTCCGCCCGCCTTGATTGAAATTTGGCGCGCGCACACGCGGCTGCGCGCGTGGCTCGCGCCGACGCCGCTGCGCAAAGCGTTCGCGCTGTCGGAACAATGCGCCGCCGAGATTTTTTTGAAATTGGAAAATTGGCAGCCGACCGGTTCGTTCAAAGTGCGCGGCGCGTTCAATCTGCTCGCGCAATTGACGCCCCCTGAAATCGCGCGCGGTCTCGTCGCCGCGTCGGCGGGCAATCACGGCTCGGCGGTCGGTTACGCCGCGCAGCGCTTGGGCATCGCCAACGTTCATATTTTCGTGCCGACCACAACGCCGCGCGCCAAAATTGCCAAGATGCAGCGCTTGGGCGTGAACGTGCATGAGGTCGGCGCAACTTATGACGACGCGCATCACGCCGCCGCCGCGTTTCAACACGCGCAGGGCGCGACCTTTGTTCACGCGTACGACGACGCGCGGACTGTCGCGGGCGCCGGCGCGTGCGCGCTGGAAATTTTGGAAACGGCGCAAACTTTGGACGCCGTGTTGATTCCGGTGGGCGGCGGCGGTTTGAGCGCGGGCATGGCGATTGCGTTCAAACAGCTCGCGCCGCACATTCAAGTTATCGGGATTCAACCCGAAGCGTCGCCGTCGCTGCGCGATTCCTTGCGCGACCAAATTTGTTACGAAGAATACAACGCCGCGCCGACGCTGTGCGACGGACTCGCGGGCGGGATCGGCAAAATTGTTTTTGAGGTCGCGCAAAAAAAATGGATTGACCAAACGCTGCTGGTGAGCGAACGCGCCGTCGCGCGCGCAGTCGCGGAATTTGCGCGCCGCGAACAACTGATGGTGGAAGGTTCGGGCGCGGTCGGCTTGGCGGCGCTCTTGGAAAATCCCGAACGCTGGCGCGGTCAGCGCGTCGGGTTAGTCGTCAGCGGCGCCAACATTGACGCCGCGCGGTTGCGCGAACTATTGACGGAAGATTGAATGGTCCAGTACGTTTTTTTTGATCTAGACGAAACGCTGTATCCGCCGACGAGCGGTTTAATGAACGCCGTCAGCGACCGGATGCGTTTATATTTGCAGCAAGAATATGCAATGCCGCCAGAACGCGCGCACGCATTGCAGACGCGCTATTGGCGTGAGTACGGCACGACGCTGCGCGGCTTGATGCTCGAATATGGAATCAATCCACAGCGCTTTTTGGAATTTGCGCATGACGTAGATGTGGCGCAATATCTCGAACCCGCCCCCCAACTGCGCGCGCAGTTGCAGCAAATCCCCTTGACCAAAGTGATTGTGACCAACGCGGATGTGCCGCACGCGCAGCGCGTCCTCGCGCGGCTCGGCATCGCCGACCAGTTTCAAGCCATCTTTGACGTCGTATTTTTTGAATACGAATGTAAACCCGCGCGCGGCGCGTATGAGCGCGTCTTGCGCGCGCTCGCCGCGCGCGGCGACGAATGTATTCTGGTCGAAGATACGCCGCGCAATCTGGACGCCGCGCGCGAATTGGGCATCCGAACCATTTTGCTTTTGCATCCGCAAGCGCCGCGCGCGCCTGACGCCGCGCCAACAAGCGCCGAATGTCCCGCCGCCGCCAATCTGTGCATTGACGACATTGCGCAGGTCAACGCCGCGATCGCGACGGTTGCCGCCGCGTCGAATTGAAAACCGACATGACCCGCTTGACTGCGTTGGCGCGTTCAGAACATTTCCTCGTTTTATTGGGCTATACGCTCGCCGCGCTGTTGACCAGTTTTCCGCTCGCCGCGCAATTTTGGACGCACATTCCCGGCGTCGAAGGCGATGTGTGGAGTTATCTCTGGGCGTTGGGCTGGGCGCGCGCGTCAATTTTTCTCGGCGCGAATCCTTTTCACACCGCTTACGTTTTCTATCCGCTCGGCGGCGCGACGCAATTGTTGTGGGCGACCGCGCTGCCGAGTTTCGCATCCATTCCTTTGCAGCTCGCTTGCGGGCTCGTCCCCGCGTTCAATTTCATGTATCTCGCGGCAAGCGTCTTGACCGGTTACGGCATGTATTTGTTGGCGCAATATGAAATGCGAAATCGGCGCCTGCTTCAAACCGCCGAAATCGAAAAGCAAACATCCGACGGTCGCCCATTCTGCCTCGCCGCATTTAGCGCCGGTTTGGCGTTCGCCTTTAGCCCGCTGCGGTTGGGCTATGGGCTCGCTTTCACCAATTTATTTCACACTGAATTTATTCCGTTCTATGTTTTGTTTTTGTTAAAAACGACGCGGGCGCGCGGCTGGAAAAACGCGGCGCTGGCGGGATTATTTTTTGGTTTGAACGCGTATGTGGATTTTCAAAGCGCGGCGTTTCTCGCGTTGTTCACCGCGCTGTGGTTGACGTATCAAGGCGCGCGCGCGCTGCGCCGCGCGCCGCGCGCGTGGACGGCGCTGCGCGCGCGCGCCGCGCGCAACCCAATTTTGCGCGTGAGCGTTTTGGGCGTCGTCGCCGCGCTCGTCGCCCTGCCCATGCTCGGCGTCGTTCTGAACGATTTCGCCATCGAAGGCGGCAATTATATTCGCATCTTTCCGCTCAAGTATTCGGCGGAACGTTCGTACGACGCGCTGTCGTATTTTATCCCCAACGCGCGCAGTACGTTGTATCAAAGTTTGCCCGCGCCGCGCGTCGAAAATGTGAACGCGTCCGTCGCGTCGGCGGATCAAGCGGAACTGTCGCCCGACCGCCAAAATTTTTTGGGCGTCACGCTGCTGGCGCTGGCGGCGCTTGGCGTAATTCGCTTTGGACGCAAAATGTTATTTTGGATAGGCGTCGCGCTCGTTTTTGCGCTCTTGTCGCTGGGTCCCGTTTTGCATTTCGCGGGCAACGATACCAACATTCCTTTGCCGTTCGCGCTCGTCAATCACATTCCAATTCTCAACAACATTCGTATTCCGATGCGGTACGGCATGATGGTTTTTTTTAGCGCGGCGCTGCTCGCGAGCGCGGGCGCGTTGACACTGCTTCAATGGCGGCTCTGGACGGCGCTGCCAATCATCGGCTTGCTGCTCGCGGAAAGTCTTGCGTTGCCCTATCCGACATTGGAATTTCGCGTGCCGCGCATTTACGAACGCATCGCGCAAACGTCCGACGATGTAACCGTACTCGAAATTCCATCGTTCAATTGGCGGTATGCGGCGCAAAACGCGGCGTATCAGGCGATTCATCAAAAACGGATTTTGCGCGCCTATACCAATCGCATCGCGCCCGACCTCGCCGAGTATTTCAATTTGCGCCAGACGCCGTTGGTGGTACGCAGTTTGCGAATTTTAGAAGGCGCGGAAGAGGGCGTTTTGACGGACGCGGAAATTGCCCAAGACCGCGCGGCGCTGGACGATACGCTCGCGTTTTTCAAGCTGCGGTACGCGATTTTGCATCGCAAGCAATTGCCCGCGGAACGCGTCGCGCAGATTGACGCGTATCTGCGCGCGGTGATGCGCGCGCGCGTCCTGGACGACGACGGCGAGGTCATTGCGTATGAACTGCCGCGCGCAAATTTCAGCGCCGCCGCGCGCACGCTGGATTTGGCGTCGAACGCGACTTTGATGTATCTTGGGCGCGGCTGGCAAACCGAACCGCTAGCCGACGTGGACGGTTCGCAAGGACGGTACGCGCAAGCGGCGCGCGCGCAAATCTATGCGCCGCCAACTAACGCCGCGCAATGGACTTTGGATTTGTACAGCGCGCAAGCGAACGCGCCGCTGCAAATCCAAGTCAATGCCGCCAACGCGTCGGAACTAGAGTTGGCGCAAGGATGGCGTTCCTATACGTTAACCGCGCCCTTGACGCAGCGGCTCAATCTATTACAACTCTTTTTCGATTCCGCCGCGCGCGAACGTTTTGCCGTTGGCGCTTTGGAATTAAAATAAAGCGTCCGCGCGGGCGGAACGGCTGATGATACAAATGAGAACCATTGAAACTCAAATCCGCGTGCGCTATGCCGAAACCGATAAAAGCGGCATTGTGTACAACGCGCATTATCTCACCTGGTTTGAAGTTGCGCGCGGCGAATTTTTTTGGCAGCGCGGCATGGACTATGGACGCGACATTGAAGGACGCGGCTATCACTGGCCCCTCATCGAAGCGCATTTGCGGTATCACGCGCCCGCGTTCTATGGCGATTGGTTGACCGTGCGCGCGTGGATTGGCGAGCTCAAGAGCCGCACGCTAAAAATTGAATATGAAATCTCGCGCGACGGCGAAAAATTATGTTCGGGCTATACGACGCACATGAACATTGACGATCAGGGCAAGCCCACCGTGTTTCCCGAAGAAATTCGCCGCTTGTTGCTGCCGGAATCCTAAATTTTTTACGGACGTAAAAATCACGCCTCTCATCCCACGATGCCACCGGAATGCGCGGACGCGTTCCCAACGACGGTGGCATCTTGTTGTACCGGAAAATGAACGTCAAACATATTCCCATCGGGTTCGCGCTGCTGCTCACGGCGTGCGCCGCCAGCGCACTGTTCATCGGGTCCCTCCGTCCGTTCGGCGATACGGAAAAATTTTCCGCGTACGCGCCGCCCACGTCCGCGCAAACGCAGCCGACCGCGGCGCCGACATTGACGTCCGCGCCATTGCCCACCAACCAAGTCGCCGTCACACGCGTCGCCTTTATCGCCACCAAAAGCGCGCAAGCAAATACCGCCACGCCGACGCCCAGCGCTCAAACGGTTGACGCCACGCCGACCATAGCGCCCGCGCAAGCGACCGCCGACGCGCTGGCGACGCAAACTTTTGCGCCCGCGCAAGCGACCTTTGACGCGATTGCCACCCGCGCCATCGCCACGCCCGCCGCGACGCGCCCAAGCCATCCCGACCGCGCTATTCACAAGACGACCAATTTTTTGCTCATTGGCACAGACACGCGCACCACGGACCCAAATTGGAAACCCAATACCGATGTGATGATGGTGTTGTTTTTGGATACGGCGAATCAACGCGCCGCGCTGCTCAGTCTGCCGCGCGATTTGGTCGTGGCGATTCCGGGGCATCAAGCGTTCCGCCTCAACACGGCGTACAAAAGCGGTTGGGAAAAAGGGAGCGTAGCCGGCGGCATTGCGATTTTGAAACAAGTCTTGAGCGACGAGTTTGATATTCGCATTGACCATTGGGCGTTGATTGATTTCAACGGCTTGAATAAAATCGTGGACACGCTGGGCGGCATCCAAGTCAACGTGCCGTGCGCGCTCACGGATACGATTGACGAGCAAACGTTCACGATTCCCGCGGGCGACGTGAACATGGATTATGTGACGACCAAACGGTACGTGCAGTCGCGCTATACGACGAGCGACACTTCGCGCAATTTTCGCCAACAGCGCGTCGTGTGGGCGATCATGAAAAAAGCGTTGAGCATGAACGCGCCCGACCGCGTGCCGGCGTTGTATGAACAATTGAATCAGAGCATCGCGACGGACATGACGTTATTGCAAATGGTCGCGCTGGTGCCGGCGACGTATCAACTCGATTTGCAAAATCATCCCGAACGGCTGCACGCCCAAGTGATGCAAGCGCCCGTCGTATATTCATGGGTATCGTCCAACGGCGCGTGGTTGTACATGCCCGATTATGTTTTGATCCAAAAGATGTTGGATGAAATTTTTGACGCGCCGCAAATCGCGGCGCGTCAACCCTCGCCCGCGGAATGTCCGGCACAACCCGCCGCGCCCGCGCCCACCGATACGCCGACGCCGACGCCGACGCCCTGAAAGCGAAAACCGATGTCTGCCGAAAACGCGACCGAAAACACAATGCAAACCGCGCTGCCGCCGGAACAAGCCGAACGCGCCGAGTTCGAGACCGCCGCGTATTTATTCAACGTCGTCGAAGCGCAAATCACGCGCGCCGACACCAAGGCGGGATTGGTCATTGCCGCCGACAGCGTGTTTGCCACCGCGCTGCTGCTCATCAGCCGCGGCGCGCTGCTTGCGCTGTTCATGCCGAACGCCGCGTGGTTCGAACGGCTCAACGCGCTGACGATTCTGATTATTTTCGGTTTGCTCTTGGCCTCGACGCTGTCAGCGTTGATTGCTACACGGCCCGCGCTGCGCGCGCCCCAGGCGGACGGCACGCTCTTTTTTTTCGGGCGCATCGCGCGGATGGAGCCGAAACATTTTGTCGCAAGTTTCCATTTGCAGGCGACGGACGAATTGCGCCAGGCCCTCTTGACCGAAGTACACAACACTTCAAAAATCGCCGCGCGTAAATTTCGCCTGATGCGTTACAGCATTGATTGTTTGATTGGCGCGGTGGGCTTGTGGATCATTATTCAAATCATTTATGGCTTGACCCGGCAATCGCTCTGACGCAAAGCGGAAACAGCTAAATGTTTGGAAAATTCCATTGCCGATGGTAGAATGGCGATACCTGTCAACATGTAACCCACTTGAACAAAGGGACGTAGATTCTACACGAAAAGAGCTGTTTGGAATTGTCCAAGCACAAGCATAGAGAGAGGGTGAATTTATGGCAGATTCCACCGGTCATTCCGCGACCACCACGAAAAAGAGCGACCCAAGCGTCTTTTTTGAAATTTGGCGCTCGCTGCAATTGGTTTGGCGTTTATTGCTCGACCCGCGCGTCTCTGCGCTGCCCAAACTAGTCATACCGCTGGTGGCGGTCTATTTGCTTTCGCCGATTGACCTCCTGCCGGAAGGGTTCTTGCTGTTCTTTGGCATGGTGGACGATTTAGCGGTGCTGTTCTTTGGCACGAAACTTTTCATCAATCTTTGTCCGCCCGATGTGGTGGCTGAACATCGGCGCGCGCTCGGCGGCGGGCCCGAATTTACCAGCGACGAGTACGTGGACGGTTCATACCGCGTGGTGGACGAAGACAAGTAAGGCAAGTATCAAACCTCCAATTCGTTGCAATTCGCGCGGGCGCGCGGATACTTGTCAAGCGGTACACTTTAATGTCTGAAACCGTAATGCGAACGAACGTCGAGATGGCAACCGAACTGGGCATCTCGGCGCAAACCTTAAAGAATTGGACGCGCGATTTTTCGCCGTTTCTCTCGCCGGCTGGGCCGTTGAGCGAAACGGCGCGTCAATTTTCGGACGACGATGTCTTTGTGCTAAAACGCATCAAAGAGCATCTCGCCTCGGGTTTGACGTTTGAAGAGACTGCCGAAGAATTGCGCGCCGACGGCTATGGCGCGGCAAGCAACGGCAATGGCGCGCACAGCGCGCTGACGGTCCCCAACGCGCAGCAGGGTTTTGGCGTCCTCACCGATACGCTGCGCGTCATGATTGAAAATCAGCAAACGGTGCAAAACAGTTTGCAGGTCAATCGCAATCTGCTCGGCGTCATCATTCAAGACAATTTCAATCTCAAAGAAGAAAACGCCAAACTGCGCGAACGCATGCAAAAATTGGAACAAGAGTTGGCGGAAATGAAAAAGCGCGACCAGGAATATCGCTTGACGGTGGAGCAGCGCATGATGCGTCTGGAAAATTTGATGCGCGCCGAAGCCGCCAAATCGCCGTGGCAAAAATTATTCGGCGGATAACGCGCCAGGCGTACGCCGTCGAAACCTGATTTTTGAATTGGAACGCAATTCAGAAATCAGGTTTTATTTTTATTCATTCCATCAGAGGTGCAATATGCAAATACGTCTCGCCGTTATCGGGCTGGGCAATGTGGGGCGGCGCTTTCTCGAACTCGTCCAGCGCAAACACGATTTGATCAAAAATCGTTTCGACCTTGACCTCATCGTCACGGCTGCGGGCGACACCACCGGCGGCGCGGATTATTTCAAGGCGCTGGACATTCCCACCATCCTCGAACTCAAAGCGAACGGCAAAGGCATGGCGGCGTATCCCACGCACGGCCGCGGCGAACGCAATATGCTCGAAATGGTGCGCGGCGCGGAAGCGGATGTGCTGGTCGAAAATACGTTGACGAATCTCAAGGATGGCGAGCCGGGGCTTGCCACCATGCGCGCCGCGTTGAGTCGCAAAATGCACGTTGTCACCGCCAACAAGGGCCCGCTGGTTTTGGCGTATCAGGAATTGGCGGCGCTGGCAAAACAAAACGGCGTAAAACTTTTGCACAGCGCGGCGGTGGCGGGCGGCTTGCCCGTCGTCAATTTGGGCCGTCGCGATTTGGGCGCGAGCGATATTACCAAATTCGAAGGCGTTGTGAATGGCACGACGAATCACATTCTCCAAGCCATGACGGAAGGCGAATCGTTCGACGCGGCGCTCAAACATATGCAAGAGTTGGGCATCGCCGAAGCCGACCCGACGCTCGACGTGGACGGCTGGGACGCGGCAAACAAATTGGTCATTGTCGCCAATGCGTGTTTGCATCGTCCGACGAAATTAAGCGACGTGCGCGTCGAGGGCATTCGCGGGGTGACGCCCGAACACATTGCTCAAGCCAAAGCGAACGGTCAGACGATTAAATTGGTCGCGCGCGCGACGCGCGATTTGGGGACGTGGAAATTTACGGTGCGCCCGGAACGATTGGACGCGACGCATCCGTTGACGCTGGTGCCCGGCGGTTATATGGGCGTGTTGTACGAAAGCGATATTAACGGACAAATTTTCGCGCGCATCAAAGAAGAAAATCCGTATCCGACCGCCGCCGCCGTGCTGCGCGACGTAATCACTTTGTATCAATAACGCCGCTCGGAGCGCGAACTGAAATTTTTGAAATCCAGCGCACGGTACGGCGTCATGCGAAAATAAAAATGCGCGCGCAAATTCAAAAACGCCAAACGCTCGACGGCGCGCTGTCCGCTTCGGCATTAGAGCGCGTCGGAGCTTTTTGGTACATTATCGGCGACGACGCGCCCGCGCTGTATCGTCTCGACGACGCGTTTCAAAACGTCGGCGCAGTTCCGCTCGCGTCCCCATCCGCGCGCGCGAACGCGCGAACGCCCAAAGCGGTCAAATTGGATTTGGAAGCCATGACGTCCGTCGTCTGGCGCGGACGGCGCGAATTGCTCTTGTTTGGTTCGGGCAGTCAAACGCCCACGCGCGATTTTGGTTTTCGGGTGGATGTAACGGATGCGGCGCAGCCACGCGTCACAACGCAAATTGCGCTGACCGCGCTGTACGATCTTTTGCGAAAGCAACCGCAGCTGGTCGGCGCTCAAAAGTTGAATCTGGAAGCCGCCGCCGCGACGACGGACGAAATTTTTTTGTTTCAACGCGGCAATATCGCAGACCATAACGCGCTGGCGGCGTTTGACTGCGCGTCGTTCATGGCGTATCTGGAACAACCGACGCGCGCCGCGCCGTCGCCGCGCGTGACGCGTTTTTCGCTGCCGGGTTTGCAAAAGCGCAAGGCGGGTTTCGCAGCGGCAACGCCGCTGAACGATTCGGAAATCTTGTTTGCCGCCACTGTCGAAGACACGGACAATGAAATTGACGACGGCGCAACGCTCGGCAGTTTTATCGGCTTGCTCACGCGCGAACCAACGTGGCGCATCGCGTGGGTCGTTCCCGTCGAATGGCAGGGCGAAAACGCGCCGGTTAAAATCGAAGGGCTCGCGCTGAAACAATTCACGGGCGCGGAAATAATTTTGTACGGCGTCACGGACGCGGACGGCGCGCCGTCTGAAATCTTGGAAATCGAAATCCGCTAGAATGTGGGTTTGGGTGGGAGATAATCTTGCTCGCCCGCCCCTCATCTCTCAACGCCAAAGCCCCTCACCTTCACAACGCCCCTCTCCCCACAACGCCCCTCACCCCCAGCCCCTCTCCCAACGGGAGAGGGGAGTTTTTTATTGGTGGCGGGGGAATGGGGTTCACGCGGATTGAGTAAGAATAATCCTTCGTTCCCATCCCTCTCCCCCACAACGCCCCTCACCTCCACAACGCCCCTCACCCCCAGCCCCTCTCCCAACGGGAGAGGGGAGTTTTTTATTGGTGGCG
>WBZO01001347.1_pt2 | contig 27200 bp, 27 predicted proteins | sample 5204261 | NCBI WGS metagenome assembly WBZO01 (sample SAMN12412400, study PRJNA552823) | activated sludge metagenome | isolation source: activated sludge from anammox sidestream of wastewater treatment plant... | place: USA: North Carolina | collected 2017-09
GGCGGGCCCGGAAGGCACGCTCGCGTGATAGGAGAACAGCAGCCCGGCGACGCCGCTGGCCACGCCCGTGATCACCGCCGCCGCCAGCAGGCCCGCGACGTCGCGCGCCCAGAAACGCGCCGTTATCGCCGGCAGGATCATGATCCCGACGGCCATCAGGGTGCCCAGCGCCTGAAATCCGCCGACCAGATTGATGACCACCAGCGCGAGAAAGCCGTGATGGGCCAGGGGACTGAGGCGGCTGACCGAACGCAGAAACCCGGGGTCGACGCACTCCAGAACCAGCGGCCGGTAGAGCATGGCGAGCGCGACCAGGGTGATGGATGCGATGCCCGCGAGCAGGAGGAGCGCCGCGTCGTCGAGCGCGAGCACGGTGCCGAACAGCACGTGCAGCAGGTCCACGTTGCTGCCGTGGGTCGACACGATGAGCACGCCGAGCGCGAGCGATATCAGGTAGAAGCCGGCCAGACTGGCGTCCTCGCGCAACAGGGTACCGCGGGCGACGAACCCCGAGGCCAGCGCGACCGCCAGGCCGGCCAGCGCACCGCCGAACGTCATGGCCCCGAGCGACAGTCCGGAGGCGAGAAACCCGAGCGCGGTGCCCGGCAGGATCGCATGGGCCATCGCGTCGCCCATCAAGCTCATCCTCCGCAGGGTCAGAAAGACGCCGACCGGCGCCGCGCCGAGCGACAGCGCGAGGCATCCCGCCAGGGCGCGCCGCATGAAGGAAAATTCCAGGAAGGGCGCGAATATCATCTGATGCAGGTCGTGCATGCCGCCTCTCCTCATGCACGCCGCCGGCACACGGCGGCGTCCTCGTCGAAGGCCTCGTTGAGGCGCCGCGCGCGCAACAGGTTCTCCGCCGTCAGGACCTCCCCCGTCGGCCCGCATCCGATCAGTTCCCGGGACATGAGCAGGGTCTCGGGGAAGTGGCTGCGCACCTGCTCGAGGTCGTGCAGCACGGCGATGATCGTCCGCTCCTCCCGGTGCCAGCGCTCAATCAGCGCCATCAGGTCCCGGGCCGTCCTGGCGTCGACCGAATTGAACGGCTCGTCGAGCAGGATTAGCGGCGCGTCCTGCAGCAGCAGGCGCGCGAACAGCAGGCGTTGGAACTGGCCGCCGGAAAGCGCGCCGATGTCGCGGCGGGCGAAGCCCGCGAGCCCGACGGCGGACAGGGCCTCCAGTACCCGGCGCCCCGCCCCACCGCGCACCCCGCCGAACGCGCCGATCTCGCGCCACAGCCCCATCGCCACCAGGTCGAACACCGTGACGGGAAAACCGCGGTCGATGTCCGCCTGCTGCGGCAGGTAGGCGATGTCGCGACCGAGATCCGCGTCCAGGCGAATATCCCCCTCCAGCGGTCTCAGCTCTCCGAGGATTCCCTTCAGCAGCGTGGACTTCCCGGCCCCGTTCGGACCCACCATGGCGATCAGCGCACCGCGCCGGACCCGCGCGTTGACGTGATGCACGGCCGGATGACGCTCATAACCGAGCGTCAGATTGACGAATTCGACCGCCGGCCGGCTCATGCATCGCCCTCAAGACAGCGCCCACAGCACGGCGAGCCACAGCGGGCCCAGCAGGGCGGCGCTCACGAGCAGCCGGGTGACCACGCCATATCCGATCAGCGACCCGCCGGGCATGCTTCCATCTCCATCCATCGCCATTTCACCAACGTCCCCACCGCCTGCGCGATCGCATCCCCTGGAATTCTGGTCGTCCACCCGGGGTGGATTTTCAAATATGTTATAGTATTACAATTACTGATTGCAACACTATTACATTAAAGAGGACGGACGGCATCAGGGCGGAACCCAGCGACGGGTCACGCACCCGGCCGGCGGAGACGGCGTATGGTGAACGGCGGACGGCCGGCGCGCGAGATCAGGACGCCGGCGACGGGATGATGCGGTCTATCCGGCGCCGCAGTCGCGGCACAGGCCATGCGCCTCGATGGTCTGGCTGAGCCGGGTGAAACCCGCAGCCTTGGCCTTTTTGTCCAGTTGATCGGCGATGTCCGGCACTTCCACTTCTTTGACCTCGCCGCAATTCTCGCAGATGATCAACTGCGCCTGGTGCTTGCGCTCGGGATGCCAGCACACGACAAAGGCGTTCAGGGATTCGATGCGGTGGATGAACCCGTGCTCGCGCAGGAATTCCAGTGCGCGGTAGACCGTGATGATCTTGGAATCGGGATCCGACTTCTGCAGGTCGGCCAGCAGCTCATAGGCGCCGACGGCCTTGTTCTTTCTGGCCATCAGCCGCAGAATCTCGCGTCGGATCGGCGTCAGGCGCAACTTCCGATCCTGACTGATGCCGGCGACCTCGTCGATGAGCGCGCCGGAACGGTTTCTGGTCTTTTTCATATCTCACCCCGTCCGGAGACTTCCCTCCGTCGCCAGCAACGAAGGAAGTGCAGAAGGATTTTATGAAGAATCCGGGACCGCCTCACGTCGCGGCCCCGCCCATATCCCCGGGCTCCGCCCCAGCCGGAGATGCCGCCGCGGAACGGGACAGCGCCTCCTGGCCATCCCGCTGGATGCGCAGCACCATGTGATGAAGCCCGTTGCTCCGCATCGGGCTCAGGTGCGCGGACAGCCCGAGCGCACGCAGAAACCCGGGCGACGTGCCGACGACCTCGACGGGGCTGCGGCCGTCATAGACGGCCAGCAGCAAGGCGATCAGGCCGCTGACGATCATCGCGTCGCTCGCGGCGCGATAACGCATGACGCCGTGCTCGTAACGACTGGCCAGCCATACATGGGACTGGCAGCCGTGGATCCGGTGCGCATCGGTCCGCAACTCCTCCGGCAACGGCGGGAGCCGCTGACCCAGCCGGATGATATGGCGGTATCGTTCATCCCAGTCCCCGAGGGCGTCGAAGGTCTCGATCAGGCCCGCGATGACCGCATCGATGGAAGGCGTGTCCGTCGTCATGAGCCGTGGCCAGTCATCCCCGGGATATCGATATAGAGTCAGCAGGTCGTTCAATACCGTCGCGCCGGCCATCCCGTCATGGACTGTTATGTTATAACACCCAGGGCCAGCGACCAAACACGGCGGGACGCGTCCGATCCCCTCGCGATCGGGCGCGCCGGACTCCGGCCCGTCACTTCCCCGCGGCGCACTGCACGCTCACCCGCTCGGCGAAGAACGCCCCGAGGCCGGTGTCGGAGGTCTGGGTGCGGTCGAGCGCGGCCGCCCTCTCCACCAGGGCGGGGTCCGGGCGCGGGGCCTCGAGGACGAAGCGGCAGTCCGGCGGGGCGTCGACCAGGCGGATCGCGCCGGGATGCTCGGCGTGGAGCATCTCGATGTAGTAGGTCGGGTCGTAGACGGAATAGACCAGGGGCGTCTCCCGCGGCCGGACGGGTCTGGACAGGGGCAGGGTGAACGTCAGCTCCAGTCGCATGTCCTGAAACCGGACCGAGGCATCGGCGGGGGCGCCGAACTCCAGCGCGTTCCCGCCGCCTTCGGCGTGGGTCATGTAATGAAATCTGGACAGGTTCTTCATGATCACACGCGCGACCTCGGCAAGCTTTTCGGCGTCGTTCCGTGCGTCGTGACTGAAGGACAGGCCCGCGCTGACATAGGAGGAATACATCGGGTCGAACAACCAGATCTGGCGCAGCGCGGAGACGCTCCCGGAGCGGTCGAATATCACCTGGGCGTCGATGTCTATGAAGGCATGGGGATGCCCGCCGGCCACGACGGGAAACACCAGAAAGATCCACGCGGCCATGGCCAGAATACGACGACCGACGCCGTCTCTCCCGCGCGCGCGACCCGCGCCCTTCATGCCGCGACACCCTTCTTTCATCGGGCCTCTCACCGCGTCTCGACGCGCACGCCGTCCTCCAGCGTGTCGTCCGGGTGCACGATCACCGTCTCGCCGCCCTGGAGCCCGCCCAGTACCTGCGCCTGCAGGCCGTTGCGATGACCGATCTCGATCCTGTGGCGGCGCGCGCGGTCGCCCTCGGCGGTGAAGACGTACCATTCGCCGCCGGCGCGGAATAGGGCGCTGGACGGGATCTGCAGCACGTCCGGCGCCTCCCACAGAATGAACACCGCCTCGACGCGGTAACCGTCGCCGAGGCGTTCCCACTGCGCCGGCGGCGAGGTGATGTCGGCGATCACCAGCACGCGCTGCTCCTCGACGCCGAGCGCGGAGATCTTGGTGAAACCGGCCGGCTCCACCGTGCGCACCACGCCCTCCAGCGGCGCGTCGCCGCCCCAGCGCTCGAAACGCACGCGCATGCCGGGCCGGATGCGCACCGCGTCGTCCGACAGCACGTCGACCTCGACCTCCAGCGCGTGTGGATCACCGACGTCGATCAGCGGCTCGCCGTTCGCCACTACGCCCTCGCTCTTGCGGTGGATGGCCAGCACGCGGCCGTCGACCGGCGCGCTCAGGGTGACGCGCTCCAGCGTCTCGCCCCGGGCCTGCGCGGCCGAGTAGGCGAGCGCGGTCTTCGCGGCGTCGAGCTCGTGGCGCGCGACCTCGACCTGGAGCTGGGCGGCGCGCAGCGCGGCCTGCGTGCGCTCGGCCTCGGCGCGCGCACGGTCTTCCTGCTCGGCGCTGACCAGGGTGTTCTTGCGCAGGCCCAGCACGCGCTCGTGCTCGATGCGGGCGAGGCCGGCGCCCGAGGCGACGGCGGCGGCGTTCTCCTTCGCCGCGAGGTGCGCCGCATTGGCGGCCGCCACGCGCGCCTCGGCCGCCGCGCGGCTGCGTGGGTCGAGCACGCCGGAGGGCAGCGGCTCCAGCGTCAGCAACGGCGCGCTACGCTTCACAGGGTCGCCGACTTTGAGATCGACGCGCCGGGCGTAGGCCGCCACCGGCGCCGACAGCGTGAAGCGGTCGATGACGCGGGTGCGGCCCTCCTCCTCCACCGTCACGCTCAGCGTGCCGCGCTCCGCGCGCGCGGTATCGACATTGACCGGCTGCGGCCGGAACCCGTAGACCAGCAATACCAGCACCGCGAGGATGATGACCCCATAGGCGATACGCCTGCGCCAGTTTTTCAATGGTTGACTCCCAAGTTCTTCAATCCGATCAAACCCTGAGGAAGATGCAGTGTCAAGTGTTCAACCCCCGGGTGATGAGTAATGGGTGATGGGTGATGGGTGATGAGTGATTAAAAACCTGTAGCCCATCGGGTTGAATGAATTAAAGCCCGATGTAGGTCAAACGACCATATGATCTCATCACCCATCACCCATTACCCATCACGCCTTTAATTTTCACTTAGTCCTCAGTCCTGAGCCCTCACTCCTTTGTTTTGAGCACCCCGATCAGGTCCAGCCGGTCGAGCCGGCCGCGCACCGCCAGGCCGGACACCGCCGCCGCGGCGATCACCACGGTGACGGCGAAGGCGTAGGTGCTCGGTTGCAGCATCAGCGGGAGGCGGTAGAGATCGTTCTGCAGGTTGTGGGCGATGAACCAGCACAGTCCGCGGCCCGCGAGCAGGCCGAGCGGCAGTGCGACCAGGGTCAGCAGGCCGAGCTCGCCGAGCAGGATGTAGGAGATCTCGCCGCGCGTGAAGCCGAGCACGCGCAGGCTGGCGAGTTCGCGGCTGCGCTCGGCGAGCGCGATGCGCGCGCTGTTGTACACCACCCCGAAGGCGATGATGACCGAGAAGATCAGGGCGACGAAGGTGTAGAACAGCAGGGACTCGTTCATGGTCTTGTTGAAATTGCGGATCTCCTGCTTGCGCAGCGCCACGCCGGCCACGCGCGGCATGTCCTTCAGCTCACGATAGAGCCGCGTCAGCTCGTCGCCGTCGCCGACGGCGAGCCAGGCGCCCGAGATCGCCGGTCCCTCGCGCATGAAGCGGTTGAGCGCGGCGAGTTCCATGTAGGCGGACACGCCGAGGTATTCCTTCACCACGCCGGCCACCCTCACCTCGCGTACCGGCCGGCCACCCTCCAGCACCTCCACCGTGAGCGATTCACCGGGCGCCACCCCGAGCAGCTCCGCCAGATAGTCGGTCAGGATCACGCCCGAGGGCGGCAGCGCGATCGGCCGGAGGTCGGCGTCGAGCAGGCGCTGCAGGTCGCCGCCGGACTGCATGCCCTTGATGGCGGTGCGGTAGCTGCGATAGCCATGGCGCAGCTCGACCGGCACGCTGCGCTGCACCTCGACGCGGCGCACGCCGGGCAGCGCCGCGAGCTCGTAGCGCGCACGGTAGGAGGTCGGCTCGGTGAACACCAGCGAGATATCCTCGCGCTGCGACATGCCGTACTGCACCTCGATCATGTAACCGACCGTGTCCTTCTGGAAGTGTCCCGTCATGGTGATACCGCAGGCGACGGCGATGCCGCACACCGTCACGGCGGACTTGAACGGGCGGCGGCCGATGTGGCGCAGGATCATGCGGTTCGACGGCGACAACCAGCCCCGCAGACCCAGCCGCTCCGGCCACGACTCACGGTAGCGCGCCGGCGGTTCCGGTTGCATCGCCTCGGCCGGCTTGAGCGCCGCCGCGCGGCGCACCGCCAGCACCGTGCCGAGCACGCCCGCGCCCACGCTGGCGGCCGTCGCCTCGATGACCACGTGCGGCTCCAGCGCGAAGGCGAGATAGGGGAAGCGGAAGAACTCCATGTAGATCTCGCCCATCAGATGCGCGAGCCAGGTGCCGACGGCGATGCCGCCGGCGACCGCGAACAACACCACCAGCAGCACCAGCTTCAGATAGTGCCAGGTCACGGCGGCGTTGCCGTAACCGAAGGCCTTGAGGGTCGCGATCTGCTCGCGCTGCAGGCCGATAAGGCGGGTGATCACCACGTTGAGCAGGAAGGCGGCGACGCCGAGGAAGATGACGGGGAAGATCCGCGACATCATGGCGAGCTGGTTGAACTCCTCGTCGAGGAAGCGGTGCGAGCGCTGGTCCTCGCGGCCGTAGGCGCCGAGCCCGCCGTAACGGTCGAGCAGGCGGTCGAGGCGGTCGATCACGTCGCGCTCGCTCGCGCCCGCGGCCAGATCCAGCACCGCGTCGTTGAAGGCGCCGTCCATATCGAGCGCGTTGCCCAGCGCCTCGCGCCCCATCCACATCACGCCGTAGCGCTTGTAGTCCGGGAACACCCCGCCCGGCCGCAACTGGTGGATGTACTCGGGGGACAGCGCGGTGCCGACGATGGTCAGCGCCTGGCGCCGGCCGTTGATGACCGCCGCAAGCCGGTCGCCGGGCACGAGACCGTGCGCCTCGGCGAAGGCCTCGCTGATGACGACCTCGTCGGCGCGGTTGGGCTCGACGTAGCGCCCGCTGCGCAGATAGAGCGCATTGAGCGGCTGGTAGCCATCGTCCGGCACGCTGACGACGAGCCCGGTCACCGGCTCGGGGAACTCCGCGATGTCGAGGTTCACCCCCGCCACCACCCGCGTCTCGACCCGCGCCACGCCCGGGATCGCCTCGATCCGGCGGCGCAGCCCCTCGGGCGCACGCTTCAAGCTGGCGAACACATCGGCGAAGCGGTTCTGCGCGTAGTAGTCGGCGCGGGTGGCACGCAGGCTGTCGAGGATGGCGATGAACATGATATAGGTGGCGACACCGCACAGGATCACCAGCCCGATCGCCACCGCCTGGCCCTTCATGTGCCAGAGGTCGCGCCACAGCTTGCGATCCAGCGCGCGCACGGCTACCAGCTCAGTTGCGCCGGCGAGACGCGCGCGGCGTTGTGTTCCTCGCGGTGAATCAGCCCGTTGCTGAGGTGGATGACGCGGTCGGCCATGCCGGCGATGACGACGTTGTGGGTGATGACCACGGTGGTGGTGCCGATCTCACGGTTGACGCGCGCGATCACCTCCAGCACCTTGATGCCGGTGGCGACGTCGAGCGCGCCGGTCGGCTCGTCGCACAGCAGCACCGCCGGCCGCTTCGCCACCGCGCGCGCGATCGCCACGCGCTGCTGCTCGCCGCCGGACATCTGGGCCGGGAAGTGATCCAGGCGCTCGCCGAGATCGACCAGCCGTAGCGCCTCCTCGGGCGTCATCGGGTCGCGTGCGATGTCCGTCACCAGCGCCACGTTCTCGCGCGCGGTGAGGCTGGGGATCAGGTTGTAGAACTGGAACACGAAGCCGACGTGCTCGCGCCGGTAGGCGGTCAGCTCGGCGTCGTCGAAGCGTGTCAGCTCGCGCTCGCCGTACAGCACGCGCCCGCCGCTCGGCGTGTCGAGCCCGCCCAGGATGTTGAGCAGCGTGGACTTGCCGCTGCCCGACGGCCCCAGCAGCACGACGAACTCGCCCCGGTACAGATCGAGGTCGATGCCGCGCAGCGCATGCACCTCCACCTCGCCCATGCGGTAGACCTTGGTGAGGCCGCGGGCCTGGAAGACGGCGGAGGGAACCATGGCTCGGAATACCATCAGAAGAACTGGAGAAATTGTAGCATCTTATTGCTTAAAAGCAGGACTTAGGACTAAGGACTGAGTAAAAGACAAATCGAAGCATGTAGCCCGGATGCAGGCGCGCAGCGCCGTAATCCGGGGAAATAGCGCATTCCCGGATTTCGCTGCGCTCCATCCGGGCTACGTGTTTTATTGTTTCACTCAGTCCTTAGTCCTAAGTCCTATGTTTTAAGTGTTATCATTCCACCACCTTATGTATCGCCGCCCCGCTATCACCCGCCTGACCCTGCTGTCCGTCGCCGGCATCCTCGCGCCGTGCGCGGTGTACGCCGCGGCCGATCTCAAGAGCCTGCATCACGACCGCGAGATCGAGCAGTGTTCGACCTGCCATACGCAGGGCGACTTCGCCGGACTCGATCTGCAACGGGGCTGCGCCAACTGCCACGAGGATGGCGAGCGCGGCGGGCCGCTCAAGACGCCGGCGGCGGCAGGCGGGAAGGCGATGGGTGGGAAGGACGACCCCCTCGGTCTGGCCGGACCGATGTACTACGAGGACACGCGCATCGGCGCAGCGCCCGGGCCGATGGTGCGGATCCCGGCCGGGGAATTCCGGATGGGCAGCGACGACCGCCTCGCCGACGAGGGGCCGCAGCACACGGTGCGGCTGCCCGACTATGATCTCGACGAATACGAAGTCACCAATCTGCAGTACCAGGCCTTCATCGAGGCGACCGGGCGGCGCGCGCCGGACGATTTCGAGAATCGCGCCGCCCCGCGCGGCAAGGCCGACCATCCGGTCACCTTCGTCACCTGGTTCGACGCGCGCGACTACTGCGCCTGGGCGGGCAAGCGCCTGCCGACCGAGCAGGAGTGGGAAAAGGCGGCGCGCGGCGCGGACGCGCGCATCTTCCCCTGGGGCGACGAATTCGACATCCGCGCCGCCAACACGCCGGTGCGCTGGGCCCGCCTCGGGCGCGAGGGCGACACCACGCCGGTCGGGGCCTTCAAGGCCGGCGTAAGCCCCTATGGCCTGTACGATATGTCGGGCAACGTGTGGGAATGGACCGCGTCCTGGTATCTGCCGCACCCGGGCAACACGACGAAGTCGGAGAACTTCGGCCAGATCTACAAGGTGCTCAAGGGCGGCTCGTGGTGGGACTGCTCGTTCTACAAGTGCGGCATCTCGGCCCCCACCTTCAACCGCAGCTTCTTCAACGCGCGCGTGAAGAACTCCTCCTTCGGTTTCCGCTGCGCGAAAAACGTGGAGGACGGCCGATGATGCGCATCCTCTGCCTGCTGTCACTGGCGCTCGCCGCCGCCGCGGCCGGCGCGGGCGAAATGGTCATGATCCCGGCCGGCGATTTCCTGTTCGGCAGCGACGGGCTCGATGCCGGCGCGGACAGCCGCGAGTTCGGCCTCAACAAGCCGCTCTACCTGGACGAACACCCGCAGCAGAAGATCCGCCTCGACGCCTTCCTGATCGACCGCTTCGAGGTCACCAACGCCGACTACCGCGCCTTCGTGGTCGCCGAGAACTACTGGCTGCCGGATCCGTGGCGGGACAACGGATTCCTGCTCGCGCGCCCGATCCTCGAGGTCGCCGACGTCCCCACCCTGCGCCGCCTGGCCGCGGAGACCTTCCACCTGGACCGCGACACACGCGCGCTGGACAAGAATACGCTGCTGGACGCGATCGAGGCCCGGCGCCTCGAGCTGGAAAACCTGCCCGTGAGCGGGGTGAGCTGGGAGGACGCGCGGCGCTACTGCGCCTGGGCGGGCAAGCGCCTGCCGACCGAGCGCGAATGGGAAAAGGCCGCCCGCGGCACGGACGGCCGCGAATTCCCCTGGGGCGACGAATGGTCCATCGAGCGGGTCAACGCCGGCCGCGGCGAGGAATTCGGCGTGATGCCGGTCGGATCGCTGCCGGCGGGCCGCTCCCCCTACGGCGTCGAGGACATGGCCGGCAACGTCATGGAGTGGGTCGCCGACTGGTACCGGCCCTATCCCGGCGGCGAATACGTCTCCAAGGATTACGGCGAACGCTTCCGGGTCGTACGCGGCGGCGGCTGGGGCGGCGTCGGCCATTATGTCATCAGCCACTTCTACCGCGCCGCCTACCGGTTCTATCTGGCGCCGGAATCGCGCTTCGACGACCTCGGTTTCCGCTGCGCCAGCGACACGCGATGAATGCACAGGGCCGGGGACGGATTTGAAATCCGTCCCCGGCTCCGGATAAGGGTGACCGGCTATTCCTTCGGGGCGTCGGGCGACCTGCCGGGCGAATAGAGCGGCGCCGGAAAGCGCGCGACGTTGCCGCCCTGCTCGCCGTCGCTGATCTTCGCGGATCCCTGCTTGTCGACTTCGTCGATGCGGATCACGGCGTGCAGGGGGATATAGCTGCGGCGCACGCCGCCGAACTCGGCCTTGAGCCGTTCCTCCGAGGGGTCGACCACCACGGCGGACTTCCCGCCGAAGACGATCTCCGCGACCTCGATGAAGCCGTACATCCCGCCCTGGCTCACCTGACGCGCGTAGATCTCGTAGACCTTGCCCTCGTTGTGAAACACCACCTTGTATAAATGTCTGGTCTTCATGGGTCTCGGCCCGCGTTCGTCATCTTCCACGCGCCCCGCGCCCCACCGACCCGGGCGGGCGGCGGCGCGGCTCAACGGACATAGCGGGACATGCGATTCGCGAAGGTCTCGCCGCCCTGATCCAGCGCGCGCTTGGTGAATATCTCGTCCGGCAGGCCGAGGTTGACCCGGACGTCGCTCTGCTCCAGCACCGTCTTGTCGCCGCTGACCCGGTTCACCGCGACGACCCGTTTCCACACCCAGACCTCGCCGACACGGGTCCAGGTGAACTCCAGGGTCTTGACCCGGTGCATCTGATGATCGTAGTAATCCACCCGCAGCGGCAGATACGCGTCTTTCGCGATCCAGGTGACGCGCTTGCCGTAAGGACCGTCCGGATCGAGCGGCACGGATTCCACGGTATACGCCGCCTGCCCGTCCAGGGTCTCGCTGCCGAGCAGGGTATGGCGATCCAACCCCGGCGCACGCGGGGCGAGTTCCTCCATGTCGAGCTCGGAGACGGAAAACTCGTCGCCCTCGGTGCGCCGCTTCGTTCCGGAATAGTCGCGCGGCTTGCGCGTCAGCTTGCGCGTCGTCCTGAGCTCCGGCAGATACAGCCACTGGTCGGCGTCCCGCCCCTGCTCGGCGCGATAGAACCAGCCGAGATAGGCGACGTCCTTCCTGTCCAGCGGATACACGTTGAACATGATGGCCTTGGATTCCACCTCGGCCGGGGCCGGATAGCGCTTGTAGGCCATCACCAGCTCCAGGGCGCCGGTCTTGCCCCCGTCGTACTCGAAGCTGAAACGCAGGCGGGAAAAGGCGTCGTCTCCGCCGTACAGCTCGTAGGCGTTCCGCATGAGCCGGCCGGGGTCGGGTCCAGGCGCGGCGGCGCCGGCCGGGGCCGCGCAGGCGAGGACGCACAGGGCGGCGAGCGCGCGGCGGACAGAATTCCTTGTGATCACGAACGGCATAGGGCTCGCCCCCCAGGCACAGCGGCAATCGGGAGGCCGGCGAACGGCGTCCCGGCGCTCCGTCACGAATCCGGGGTCCAGGCTATTCCGATCCTTCCCCGTATAGGGGTAAACTCTATTACAGTTCGCCATGAATTTCACCTGAAGACACGACCCGTTTTCGATCCGGCGCCGGACATTCAGTAAACGGCTCAGGCCAGCCTGCCGCCGCGGGGATTTCCACGTGCGCGGCCATGTATAAGGTAATCCGATGAACCACAAACCCTTACGCACCCTGATCGTGTGGACCATCTGGGCCGCTACCGCGCTCATTTCCTATCTCACCCGCTACCGCGGCAACGATATCTGGCAATTCATCGAGCACGATTCGAGCCGGATCAGCTGGCTGATCGTCGGGCTGTTCATCTTCGGAGTCGTGAGCAGCTTCATACTGACCCTGTTCATCACCTTCGAGGCGATCACCGCGCTGCGGGTCGACGATCAGGTGGCGGGCAAGGGGCTGAAGGCGGTCGGCAAGCTCGGCAGAAAACTGGGCGTGGCGCGCTTCTACCAGGCGCTCAGGATCGCGACGGAGACCAACAACACCCTGCCGGACATCGAGACCCTGCTCAACAGCGAGCTCGGCGTCTATCAGCGCTTCAGCCATACCATCGACGTGATGGGGACCCTGCTCATCACGCTGGCGCTGGTCGGCACCGTCGTGGGCCTGACCATGGTGCTCACCGGGTTGACCGGCTCCCTCAACGCGCTGGGTTACGACCAGGAGCTGATGATGTCGGGCCTGCGCAAGGCGATGTCCGGCATGGGCACGGCGTTCTACACTACGCTGCTCGGCATCGTGCTGGGCGGCGTCCTGCTGCGCGTGTTCGCGCAGATCACCGAACACGGCGTCAGCAGCGTATACGACAACGTGATGAAGACGTGCCTGGTACACTGCGCCGCCGATCTGCAGCCGTCCATGCAGCGCGACCTGCACTTCCTCGACAGCCAGGTGGAATCGCTCGGCGTCCGCATCCGGGCCCTGCAGCACGCCTTCCAGGAGACGCGCTCGGCGATGACGGAATTCCGGGAAGAATCCGTCCGTCTGCGCGACGTGTCGCGCGAGGAGAACGAGATCCTGCTGAAGAACATGCGCCTGCACCGGCACAGCGTCGAAATGATGCGTTACGAGGCCAGGGCCATGCGCCGCATGAACAAGTCGTGGTGGGCGCGCCTGCGGAACGCGCTCCGGGGCCCCCGGTCCTGACGCGCCCACGCCACCCATGCCGCGATGAAAAACAAGCACAAATCCGAACACACGAACATCTTCCAGACGTTCTCCGACGTCGCGCTGATCATGCTGACGACGTTCATCTTCCTGTTCGTCATCATCATGATCAGCGCGCGCATGGCCGACAGCTATGAGATCCCCAAGCTGAAGAAACAGATCGAAGAGATGAACAGGCAGTTGCAGCAGTCCCAGTCCGCCAACGATCGCCTGGCGCAGGAGCTCGACGACATGGCCGGCATGAGCACCGAATCCCAGATGATGCGCGCGCTCGAGGCCGCCAATCTGTCCACCGGCCAGGGACGCAAGGACTTCGACATCTTCATCTCCGGGCTGCGCAACCTGCCCGGCGACGACCTGCATCTGGTGGTGGACGCCACCGGATCGATGCACGGGCTGTCCTCTTTTCTCATCCCCATCCTGCGCGTGATCGTGATCCGCTCCGGCAAGCATCTCGACTCGATCACCTGGTTTTCCGATGAAAAGGCCGAGACCTACTCCGGCTCGATGGGAGAAATGTTCGATCAGCTCATGCAGGGCGCGCCCTTCATCGGCGCCAACGAAACCATCGGCGACGCCTTCCGCAAGGCCGTCATGAACGCCAAGAGGCCGGGCGCCTATCTGCTGCTCGGCGACGAGCCCTCGGACGACCCCATCTACTACAGTGAAATCCCGAGCCCGGTGTTCACCCTGCCGATCGGCCGCTCCAATCCCACCACCCTGTGGGAATACCAGACCCTGGCGGAGAAGACCGGCGGCAAGATGCTGCGGCTCGATTTCAGGTGAAATATAGGACTAAGGGCTTAGGACTGAGTGAGAGATCGAAGGCGTGATGGGTAATGGGTGATTAAAACATATTGACCAATGGCCCTGGGACATTTACCCATCACCCATTACCCATCACCATTCACCTATATCCCCGGAGACTCCAAAGTATTTTACTCAGTCCTTAGTCCTGAGCCCTATTCGATCTCCCCCAGCAGCGCGTCGATCATGTCCTCCGCCTGCGCGCGGTAGCCGCCGCCGAACAGGTTGAGATGATTGAGCACATGATAGAGGTTGTAGAGGATCCGGCGCCGCTCGTAGCCGTCGGCCAGCGGCCAGGCCTCCCGGTAGGCGCGATAGAAAGACTCGGGGAAGCCGCCGAACAGCTCGGTCATCGCGAGATCGGTCTCGCGGTCGCCGTAATAGACTGCCGGGTCGAAGATCACGGGTTCACCGCCGCGCAGGAAGGCGACGTTGCCGGACCAGAGATCGCCGTGCAGCAGGGAGGCCTCCGGCGCGTGCCCGGCCAGCAGGGCGGGCAGCGCCGCCAGCAGCCGGTCGCCGCGCTGCTGTAACCGGCCGCGGTGGCCCCGCGCGGCGGCGAGCGCGAGCTGATGACCCAGGCGCCGCTCGCGCCAAAACTCCACCCAGTCGCCGACGGGCCGGTTGGGCTGCGGCGTCGAACCGATGGTGTTATCGCGCGACCCACCGAAGTCCGGCCGCGTGACACGATGCAGCGCCGCCAGCCCGCGCCCCAGCGCCGCGTGGCCCGCCTCCCCGCCCCGCCCCAGTTCCAGCCACTCCAGCACCAGAAAGGCCGCGCGCGGGGTCGCCCCGTGGCACACCGGCGCCGGCACCCGTACACCGGCGGCGGCGCGCAGCGCCTCCAGCCCGGCGAACTCGGCAGCGAACATATCCTCCCGCGCGGGCGAGTTCAGCTTGACGAAATAGGAACGCGCGGCCCCGTCGAGGCGCCACGCCGCATTGATGCACCCGCCGCCGACGCTGTCCTGCGCGCGGACCGTGAAGGCCGTACCGGTGGCCGCGCCGATCGCCTCCGCAACAGCGTTCGCCAGTTCCCGCTCCATATCCCCCCGTCACCCGGAAATTGGGGACAGATTTATTTTTCGAATGCCCACGTCCGCCGGGGCATTCCGAAAAATAAATCTGTCCCCGATAGGACGAAAAAAGAAAAAGGCCCCCGGCATCACCTGCCGGGGGCCTTTATGATAAGGAATCAACCGCGGCGTGTCCCGCCGCTGGCGCGCGCGGGAGACATGCCGGCCACCTTGTGCGCGATGACGTCGAGCAGGTTGTGAAAGGATTGCGCGAATTTCTTCACGCCGTCCGCCTCGAGCGCGCGCGTGATGGCGGAAAGATCGATGCCGAGACCGGCCACGCCCTCGAGCGCGGCCCGCGCCTCGGCCACGCCCTGGGTCAGCGTCACCCGGGGCGAACCATGGTCGCGATAGGCGAGGTAGGTGGCGGGCGGCACGGTGTTCACCGTCTCCGGGCCGATGAGTTCCTCGACATAGAGCACGTCGCTGTAGTCCGGATTCTTGGTGCCGGTGCTGCCCCACAGCAGGCGCTGGACATGCGCGCCCGCATGGGCGAGCCTACGGAAACGTTCCGAGGCGAATACCTCGCGATAGACCTGATAGGCCATCTTGGCGTTGGCGATGGCCGCCTTGCCGCGCAGGGCGAGGATGGCCGCGCGCGCCGGCTCGGAGGACGCCGCGGCCGCCTTCTGTTCCAGCAGCGCATCGACCTGGCCATCGACGCGGCTGATGAAAAAGCTGGCGACGGAGGCGACCCGGTCCAGCTTGTGGCCGCCGGCCCGGCGCGCCTCCAGCCCCCCGATATAGGCCTCGGCGACCGCGCGGTAACGCTCCACGGAAAACAGCAGCGTGACATTGACGTTGATGCCCTCGGCGATCAGCCGTTCGATGGCGGGCAGCCCCTCCGGGGTCGCGGGCACCTTGATCATCAGGTTCGGCCGATCCACGCGGCGATGCAGGGCGCGCGCCTCCGCGACGGTGCCCTCGGTATCGTGCGCCAGGTCCGGCGAGACCTCCAGGCTGACCATGCCGTCGCGATGGCCGCTCGACTCATAGACCGGCAGCAGGATGTCCGCCGCCGCCCGGATGTCCTCCACCGCCAGCGCGTAGAACAGTTCCTGCGGCGACTGCCCGGGATTATGCCCGGTCAGCGCCTGCAGGGCGTGATCGTAATCGGGACCGCCGCCGATGGCCTGTTCGAAAATGGTCGGATTGGAGGTGATACCGCAGATGCCGTCCTCGCGGATCATGCGCCCCAGTTCGCCGGACTCCAGCAGGTTACGGTGGATATTGTCGAGCCAGAGGCTTTGCCCGAGAGTCTTCAAACGCAGCAATGGATTCATGGGATTCCGTCTCCGAATATCTGAATCTGTAAGGTCCGCGGCGCGTCCCGGCGCCTGCTCTATACTAACTCCATTCGTCGGCCGATGCGGCGGGCACACTGCGGCGCGCCCGCCCTGGCCAAGTTAGCGGCATCCCGCGCCGAATACTTCATCGGGAGGCGCGCGCCGGATCCCGGCATTTTGAGAGCCCGGTCACGACCGCGCGGGACGACCTGGGATATCCTGTCATCCACATCGACCCCGGGCCCCGGCGACATGACGGTACGTTTTGGCAATCCACTGATATTGCTCATGCTTTTCGCCCTCGCCCTCTGCCCGGCGCGCGCGCCGCAGGCCGGTCCGCTCGGGGAGGCCCTCGCCCCGGTCACGGAGGCCCTCGGGGAAGCGGTCTGCATCGACCCCTGGCGCAAGACCCGGCCGTGCCGGCTCTCCATGAATCTGCTGAGCGGCGCCGCCCGCCAGGCCGACCAGGCAAACCGCTGGCTGCTGAGCCTGTGGTCGGCGGCCGGCGAGGTCGTCGCGGCCCCCCGCCTGTTCCTGTCCGGCCGACGCGTCTCCTGCGACGGCGGCCGTGACGGCGCCTCCCTGCTCGCGCTCGACTTCACCCGCTTCCAGCTCAATATGGACATCGACATGGACGCGGAAGAAGACCGCCTCGACGGTGTCCGCCTCGCCTATCGCAGTTGCTGGCGCTGACGCGGCGCCCCGCCCGGGGCCACGCCGCAGTCCGTAAATAAGCTTAAGTCTTGTTGCCGGTCACGGTATCATGTCCGGCGTGACGGACCTCGATACGACAGACCAGCACCCCTCCGAACACGGGCCGGCCGTCATCCGTCGCGACGATGCGATCCCGCCGCGCGCGATGGCGCCCCGCATCGACCGCGCGACTCCGCACAGATTTCAACGGGGCCTCGAGGCGGCCGGGCGCGGCTTCGACCGCGAAGAGGCGCGCCCCATGCGCGAGGCGATCCGGCAGGGCTACCGCGGCTCGCCTCATTCCTTCGGTCATTCCGCCCGCCCCCATCGCGCAGACCGGGACGAGAGACTCGCGCCGTTCGGCGCCCCCCGCCTCGGCGCCGCGCCCGGCGACGAGGATCGGCCGCGGCCGGAAGAGGACGCCCGTGCGATCGTCGCGCGCCATCCGCAGACCAAGTATTTCACCCTATAACCCGCCGCGCGGATCCCGCGCGGCGCACGCCATGTTTCGAGGGGAATGAATGGGTAGATTGCTGCAGCGCTATTTCGACATCTGCCTGCTGCGCGCGGGGCCGCAGGATCTGCCGGCCTCCGACTTCCTGCTGTGGCTGAGCGGACTGGGTTATTTCGCCGCCGGCATGATCATGTCGGTGCAGAATCTCGACCTCGCGCGGGCGACCCTGCTGGTAGGGCTCGACATCGCACTGCTGGCCGTTCTGTTGTTCGTCCTGCTGTGGAGCCGCACCCTGCTGGCGCGCTATCGCCAGACGCTGGCCGCCCTGCTCGGGACCGGCGCGATACTCCAGGTGGCGGTCCTGCCGATCCTGTCCTGGCAGCAGGCCGGCCTGGCCGAAGAGACCATCGGCGCCGCCCTCATGCTCGCCTCGCTGCTGCTGTGGATCTGGCTGCTGTGGGACCTGCTGGTGATCGGCCATATCCTGCGCCACACGCTGTCGACGCGCCTGCCCATCGGCGTGCTGCTGGCGCTGACCTATCTGTTCATCTCCTACAGCGTGACCCGAATCCTGTTCTTTCCGGAGACCCACTGAGATGCGCGTGCACATCCTCGGAATCTGCGGCACCTTCATGGGCGGCCTCGCCCTGATCGCACGCGAGCTCGGCCTCACGGTCGAGGGTTCGGACCTCAACGTCTATCCGCCCATGAGCACCCAGCTCGAGAACAGCGGCATCCGCCTGTACGGGGGCTACCGGCCGGAACATCTGGAACCGGCGCCGGACTTGGTCGTGATCGGCAACGCGCTGTCGCGCGGCAACCCGGCGGTGGAACACGTGCTGAATCGCGGGCTGGACTACGTCTCCGGGCCCGAGTTCCTCGCGCGCCACGTGCTGAAGGACCGCTGGGTGCTGGCGGTGGCCGGGACGCACGGCAAGACCACGACCTCCAGCATGCTGGCGTGGATCCTGGAGTACGCGAAGCTGAAACCGGGCTTCCTGATCGGCGGCGCACCGCTCAATTTCCCGGGCTCCGCCCGCCTCGGCGACGCGCCGTTCTTCGTCGTCGAGGCCGATGAATACGACTCGGCCTTCTTCGACAAGCGTTCGAAGTTCGTCCATTACCGGCCGCGCACGCTGATCATGAACAACCTCGAGTACGACCACGCCGACATCTTTCCCGACCTCGCGGCGATCCGGCGCCAGTTCCATCACCTGGTGCGCACCGTGCCCGGTTCGGGACTGATCGTCTCCCCAGCCGGCGACCCCGAACTCGACGCGGTGCTCGGCATGGGCTGCTGGACGCCGGTCGAGCGCTTCCGCGCCGACGATGCGGCCGGCGACGCCGCGCACTGGCGGGCGCGGCCGCTCAGCGCCGACGGCGGCGAATTCGCCGTACTGCACGGCGGCCGCGAGATCGGCGCCGTGCGCTGGGAACTGAGCGGGCGCCACAATATGAGCAACGCGCTCGCCGCCATCGTCGCGGCACGCCACGCCGGCGTGCCGCCGGCGGAGGCGATCGCGGCGCTGGCCGGGTTCCGCAACGTCCGGCGTCGGCTGGAGTTGCGCGGCACGGTCGGCGGCATCGCGGTCTACGACGACTTCGCCCACCACCCGACCGCGATCGCGACCACGCTGGAGGGTTTTCGCCGCCGCGTCGGCGCGGCGCGCGTCATCGCCGTGCTGGAACTGCGTTCCAATACCATGAAGATGGGCGTACACAAGGAGCAGATCGCCCCGGCGCTCGCACTGGCCGACGAGGTAATCCTGTTCCAGCCGCCCGATCTCGGCTGGTCGCTGGGGGAAATCGCCGAGGCGATCGGCCCGCGCGCGCGCGTATTCGATCGGGTACAATCCATCATCGACCATCTGAAGGCCAACAGCCGCGGCGGCGACCACATCCTGATCATGAGCAACGGCGGATTCGAAAACATCCATTCACGGCTACTCGAGGCCCTGCCCCGTGGCGACTAAGACCGTCGCCCTCGCGATCACCGGCGCCTCCGGCGCGGCCTATGGCCTGCGTCTGCTGGAATGCCTGCTCGAGGCCGGCGTGAACGTGCCGCTGATGCTGTCGTCGCCGGGGCAGGTGGTCATCGCCATGGAGACCGATCTCAAGCTGCCGGGCGCGCCGCGCGAGATCGAACGTTATCTGAGCGAATACTACGGCGCCGAACCCGGCCAGTTGCAGGTCTACGGCAAGGACCAGTGGACTGCGCCGCTCGCCAGCGGTTCGGGCGCGCCGGACGCGATGGTGGTGTGCCCCTGCACCAGCGGCACCCTGGCCGCCATCGCCACCGGCAGCAGCGACCACCTGCTCGAGCGCGCCGCCGACGTCGTCATCAAGGAACAGCGCAAGCTCATCCTCGTCCATCGCGAGATGCCCGTCTCGGCCATCCACCTCGAACACATGCTCAAGCTCGCGCGGCTGGGCGTCGTCATCATGCCGGCGAACCCCGGCTTCTATCACCGCCCGCAGAAGATCGAGGACCTGGTCGATTTCGTCGTGGCCCGCATCCTCGACCACCTCGGCGTCGAGCACCGGCTCGTACCGCGGTGGGGAGAATAAAAACAGGACTGAGGGCTTAGGACTAAGGGCTGAGTAGAAACCTGACCGGTATCGTAGGTTGGCGCTGAGCGCAGCGAAGCCCAACAATTGTCGGCCTGCCATTCGGTGATGGGTGATCAAAATTGGCCTATGTAGGGTGGGCACGTTTTCCGTGCCCACGCGGAAACATGGCGACTTCAGCAACCCTAATGAATGGGGACAGATTTATAAATCTGTCCCCCGCGCGCTATCGAAAATGTAGCCCGGATCCGGGTGCTACACGCTTTTAATCACCCATCACCCATCACCCATTACCCATTACCCATCACGCCCTGGTCTTTAGTCCTCAGCACGTAGGTTGGGCTGAGCGCAGCGAAGCCCAACATCGCGCCACCGACTGTTGGGCTTCGCTGCGCCCAGCGCCTACGAAACGACGCGACCAACCCTTCGCATGTCGCCCGGGGACAGATTTGAAATCTGTCCCCTACTGGTGATCTGTCCCCTCTTTCCGAGGCCGGATCTCGGCCAGCGCTTCGACGCCACGCTTGGCCAATTCCTCACCGAGGGCCTTGCCGCCGAAGCCCGCCTCGCTCAGGCCAGACGCATCTACCCTTCGCGCCACCTGCAACGCCCGACGCAGGTAGATCCCCTGCGTGAACACGCTGTCCTCGTAGCCGGTGCGGCCGCGCGAATCGGCCTCGCAGGCGAGCAGGAACTGCTCGAAGCGTTCCGGTCGGCGGAAGGCGTCCGCGGACTCCAGCAGGCGCAGCACCGTCTCCGGCCGCAGTTCCTCCGCGCGGTGCACCTGGCCGTGATCGCGCGCGACCAGCACGGCGAGATCCCGGTAGTCGTTGGGGGCGCGATAGCGCCGGCACACCTCTTCGACCAGCGCGACGCTGCGCGCCTCGTGCGCGATGTGGCGCGGCCACTGCCCGGGCGGCGTCGTGCCCTTGCCGAGATCGTGCACCAGCGCGGCGAAACGCACGCGGACGTCGCCAGTCAGCCGCGCCGCGCTCTCCAGCACCATCATGGTGTGCACGCCGGTGTCGATCTCGGGATGCCACTGGGCCGGCTGCGGCACCCCCCACAGGCGGTCCAGCTCGGGGAGCAATCGCGCCAGCGCGCCACAGGCGCGCAGCACCTCGAAGAACGCCGATGGCCGCGTCTCGCCCAGCGCGCGGACGAGTTCCTGCCATACGCGCTCGGGCACCAGCGCATCGACCTCGCCGGCCGCGACCATACGCCGCATCAGCGCCTGGGTCTCCGGCGCGACCGCGAAACCGAGCGGCGCGAAGCGGGCGGCGAAGCGCGCCACGCGCAGGATGCGCACCGGGTCCTCGGCGAAGGCCTCGGAGACATGGCGCAGCACGCGGTCGCGCAGATCGCGCATGCCCCCGTAAGGATCGACCCGTTCGCCGTCCTCGGTCTCCGCCATGGCGTTGATGGTGAGGTCGCGCCGGCGCAGGTCGTCTTCCAGCGTGACCTCGGGCGAGGCCACCACGGTGAAACCTTTGTAGCCGGCGGCCACCTTGCGCTCGGTGCGCGCCAGCGCGTATTCCTCGTGGGTCTCGGGGTGGAGAAAGACGGGGAAGTCCTGTCCCACGGACTTGAAACCGCGCGCGATCATGGCGTCGATGTCCTGCGGAGTGGCGCCGACCACCACCCAATCGCGGTCGCGCACCGGGAGGCCGAGCAGTCTGTCGCGCACCGCGCCGCCGACGATGTAGGTCTTCATGGAGCCTCCACGGATTCAGCCCTCCCGGGCGGCGTCGCGTCGATGATCAGGTGACCGGACTCCCGCCGGCGCGGGAACGACGGCGAACGGGCGTCATAGGCGGGCGCGGCTCAATAATGGTGCCGCGCGCGCTGGCGGTACTCGTCCAGTCGGCCGCGCTGGTCGCGATGCCCCAGATACACCGGCACCAGCGTCTCCACCGCGGACGGTGTGATCCCGAAGACCGCGGGGAAACCGCCGCCGCACACCGCATCGACCTGCAGCGAAAGGAAATTGTCCTGGGTGAACGCCCGGCCCGGAAGATGCCCCATCACCGCGGCCTGCAGGCGCGACAGCCCGCGGCCGAGCCCGATCACGCAGCGCCGCAGCCCGAGCGTGCGCGCGGTGAACTCCACCAGCTCCTTCAGCGTATAGGCGTGCGGACCGCACAGATCGTAGCGCCGGCCGATGGTGCGCGGATCTTCCAGCGCGACGAGCATGGCCCGCGCCACGTCGCCGACGAACACCGGCGCGAAGCGCGCCTGCGGGCAGGCGAGCGGAAAAAATCCCGGCGACACCCTGAGCAGACAGGCGAAGCGGTTGAAGAAGTGATCGTCGGGCCCGAAGATCACCGACGGACGGAAACTGGTCACCTGCAGGTCCTCCGCCTGATGCGCCAGGTCCTCGCCCTCGCCCTTGGATCTGAGGTAACGGCTCGGACCGCGCGCGGCGTCGGCATTGAGCGCGCTCATGTGCAGCAGACGGCCGACGCCGGCCTCGCGGCACAGCTTGACCAGATTGCGCGGCAGCTTGACGTGGACGTCCTGGAATCGGTCGGCGCCACCCTCGTTCAGGATGGCGACCAGATTGATCGCCGCCGCGCAGCCCTGCAGCAGCGCGCGCAGGGCGACCGTGTCGAGGACGTCTGCCTCGACCAGCTCGACGCCGGGCAGCACGCGCAACGCCCGATGGCGCACGGCGCGACGGGCGGGGATACGCACGCGGTAACCCTGGGCAGACAACAACGCAGCGAGATGGCCACCGACGAAGCCGGTGCCGCCCAGCAGACATACGAGCGGCTTGACCGCCGGTTCAATTCTCAAGGACATCCCGACTCTCCGCTCATCGTCTCGATACGGCGCCCGCGACCGATCCTATCCGGCCGCCCGGCGCGCCTGCCGATTTTACGCGAGTCCGGCGCGCTTTGTCAGGCGCGCTCGAACCTTACCTTATAGATAGGCGCCCGATACCCCCGGAGTCCCTGCGGGCCGGATTCCGGCGCGCCGTGCCTCCATCCGGACGACGAGCTGTGTTAATCTGGACCGGTCCAGACACAGCGGGCGCGCGAGGCGAACCATGGCATTCAGATCGATCAATCCGGCCGACGGCGCCACGCTGAAGGTGATCGAAACCTGGACCGCGGCCCAGATCGACGCCGCCCTCGACGGCGCCGCCGCGGCCGCCGCGCTGTGGTCGGACACGCCCCTCGCGCGGCGCTGCGAGCGGCTGGGCGGACTCGCCTGGATCCTGCGCGAACGCCTAGATCCGCTCGCCCGCCTGATCACGCGCGAGATGGGCAAGCTCATCGGCGAGTCGCGCGCCGAGATCGAGAAGTGCGCGCTCGCCTGTGAATACTACGCCGATCACGCGGCGGAATTCCTGGCCGACGAGCCCGTCGCCAGCGATGCCGGGCGCAGTCTCGTCGCCTACCAGCCGCTCGGCCCCGTGCTCGCCGTCATGCCGTGGAACTTCCCGTTCTGGCAGGTGTTCCGCTTCGCCGCACCGGCGCTCGCCGCCGGCAACACCGCCCTGCTCAAGCACGCCTCCAACGTGCCCCAGTGCGCGCTCGCGATCGAGGAACTGTTCCGGGACGCCGGCCTCCTGCCCGGCGCGTTCACCACGTTGATGATCGAGGCCGGGCAGGTCGAGGCGGTGATCGCGGACCCGCGCGTGCGCGCGGTGACCCTGACCGGCAGCGAGGCGGCCGGCCGCAAGGTGGGCGCCGCCGCCGGGCGCGCGCTGAAGAAGAGCGTGCTCGAACTGGGTGGCTCCGACGCCTTCATCGTGCTGGCCGACGCGGACCTCGAGCTCGCCGCGGCCAACGCCGTCGCCGCGCGCTTCGTCAACGCGGGCCAGAGCTGCATCGCCGCCAAGCGCTTCATCGTCGAGGAGGCCGTGGCCGACGAGTTCGTCGAGCGCTTCCGCATCGGCGTGGAGGCGCTGCGCGCGGGCGACCCGCTCGATCCGGCCGCCACGCTGGCGCCGCTCGCGCGCCCCGACCTGCGCGACGAACTCCATCGCCAGGTCGAGGAGAGCCTGGCGCGGGGCGCCGTCGCGGTGACGGGCTGCGCGCCGATCCCGGGACCCGGCGCGTATTATCACGGCTCGATACTCGACCGGGTCACGCCCGGCATGCCGGCCGCCGACGAGGAGCTGTTCGGGCCGGTGGCGGCGGTGCTGCGCGTGCGCGACGAGGCGGAGGCCGTGGCACTGGCCAACGCCTCGCGCTACGGCCTCGGCGGCAGCGTGTGGACGCGCGACGCCGCGCGCGGGGAACGGGTCGCGCGGCGGCTCCAGTGCGGCTGCGCCTTCGTCAACGGCATGGTCAAGAGCGATCCGCGCCTGCCCTTCGGCGGCGTGAAGGATTCCGGCTACGGGCGCGAGCTGTCGCGCCACGGCATGCTCGAGTTCGTCAACGCCAAGACCGTCTGGATCCGCTGAGCGCGGCGACACGGGCGCGCACCGGTGGAACTCCTGCCGCATGTCCTGCCGTTCTATCTGGCGCTCGGCGCGGCGACCGGCTTCCTCGCCGGCCTGTTCGGCATCGGCGGCGGCCTCATCATCGTGCCCGCGCTCGCCCTCATGTTCGAGGCGCAGACCGGCTCGGCCCTGATGCACACCGCGGTGGGGACCTCGCTCGCGACCGTCATCCCGACCGCGCTCTCCTCGACCCTGGCGCATCATCGCCGCGGCGCGATCGCCTGGCCGCTGGCGCGCCGGCTCGCGCCCGGCATCGTGCTCGGCACGGCCGCCGGCGCCGTCCTCGCCGACCAGGTCGGCGGCGGCGCCCTGCGCGCCATCTTCGGCGTGTTCATGCTGACCGTCTCGCTGCAGATGGCGCTGGGCGTCATGCCGGCCGGCCGGCGCGAGCTCCCCGGCCGCGCGGGCATGGGCGCCGCGGGGTTCGTCATCGGCGCGATCTCCGCGCTGGTCGGCATCGGCGGCGGCTCGCTCACCACACCGTTCCTCGCCTGGCGCCGCGTCGAGCTGCGCCGCGCCATCGCGACCTCGGCCGCCTGCGGCCTGCCGATCGCGCTGACCGGCAGCGTCGCCTATCTCATCGCCGGCCTCGACGCGACCGACCTGCCGGCCGGCAGTATCGGCTACATCCAGTGGCCCGCAGCGATCGCGATCGCTGCGACGAGCGTCTTCACGGCGCCGCTCGGGGCGCGCCTCACGCACCGCCTGCCGGTCACGCTGCTGCGCCGGCTGTTCGCGCTGCTGCTGGGCCTGGTGGCCCTGCGCCTGCTGCTGCACTGAACCGCCGCCCGGCGCCGGCACGGGGGAAAATCCCATCGGGGCAAGGGACTTACCGGACGAGCGTGCGTTCCGGCCTTGAGCGGGGCCGCGCTTCCGTGCTCAAATATTCCCGAACCCCGGGTGAAAAGACCAAGACCCCGCCCGGGCACCTACCGACGCACGAGCGGAATCCTCCCATGCTGAATTTCTCCCTGTCCGAACTGGTCCAGCCGGAATCCAGAATCACGATCCTGGACGTCGGGGCGAGCATGACCGAGCAACCGCCCTATGCGCACCTGATCCGGTCCGGCCTGGTACGCCTGGTCGGATTCGAGCCCGATCGGGAACAGTGCGAAAAACTGCGAAACCACTACGGCCGTCCGCACGACTTCTTTCCGTATTTCGTCGGCGACGGCAAACCCGCGGTGTTCTGGGAGACGAACTGGTTCGCGACCGGCTCGCTGTTCAAGCCGAACACGCCCCTGCTGGAAAAATTCCAGAACCTGGCGGAGCTCGTCACGCCGGTCGCGCAGCACGACATCGAGACCAAGCGGCTGGACGACATCCCCGAGATCGGCGCCGTGGATTACATCAAGATCGACGTCCAGGGCGCCGAGCTGAAGGTGTTCGAGGGAGGAGAGAAACTGCTGGACAACGTCCTGATGATCCACACCGAGGTCGAATTCCTCGAGCTGTACGAAGGCCAGCCGCTGTTCGCCGACGTCGACATCCATCTCCGCGGCAGAAATTTCATGTTCGGGAAATTCATCGGGATGGGGACCCGCTGCATCAAGCCGACGGCCGTCAATCAGGATGTGAACCAGGGCACCAACATGCTGTGGTCCGACGTCCTGTATCTGAAAAACTGGCTGGATCCCTCCGCGTTTTCCAACGACCGGCTGATCAAGTACGCGATCCTCGCGCACGACATGTACGAATACGTCGATCTGGCCTACTACCTGCTGAAGCATCTCGACGACAGGAAGGGGACGGAATACGCGCCGGGGTATTACCGAAGGCTGTCGGCGGCCTTCGCGCCGGCGCCGCGGACCGGCGCCCGTCCGGGGCTCAGTCCCGGAAGTTCCTGAACTGCAGCGGCAGCTCCAGCTTGGCCTTGCGTAACAGCGCGATGGCCTCCTGCAGGTCGTCCCTCTTCTTGCCGGTCACGCGCACGCTGTCGCCCTGGATCGCGCCCTGCACCTTGAGCTTGCTGTCCTTGATCAGCCGGACGATCTCCTTCGCGAGCGGCGTCTCCAGCCCTTCGCGCACGGTGACGCGCTGGCGCGCCTCGCGCCCCAGGATCTCGGGTTCGTCGATCTTGAGGCAGGCGATGTCGATACCACGGCGGGTGAGCTTGTCCTGCAGAATATCGAGCATCTGCTTGAGCTGGAAATCGGACTGGGAATGCAGCGTGACCACCTGCGCCTCCAGTTCATATTTCGAGCCCGTGCCCTTAAAATCGAAACGGTTTCCGACCTCGCGATTGGCCTGGTCCAGCGCGTTGGCCAGCTCGTGCTTGTCCACCTCGGAAACGACATCGAATGACGGCATGACCCTTACCCCCGTGATCCTTCTGACATGACGACCGGCGCCGGAACCTCGTCGGAGGCGCGCGCCCCGCGGAGCGCGGACGCCTGCCCGCTGTGCGGCGCACCCGGCGTCACGCCGCATCACCGTGACGCCGCGCGGGAGTATCTGCGCTGTCCGGCCTGCGCGCTGATCCACGTGCCCGCGCGCCATCATCTGACAGCCGCCCAGGAAAAGCAACGCTACGACCTCCACCGCAACGACCCGCACGACGCCGGCTACCGGCGTTTCCTCGCGCGACTGTTCGAGCCGCTGGCCGCGCGCCTCGCGCCCGGCGCGGCGGGCCTCGATTACGGCTGCGGCCCGGGCCCGGCGCTGGCCATGATGTTCGAGGAGGCGGGATTCCCCATGCGCGTCTACGAC
>WBZO01002120.1_pt1 | contig 27183 bp, 16 predicted proteins | sample 5204261 | NCBI WGS metagenome assembly WBZO01 (sample SAMN12412400, study PRJNA552823) | activated sludge metagenome | isolation source: activated sludge from anammox sidestream of wastewater treatment plant... | place: USA: North Carolina | collected 2017-09
CCCTGGAAAGTGCTGGAATGGTCGAGGTCTTCGCAGAGCAAAACGGCAAGCGGATTAACATCAACTCCGGCAGGGAAATTTCTTTCGAATTGATTTCAAGGCTGAATGTGTCACCCTTCTTAGCCCCACCTGCAACCTGTAACATCTACCAACTGGACGAGCAGGAGCGAAACTGGACCTTCAAAGGCCTGAACCATATGGAGGCCTTAAAAGAAGAAATCAGCACCAGAGAATTGGATAAAAACAGTCCATTTTATCCGGCACAAAGCGAATTCAGGCAAAAAATGCAGGCTATCGAGTTGCAGGAAGCCTCCGAAATAGCCCGCATCGAAGCTGAAATCCCCAGCCCAAAACAACCGCTGAAGCCCCAAAAAGCAGGAACTGAAGATTACGTTTTCGACCTTGACCTGAATGAACTAAAAAAACCGGAAGCCAACAAACAAGCCGGCACAACCCAGCAGGAACTCAAAGAGCTCTATCGGCAGTACGAAAAAATGCTGTGGCGGCTAAACCCCCGCTCCGGTGTGTCAGCGGAGCACCTACAGCGGGAATTCAACCAGGTAACAGGCCTCAATATCCGCAAACTCAACGAGCAGGATTATGAACTGACGCTTGAAAAAGACAGCGAGTCGCTGACTGTAATCGTCAATCCGGTACTTACCGGTAGCAGCTATGAAAAAGCACTCGCCGGGTTCAACCGAGATTTTGAACTCTGGCAAAAGCAGATAGCCGACCGCGAGAAGCAGCTTAAAGCCAGAAAAGAAACCCTGCTACAGAAGACCCAGGAGGAAAAAAGACTGGCCAGAATGATTTTTGAAGAGAAAATTGCCGACTTAAAAGCCAGGGGACTGGACTACGCCGCCAGCGATGACAGCGTCAGGCAAAAGGTAATCAACAGATTCTCAGCCTCCGGATTCGGCATCTGGAACCTTGATCAGCCCCTGCTGCCAGAGGTGTCCCAACTGGCTGCTAACTTTCAGGATCAATGGGGAAATAAATTGAAGAATACAACGGCCTATCTCGTTGACAACAGCAAGAATACCTACTACAGGTTCTTTGCTGATGACCCAACTATCTTGCGCTTCGACAAAGACGCCCAAAACCTGCTCTGGATGGTGACCCCCAACAATAAAATAGCCGTCTTCCGGCCTGAAGATTTCAAAAAAATTCCAGCGGATGCGAAAAAATTCAACTTCGTACTCCGGGAGATAGACAAAAAGGTTACGGACGAGAAAAGCCTCAGGGAAATACTGTATCTCTGAGAGGCTGTTTGGATTTAGCTCACGAGGCTAAATCCAAACAGCTGACAGGAGGCAGGCTTCTGGTTTTCCCTCACCCACACCCTCCTAAGTGCCATTTTGTTACGCCTACATCCGCATGTTTCGGGTGTGTTTTTTATGTTGTCAGCCTTTTGAAATTTGGTGAAACCTCCAGCTCCTTCGTGTCCGGGCGGTAGAAATAAAAGCCTTCACCTGATTTGACGCCGAGCTTGCCGGCTGCCACCATGTTCACCAACAGCGGACAAGGGGCGTATTTAGGTTGGCCAAAGCCCTCGTGTAGCACCCGCAAAATGGCCAGGCAAACGTCTAAACCGATGAAGTCAGCCAATTGCAGTGGCCCCATTGGGTGAGCCATGCCGAGTTTCATCACGGTGTCAATTTCCCCCACTCCCGCCACACCTTCGAACAGCGTGTAGATCGCCTCGTTGATCATCGGCATCAGAATGCGGTTGGCCACGAAGCCCGGGTAGTCGTTTACCTCGACAGGTACCTTGCCGAGGTTTCGGGAAATTTCCATGACCGTCCGAGTTGCCTCGTCAGAGGTAGCATAACCCCGGATGACTTCTACCAGTTTCATTACCGGCACAGGATTCATGAAGTGCATCCCGATGACCTGGCTGGGCCGGGAGGTCACCGCTGCAATCCTGGTAATGGAAATGGAGGAGGTGTTCGTCGCCAAGATGGCCTTCGATGGGGCCAGCTCGTCAAGCTCTGCAAATATCTTTGCTTTTAGTACTGCGTTTTCAGTTGCCGCTTCGACGATCAGCGCCGAGTCCCGCACCGCAGGCCTCAATTCGTTGAACGTGCGGATATTGGCCAATGTCGCTGCTTTTTCCTCTTGCGTGATCGCTTCTTTTTTTAGCATCCGGTCGAGGTTGCGTTCTATTGTTGTGAGCGCTTTGTCAATGGCGTCCTGGTTGACGTCTACTAAGTGGACGAGATGTCCTTTCATCGCAAAAACATGGGCTATCCCGTTGCCCATTGTGCCAGCGCCGATCACGGTTACCTGTTGTTTCATGTGTCTGGATTTGATAGATAGATTGCTGGAGCTTTTTAAGAGCTTGTTTGCGTTTTGGTGCTTGAGCAGCGATGCTGTTGGGATGGAGCTTAGGAACGTGTCGGAAATAACTTATGCATTTGGGCGGCGTCTTTTGGGCGCTGGCTGTGTTAGTGAAATAGTTACGTAGCTAAGGCTATGCGCCTATTTCACTGCCTTGCCAGCCCCCAAAATACACTCGCCGAAATACACCCAACTTATTTCCGGCACGTTCCTTACCGAGCTAAAAAGGTGTCTTTTTATCTGCGGCGCCCAACCCCCCAACGGCATCTGAAAACGAGCAATTTTTCGTCAACTTTTCTCCTTTTTTCCGTTGCGTAACAGCGCTACGGAACTGAAAAAAAGGGGAAAAGTGGCGTAAAAGGGCCGTTTTTCTACCAAGTGACCTAATCGAAAACAAGCTCTAATGGCTAGGCGGGTTGAAAAACTGCCGCACTTTCCATTTCCTGCAATCAATTGTTTATTACTTTAGAGCATGTTGGGGTTTGGGTGCTTGAGCCGAGATGCTGTTTGAATTGAGCATACCGAGCTAAAAAGTGCCTTTCCCCCCAAAACGAAGCAAATATTCCAGCAATTGCTTTGGTTATTCCTTCAAAGGTTCCTGCGTTTTGGACAAAAGTCTATTCTTTTTTTCTCCCGCAACCAAATCCTGACAGCTTTTAAGGATGTATTGGTAGTTGCTTATACCTCAGAGTAGTGTCTTTTGGGCGCTGGCAGTGTTAGTGAATGTGGACGGACTTTGCCCCTGGTTTGATGCCTTGCCAGCCCTGGATGCATGCGTGCATATTGCCACCAAGTGCCTCAAAAAGAGTGGAACAGATTCCAGACCTGCTCTTCAGGAGGATTCGCCCTGATTGTCACGGGTTCTTTTTTTACGGGGTGGACAAAACTCAGACTCCTGCAATGGAGGTGGATAGAGCCGTCCCGATTGGGTTTTGGGTAGCCGTATTTCACATCTCCGCGGACGGGGCAGCCTATTTTGGCAAGCTGGGCTCGGATCTGATGAGAGCGACCTGTGTGCAATTCGACTTCCACCAGGAAATTATTGCCTATCTCGCCAATCAGCTCGTAGGCAAGTTCAGCTTTTTTGGCATCGGGGACCCGGTTGCTGAGTTTGTCGTAAACCTTGACGAAGTTTTTGCTTTCGTCCTTTTTTATAAAATGTGTGAGGTGCCCGCTGATGGGGTTGGGGCGGTGATTGGTGACGGCCCAATACGTTTTCTCAACTTTGCGCTCTGCGAACAGGCGGCTCATCCGTTCGAGGGCTTTGCTGGTGCGAGCAAAGATGACTGCTCCGCTAACAGGGCGATCAAGCCGGTGTATCACGCCGAGAAAAACATCGCCCGGTTTGTTGTAGCGGTCTTTGATGTAGCGCTTGACATACTCGCCCAGCGGCTCATCACCCGTGTGGTCGCCCTGGGCCAGCAGGCCTGGCGGCTTATTTATCGCAATCAGGTGGTTGTCTTCAAAAAGAATCTCCATAGCAGCCGCAAAAGTATTAAATCGTTGTAACTATTTTGGAAGGCACAGGAGGGGGAAGAAAAAATGAGATTTTTTCTTCCTCCTCCTGTAATGGCGAGTGTGTTCAGGGATAAATTGGAAAATTTTTCTCCAAAACACCCCCTGTCAAGTAGGTACAAGTCGTTTTCAGTTGGCAGACCTCCTCCCCTTTGTGAAAAAAGCGCACCAAAAATGATACAGTAAGTTATACATCTTGGAATTTGATTATACATAAATGATATTACTGTAGATTTCACAAACACTGTACATCCTGCGAAAACTAAACCTCTAATCCCTAATTGTGCAGGACAAGGATTGTCATTTTACAGAAAATAAATTTTTTTAATTTAAAAACGGTTGTAATTTTTTGGCACAAATATTGTCAAAATGTAGAATGTGTAAGTTTTGGTTAAAGAATTGTAAGATTCGTTTTTTTCGGCCCGGGATACACTCCCGGGCTTTTTTTTTGTCTTGATTTTTCAGGCCTTGTGCCACTTGAAATCTTCTCAAAATACTCCCTGACTCCACTATCTTTGCTGCCGCTCACAACTATATCTTTTAGAAACAATTTTAAAGCTGCATCCGTGAGGTCGGAAAGCCATCTTTTCGAAGGATTTTAAAATCGCTTCTAATCAAATTAAGGAACGTGCCGGAAATAAGTTGGGTATTTCGGCGAGTGTATTTTGGAGGCTGGCAAGGCAGTGAAATAGGCGCATAGCCTTAGCTACGTAACTATTTCACTAACACAGCCAGCGCCCAAAATACGCTGCCCAAATGCGTAAGTTATTTCCGACACGTTCCTAAACCAAGACGAATATGGTTATCGCAGTACCAACAGAAATTAAGGCCAACGAAAACCGGGTCGCACTGACACCCGCTGGTGCGTTGGAATTTGTGAAACACGGACACCAGGTTTATATTCAGAGTGGTGCCGGAGAACACAGTGGCTTCGAAGACAACGAGTACGCCGACGCCGGAGCGAAAATCCTACCCGATGCGAAGGCCTGCTTCGATATTGCAGACATGATCATGAAGGTGAAGGAGCCGATAGAATCTGAATACGGTTTCATCCGTGAAGGGCAGCTTGTTTTTACTTATTTCCACTTTGCATCTTACGAGCCTTTGACCAAAGCCATGATTGAGAGCAAGTCAATTTGCCTGGCTTACGAAACCGTAGAGCTGCCCGATCGCAGTCTGCCGCTGCTTATTCCGATGTCGGAAGTGGCAGGGAGAATGGCCGTGCAGGAAGGAGCAAAATTCCTGGAAAGACCCATGGGGGGGCGCGGCATCCTGATGGGTGGCATCCCCGGCGTACAGCCTGCAAAAGTCCTCGTCCTGGGCGGTGGTATCGTGGGAACACAGGCCGCAAAAATGGCCGCCGGACTGGGCGCCCAGGTAACGCTGATGGATGTCAACCTCCATCGCCTCCGCTACCTGGCTGATGTAATGCCCGCTAACGTGACAACGATGTACTCCAATGAGTTGAACATCCGCAAACTGAGCCAGGTAAGCGACCTGATCGTCGGGGCAGTCCTGATTCCTGGTGCTAAAGCGCCGCGCCTCATCAGCAGAGATATGCTCAAAGACATGCGCCCAGGTACCGTGCTCGTGGACGTTGCTGTGGACCAGGGCGGTTGCTTTGAAACGACAAGGCCAACTACCCACTCTGATCCGACTTTCGTCATTGACGGCGTGGTGCATTACTGCGTGGCCAACATGCCGGGTGCCGTTCCTTACACCTCTACTATTGGCCTGACAAATGCGACCCTGCCCTACGCCCTCCAACTGGCCAACAAAGGTTGGAAAAAAGCCTGCCGTGAAAATCCGGCGCTCAAACTCGGCCTCAACGTCGTCGAGGGGCACGTGGTTTACGGCGCTGTGGCAAAAGCCTTCGGCCTGGAATGCGAGAATCCCGAAGATTTTCTATAAGAGCTTTTTTGCGATTTGGTCACTTGGCTAAAAAACGGCTCTTTTACGCCACTTTTCCCCTTTTTTCAGTTCCGTAGCGCTGCTACGCAACGGAAAAAAGGAGAAAAATTGACAAAAAATTGCTCGTTTTCAGATGCTGTTGGGGTTGGGCTGCCGGAGATAAAAAGACACCTTTTTAGCCCGGTAAGGAACGTACCGGAAATAAGTTGGGTATTTCGGCGAGTGTATTTTGGGGGCTGGCAAGGCAGTGAAATAGGCGCATAGCCATAGATAGCTACGTACCTATTTCACTAACACAGCCAGCGCCCAAAAGACGCCGCCCAAATGCATAAGTTATTTCCGACACGTTCCTAAGCTCCATCCCAACAGCATCGCTTCCCAAGCACCAAAACACAAGCAAGCTCTAAAAAAACTATCCTCCTCCTACAAGGGTGAGCGGATTTTTCGTCCTGCTCACCCTTGTTTTTATGAATAAAAAAGTAGCGAGTAAAAAAAGAAAAAGGTAACTTCTTAGGAACGTGCCGGAAATAAGTTGGGTATTTCGGCGAGTGCATTTTGGGGGCTGGCAAGGCAGTGAAATAGGCGCATAGCCTTAGCTACGTAACTATTTCACTAACACAGCCAGCGCCCAAAAGACGCCGCCCAAATGCGTAAGTTATTTCCGACGCGTTCCTTAGATGCTGGGCACTACTGAATTGCACCCATTCTATTCGAAAAGCCCGTAGGGAAAATGTTTTTTTAAAATAAAATGTACATTTTATTTTTTTTATCCTGAGTATTTACATAAAAAAGAAAAATCCTCTTCTTTTCCTCTTGCAACACTGGGGCTTTTTTTAAAAAGGGAATTTTTAAAGTAAAATTGCCACCCGAAAAAAAACAAACGCGATGCTCCATCCACAGATAATTGCGCAAACGCTCAATCTACCCTTAAAAAAAGTTGAAAACACGATTGGCCTGCTTCAGGAAGGGGCTACCATTCCGTTCATCGCCAGATACCGCAAGGAAGTGACCGGCTCGCTCGACGAGGTAGAAATTGCAGAGATTCAGCAGGAGTTCAAAAAACTCCAGGAACTCGACAAGCGGCGAGAAACCATTTTAAATACCATAGAAGAACAAGGAAAATTGACAGACGAGCTGCGCAGGCGCATCGAAGCCTGCTGGGACTCCGTCGAACTTGAAGATATTTACCTGCCCTACAAACCGAAGCGGAAAACCCGTGCTTCTCTTGCACGAGAAAAAGGATTAGAACCCCTCGCTCACTCCATTTTCGAACAAAAGATAACAGAGGTAGAAGGCCTCGCAGCCCGCTTCCTCGGAGATGAAGTGCCGACAGTAGAGGAAGCCCTGCAAGGTGCCCGGGACATCATCGCCGAGTGGATCACTGAAAATGAACAAGCTCGGCAACGCGTGCGCCATGCTTTTAAAAAAGGAGCGCAGATCTCGTCCAAGGTGGCCAGAGGCAAGGAGGAAGAAGGAGCCAAATACCGGGATTATTTCGCTTTTTCAGAGCCTTTGAAAAGCTGCCCCTCGCACCGCCTGCTGGCCATGCGAAGAGGAGAGGACGAAGGCTTCCTGCGCCTGACTATCGCTCCCGACAAAGAAGAAACGCTACGCAGACTCGAGCATCTCTTTCTGAAGGGAAGAGGCGAGGCATCCCGCCAGGTGCAGCTCGCCTTACATGACGGCTACGAGCGCCTACTCGCACCGGGCATTGAAACAGAGTTCCGCAGCGAATCAAAGGAAAAAGCAGATGCTGAGGCCATCCGAGTCTTCGTGGAAAACCTGCGGCAGCTCTTGCTTGCGCCACCGCTTGGCCAAAAGCGAGTACTCGGCATTGACCCCGGCTTCCGAACAGGCTGCAAGGTGGTGGTACTCGACGAAAACGGCGACCTGCTCGACAATGCAGCAGTCTTTCCTCACCCCCCCAATGCAGATGTGTTCATTGCAAGGCGTACCCTGGAAACCCTGGCACAGAAGTACGGCGTTCAGGCTATCGCTGTTGGTAATGGGACCGCCGGAAGGGAAACCATGGATTTTTGTAAAAAAATACCGTTCATGCCCCCCCTGCAAGTATTCATGGTCAATGAGGCCGGGGCTTCGATTTACTCAGCTTCGGAGGTGGCCAGAGAGGAATTCCCCGACTGCGATGTCACTGTGCGGGGGGCTGTGTCTATTGGCCGCCGCCTGATGGACCCGCTGGCAGAGCTGGTAAAAATTGACCCTAAGAGCATTGGGGTGGGCCAGTACCAGCACGACGTCAACCAGACCCGGCTCAGGGAAAGCCTCGAGCGCACAGTGGAGAGCTGCGTCAATGCCGTAGGTGTCAACCTGAACACTGCCAGCAAGCACCTACTGGCTCGTATCTCAGGACTCGGCCCAGCATTGGCACAAAATATCGTCCGGTTCAGAAGTGAGAATGGCCCGTTTAAAAATAGAGAGGTGCTGAAAAATGTACCCCGCATGGGCGAAAAATCCTTCGAACAATGTGCGGGCTTCCTGCGAATACGGGGCGGAGAAAACCCCCTGGACAATACCGCCGTACACCCCGAGAGCTATCGCATCGTTGAAAAAATGGCGCAGGACCTCGGCGTCACCCTGTCTGAATTAATCGAAAAGCCTGCATTCCGCCAACAGATCCAACCAGAGAAGTATATCGCCGGAGGCGTTGGACTTCCGACTCTTGTAGATATTCTGAAGGAGCTGGATAAACCGGGCCTCGACCCTCGCGGCGAGGCGAAGGCTTTTGAGTTTGGTAAGGTTCACAGCATCGAAGATTTGCAGGTCGGCATGGTGCTCCCCGGCATTGTCACGAACATCACCAATTTTGGCGCATTTGTCAATATCGGCGTCAAACAGGACGGGCTGGTGCATGTTTCTCAATTAGCGAATAAGTTTGTAAAAAACCCTGCCGACGTAGTGAGTCTCCATCAGGAAGTAACAGTAAAAGTGACAGAGGTGGATAGAACGAGGAAGCGGATTGTATTGTCTATGAAGGGCATTTAAAAAAATAAGACATGAAACGATCGGGAATGTTCTTTTTATCGCTGCTTTTTCTCCTGCCCGCTTGTCAGGAGAAGGGACTTTCTCCCATGCAGCAGGAAATGAAAGACATAGTGGACGAGGTTCAGCAAAAGTATGCTCCCGATAGGCGGGTGGCATATTTTAAAATGGAAATAACACCTTCAAAAAATAGCTACGTGCTGAAAGGGGAGACAACCCTGCCTGAAGCCAAGGCTGAACTCTGGCAGCGCTTAGAGGCACTTGGTGGAAGTAGTGTTGTGGACAGCGCAGTAGTGCTGCCTGCACCTGGGCTGGAGGGGAAGCACTGGGGCCTCGTCAGCGTCTCGGTTTGCAACATGCGCTCCGAGCCTAAGCACCCCTCGCAACTGGTCACGCAAGCACTGATGGGCATGCCCTTACGGGTCTGGAATAAGGCAGGAGACTTTTACCTCGTGCAGTCGCCTGACGACTACTTTGGCTGGGTGGACCACGGCGGCTTCGTGTTGATGGACACAGCAACATATCAAAGTTGGCTACAGTCGCCCCGGGCTGTCTGCCTCGACAACTACGCTTTTGCCTACGAGCATCCCTCTGAAAACGCGCAGAAAGTTACTGACCTGGTAGCCGGAAATATTGTTCAATCCCTGGATACAAAAGAGGGCTTTACCCAAATAAGCCTGCCCGACGGCCGTCGGGGTTTTGTGAAATCCATCCATCTATTGCCGTTTGACCAATGGCTTGACACCCGCTTGCCCGATGCGGAGCACATCCTCGCCTCTGCTCGTGACCTGATGGGCAGCCCTTACCTTTGGGGTGGCACCTCCGGTAAAGGCGTAGATTGCAGCGGTCTGACTAAAATAGCGTTTTTGCTAAACGGCATTCAACTGCCCAGAGATGCCAACCAGCAAGCAGCCGTGGGCATCCCCGTTGAGACAGACACGAGCCTTTCCAATCTACAGCCTGGCGATTTGTTGTTTTTTGGCCAAAAGAAAGAGGGAAAACAGGTCGAAAAGATCAGCCATGTGGCTATTTACATGGGCGATGGAAAGATTATCCACGCTTCTGACCGGGTGATGGTGGAAAGCCTGCGCCGGGGAGAGCCGGACTTCAGTGAGCAGCGCTTGAACTCCTTCGTGCGGGCAAGACGCATGCTTGGCCCCGAGGCGAAGGGTCATGTTGTATGGTTGAAGGACTTGCCCCTTTACTGAAGGCTGGTTTGAGATTTCAGCACTCAGCTCGACACAGCTCTTTTTGACCACTTTTTGCACCTTTTTTCAGAAAAGTGCAGCGGGCCGGCAGTGTCTGCTGCTTCCTCTTTACAAGCCGGAGAAATGAGAGAGAATTGCACGTTTTCAGCTCGGTAAGCTCCATTCAAACCGCACTCGGCTCAAGCACCAAAATGCAAACAAGCTCTAACATGCTCTAAGAAGCAGGTCGGCGATGGTGGCGGCTTCTCTTTTTCAAAATAAAAAAGAGCGCCAGTGCCAGTGCGGCAATAGAAGTCCATTTTATCCAGCTGGGCCAGCTACTCACCAGGGGCGATGTGTCGCCGACGGGGACAAAAGCCGCCCAGTACAGCGGATGGGTAGCGTTTGTGCCTTTTTTTCTGTTTAAAAAAGCGATTTTGGCATCTCTCAGCGCCTGGTCAATGGCCACCCCCTTTTTGAGGTTTTGATAAAAAGTCTCCATGATCTCCGCCGAGGCATTGTCGTCAATGCTCCACATAGTTGTCACGATGCTGGCAGCTCCGGCAAACGAAAACCCCCTAGCTAAGCTGACAATGCCCTCGCCCCGCTGCAACTCTCCGATACCTGTTTCGCAGGCACTCAGCACGACGAGCGCCGCCCTGATGCGCATAGTGTAAAGGTCTTTGACAAAAATTAACTCGTTTTCGATGGAGTCGGGTGTCTGGTAAAAGGCAAGATAGGAATATTCGCCGTGTTCGTCGTTGGCCTTGGCATGGGCAGCCAGGTGAAGGATGCCAGCCTGGGGTGCATACTGTCGGAAATTTGCCTCGGTAGCGGCAGTGTCGGAAAAGACTTTGCCCCCCATCAGCTTCTGAATAGCACGGGATTCGACGATGTTGAAGCGCAACTGGCCGAGCACGGCACGCCAGGGGTCGCTGCGCAGGGAGAGTGAATCGCCTGCATATGAGGGAGCAAAAGCCATGAAGCCACCTCGCCGCCAGCCGTCCCGTTGTCCCTGCATTTCTTTGAGAAGAGAGGCGGAGTAGCAATAGCTGAACTGGTACTCCCTGACGAGGTAGGGGAGGTGGTCAAAGTTGTCGTAGGTCTGCGTTGAAGCCGACAGCAGCGCGTCGAAGGGCAGGTAACCCAGCACACCGCCGGGAATGATGACCAGGTTTTTATTTTTTAAAAAAGGCTTTATGGGCTTGAAGATCAGCTCGTATAACTCAAACCCGATGTTGATGTATTTCTGATTCAGGTACCCAGCGTTCTTGCTTACGGGATTAAAGCGGTAGATGCTGTTGCGGAATTCTTCAACCCAGATTTCGAGCGGGAAGTTTTTTTTGACAGGTACAACGTCAAACCCGTCCTTGGAGATGATGAAAATGAACAGGTTGGTCTCACCGACGAAGTACGCCAGCATGGTTTGGTCCTCGCGCAGTAGTTCGCGCTGTATCTCCGGGATGCTGACGATCTTCGGGGCGTATTTGAACTCGAAATAATGGGGGTAATCCTGCCGGAGCACCTTCATCAGGGCTGTGCGTTTTTTTTGCAGTTCAAAAACTTTATCGGAAAAGCGGTTCAGTCGTTTCAGATCAGCAGCAGCACCTTTTAATCCTTCTTCAAATTGCTCTTTTTCATAAAACGCAAGGTCAATTTTGAGGCTTCTTTCCAGCTTTAGCAGGCTATCGGGTATTCCGGCAAATTGCTCTGCTTCAATGGATTGCAATGCTTCAAGTAGCAAGATGGAGCTACTTCGCTCGGCGAGGTTAAAGGTTTGGTACAGATAGCTCTGGTTGCCCGTTGCCGTGTACAGTATGTGCTTCACGAGGATGGCATCTTCGTAGAGCAGGAAGAAGTTGTCGAGCAGCGACTGCCTGGAGCCAGGCTCTTCCAGGGATGTTTTTATGAAATCAACAAGCTCCAGGGCAAGGTGATAGACCTCGTCAGCTTCGTGGAGGCGGCTCAGATCTTCGGATTCTTCAAAAAAGCGGTGGAGCAGGTTACCTTTGGTTTGCAATATTTCCAGCAGGACGATGGGCGAGCTTACCTCGTTGAACTTAGGAGGAACAGACTGGGAAAAGTGGATGGCCATGAAGGCAGAGTCGCAAAACTCCAGGGCGCAGGCCTCATCGGGGAAATAAACTTTTGCAATTTGGGTGTAAATCCGGGCTACCTCAGGGTGTTTTGGCCCGAAGATGCTTTGATTGATGCGAAGTGCCTTTTGAAAATAACCCAATGCACGGGGGTATTCTGTTTTTTCAAAATAGGCGTTTCCGATGCGTATGAGCAGGTTGGCTACGTCGGGGTTACTGCCCGATTTCCTCTTGCCCAGTGCGTCGAGAGCCTGGGTGTAATACCTGAGCGCCTCATCGGGGTTACCCATTTTTTCAAAATACAAACCCATGTCGCTGCGGTACTCCGAGAGGTCGGAAGGGTTGCCATCTTGCAATTGTCCGTAGATGTCAAGCGCTTTGGAAAACCAGTCATAAGCCGTTTCCAGGTTTTTTTTCTGGAGGTGGCAGTCGCCCAGGTAGTTGCAAACGCGAGCCACGAGGGGGTGCTTCAGGCCGTAGTAAGCCAGCCGGATGTTGTAGGCTTTCTGAAAATGGCTCAGCGCTTTGTCCAGGTCGCCGCGGTTCATGGCCAGCAAGCCGATGTTGGTATAAATTTTTGCTATTTCGGGTGTGTTCTGGTTTTGGCCGGACTGGTAGCAAGCTAGCGCTTTGTCGAAGTAGCTGATGGCTTCCCTGTAGTCGCCTTTGATGTTGTAAACAGCGCCGATGTTATTGTAAACGCCTGCAAAGTCGGGATGATTTTCGGGCAGGAGGCTGTCGAGGATCAAGTCGGCAGTGTCCAAGCAGGCCAGTGCGAGGTCGTAGTCGTCCAGTTGGAAGCAGACGGCTCCCAAGTTCAGGAAGTTATCGGCAGTTTTCAGATTCCAAAACCCCTTTGTGGCGAGGTTGACCGCTTTGGCCTGGAGGTGGTATTCACGTGCGTTCTCATACTCTCCCAAGTTTTCGTAGATAATGCCGATGTTGTTGAGGTTGTCGGCAATTTCGGGGGTATTCAGCTTCCGATTGATGACCAGGCTGCGGCTGAGGTATTGCAATGCAGATTCGAGCTTGCCCCGTGTCAAAAAGTAAATGCCATAGCTGTTGTAAGCTCTTGCCAGCTCGGGATGGCTGGGGCCGAGGTGTTTTTCTGCAATTTCAACGGCGCGCCTCTGGTGGGTTTCGCTTTCCTTGAAGTTTCCCTGCTGCCGGTAGTAAATGCCGAGCGAGCGGTATTCCATCGCGACCAGATCGAAGGGGACCGGCTTCAGGTTTTGATAGATGTTTAGCGCTTTTTTGCGGTATAAAATGGCGTTTTTTACGTCTGCCGAGCTGCTCAGGCTGTCGGCGAGGTGATTGTATTCTTCCGCCAGTGCCAACCTCCGATCCTGTGCTGTGAGGGTGACAGCAAATGAGAAAATGAGCAGAATGGCGTGAGGCAGCGTTTTCATTGTAAACAATTTGATTGTTTCCAAAAGTCAAAATTATCAATCACCTTTGCAAGCCTGTAAAAAAAATGCGGACTACTTAGAGCATGTTTGCGATTTGGTCACTTGGTCAAAAACGGCCCTTTTACACCTGTTTTTTACCTTTTTTCAAATCCGCAGCGCTGCTACGCCACTTCAAAAAGCTAAAAATCGGACGAAAAATTGCTCGTTCTAAGATGCTGTTGCAAAAGTCTTATGACGGACTGCCATCGCAGTTTATTGGCAAAAAAGCAGATTTTTTATGAAAGTACTTGTGACCTGCCCTCCCATGCTGCGCCTGATTGAAGAGTTCAGACCGGAGTTTTCGGAAAAAGGCATCGAACTTCTGACGCCCAAGGTGGTTCAAATACTGTCCGAAGCAGAACTGGAGGAGATTGTTCCCCAGGTGGAAGGCTGGATAATCGGAGACGACCCTGCGACGGAACGGGTTTTTACTGCGGGCAAAAAAGGCAGGCTGCGGGCTGCCGTAAAATGGGGAGTCGGTGTTGACAATGTGGACTTCAAAGCCTGTAAAAAACTGGGTATTCCCGTAACGAACACGCCCCAGATGTTTGGCGAAGAAGTGGGAAGCCTTGCCGTCCATTACCTGATAGGCCTGGCGAGAGATACTTTTCTGATAGATCGCCTGGTCAGAGCGGGGGAATGGCCGAAGCCGGCCGGTATTTCGCTTAGCGGCCGGCAGGTAGCACTGATTGGCTTTGGTGACATTGGCCAGTCGGCAGCGAGGATGTTGCTCGCTTTTAACCTGCGCCTGAACGTGTACGACCCCTTTGCTGAAAAGACCGAGGAGGATCAAAAGCGCTACCGCTTTCTGAGCTTTCCGGAAAAATTGGACCAAGCCGACTTCGTGGTTATTACGTGTTCTCTGACGCCAAAAACGAGGCATTTGATTAACCACGCCGCTATTACCGACATGAAAGACGGTGTACGTATAATTAATGTGTCGCGGGGTCCAGTGATTGACGAGAAAGCACTGTTGTGGGGGCTGACTTCGGGAAAAGTCCACAGTGCAGCGCTGGATGTGTTTGAAGAGGAGCCGCTCCCTATGGATTCACCTTTGCGGCAGTGTGCCCGCTGTGTTTTTGGCACGCACAACGGCTCCAACACGGCAGATGCCGTGCGCAGAGCAAGCAAACAGGCCATGCAGTACATGTTTGAGTTCCTGGGGCTTGCCTAAGAAGTTGTTTGAATTTAGCTCGGTAAGCTCAATTCGAACAGCTTCTCGGTTCAATCACCCACTCCCTATCATGCTTCTTAGGCTGCGTGTATTGAGCGGTGACTTTGTTAGTGAAATAGTTCAGAAGATAAATGAAAAAAAACGTATTCATTACGGGGGTATTAGGAGGCATAGGCTCCGCACTGGCAAAAAACTTCCGGAGCAATGGCTATTACGTGTACGGCGTTGACCGGCGAGAAGATTTTCACGGAAATTGCGACCGGTTCCTGCGTTTTGATATAAACACCTACGTAAAAGATGCTGCTTACCGCATTCGCTTCACCCAGCTATTTGAAGAGTTGATACCTGGTTTAGATGTGCTGATCAACAATGCTGCCGTTCAGTTGCTCAATCGGCTAGAGGAGATCAAACTGGAAGACTGGCAGGAGACGATGAATGTAAATATAACCGGTCCTATGCTGCTCAGCAAACTTTTCCTGCCCAAACTCGAACAGAGCGCAGGCTGCATTATCAACATTGCGAGTATCCACCAGCAGTTGACCAAGCCAGGGTTTATAAGTTATGCCACTTCCAAAAGCGCCCTGGTTGGCCTGACCAAAGCGATGGCTGTTGACCTGGAGGGCAGGGTGAGGGTCAATGCCATCAGCCCGGCTGCCATCGAAACGGAGATGCTCCGCGCTGGTTTTGAAGGAGACGAATCAGCCCTTGACGAATTGCGCAGAATTCACCCGGTAAAGCGGATTGGCTACCCTGAAGACGTTGCCAAGCTGGCACTTTTCCTGGCTTCGGAAAACAACGGCTTTATCCACGGTGCCAATTTTTTGCTGGATGGAGGGATTAGCTCGGTTTTGAAAGATTTATAGTAAAAGGGCTATAGCAGAGGCTCAATGACAGCAGCAGCTGCCAAATAACCTTCTCAAAGCTGTTTGAATTGAGCTCACCGGGCTGAAAAGCTGCCTTTTTCTTTCGAGCAGCCAAATCCAAACAGCATCTCGGCGCAAGCACCAAAACTCCAACATGCTCTAAGTAGCTTCGATTTATAAAGACATCACCATGGCAAGACCGCAAGGCGCTTTATTTGGCCTGAACCTCCTGGGGAAAGGAGGAGGGTTTTTGAAAAAATGGAACGAAGCCCGAGCCTATTTGAATTGGCATAGGCAGTATGCACCGCGGCTCCGAAGTTTTAAGGACCTCCACAAAGGCGAAGATTGCTTTATCCTGGGCAACGGCCCTTCGCTCAACAAAATAGACTTGGCGCCGCTGGCGAAGTACCACACTTTCGGGCAAAACAAGATATTTCTGATCTTCGACAAGGTGGACCTCAACCTCAGCTACCTCGTGTCGGTGAACCCCTTGGTGATTGAGCAGAGCGCTACAGAGTTTGAGGCCATGCAATGCCCTGTTTTCCTGTCGTACACAGCGGCGGAAGGCGTTGTGGCAAAAAAGCCTCACATCCAAAGATTGCACACGCTTAACACCTGGAGTTTTTACGAAGACATCTCCCAGCCCATCTGCGAGGGAAATACCGTTACTTTTGTATCCATGCAGATCGCTTATTTTATGGGCTTCAGCAGGGTTTTTCTGATCGGCGTAGATCACAGCTTCAAGCAGCAGGGCGCCTCACACGAGGTGCAGATTTACCAGGGCGACGATGAAAACCACTTCCATCCCGACTATTTCAAGGGCCAGCAATGGCAGTTGGCGGATGTTTATGGCTCGGAAGTTTCCTACCATCTTGCCAATTATTTTTTCCAAAAAGATGGCCGCCGGATTTACGACGCCACGGCAGGAGGAAAGCTGGAGGTGTTTCCAAAAATCTCCTATGAGCAGGCGCTGGAAATAGCCAGGAAGAAATGAGAGGGGACGTGGAAAAATGGAGTTAACAGAAATTTTTTCTCCCTTTTTTCTATTGAGTAAAATAAAAATCCAAAACTCCTTGCAGCCAAGATACTTGGAAAAGTTGATTTTTTTAAATTAAAAATGGCTAATAATTGTAAGTTTTTTGTAAAGCGGAGGTTTTATATCTTTGCCGGATAAATGTATTTTTGTGACGGAACAAACACTTACACACAGCAAAAATGGTCTTACATCTTCCAACTGAAACTTTGGAACACACTAAAACATCTCCCGTGATCAAAGCCGTCATCATTGAAGACGAGATTAAAAGCATGAATAATCTCAAGAATCTTCTTGGAAAGCACTGCCCCGAAGTAGAGGTTATTAGTGAGGCTTTTAACATAGAAGAAGCACTTGAGCTTTTCGATGACCCGGAGTTAAAACCGGATGTGGCCTTCCTGGACATCAGCTTGCCCGACGGGCTGGTTTTTAAGCTGCTGGATGAACTCAGACCCATAGATTTCGAAGTCATTTTTATTACAGCGTACAATGAACACGCCGTCAAAGCATGCCAGTACAGTTCCATCGGGTACATTTTAAAACCCATTGACCCCGATGAGCTGACCCAGGCTGTGAGCCGGATCCGGGTGCACGGCAGTGAGAAAATAGAACAGCGGCTCGAGTTGTTTAACAAACAGCTGAGCAACCCGAATGCTTTTGAAAAAATGAGCATCTCGGCAGTTGACGGCATCTACTTTATCAGCATTAAAGACATTGTCAGGTTCGAGGCAGAAGACAATTACACCCACATTTTTCTGTTGAACGGAGATCGGATCACCGCATCGAAGACGATTAAAGCGTATGAAGACCTGCTGCAAACCATGAATTTCTACAGGGTGCACAAGCGGCATGTTATTAACTTGAATTATATGCGTAAGTTTATTAAAGGCGACGGAGGCTATTTGATAATGGACGATGGAAAGAAAATTGAAGTCTCAAGAAGGAGGAGGCCCGCTTTCATGGAGCAAATGCGCCGTCTGGAAGAAGGATTTTAATTAACTACTGATATTTTTACCATCAACCATGGACAGGCAAGAGGGTGGTGGGAGGCTTGAAAGTTATCTTAGGTAGGTATTAGAGAACCAACTTTTTTAAAAAAATGATTTTTTTGGGACAGTAAGATTGGGCAAATTGCAGTTTTTAGTTTTGTTCATGAAGAAAAGTCCCTACCTTTGGTAGCCGTAGAAAACACACACTCTTGTCTCTTCATCAAAAAAGAGACACTATGTTAAAATTGTTCACTAAAAATCTCGATACTATGGAGAAGGCTACCAAAAATAATCTGGAGGGATTGAATGATTTGAATCGCTTGAGCAAAGACGATATGAATAAATTCCTGGGAGGCAACGAAAAAGACGAGAAAAAGAAAAAAAGCAAATTTTGGAATTTGTTCGGCCCGAGTCCATGCAGAGGCGACTTGCCTCAATAACCTCAAGGTAGCTTACAAATTGGGTGACTTCAAAAGAGGCTGCAACGTCAGTGATGTAGCCTCTTTTGTGTTTCTACGCAAACACTTCGGGAACTTGAAGAGAAAAGTTTTACCAATTGTACTTGTGAAGAGCATTTCAACACCAAAAAAATTGCACTTCAATCTTTAAAAAGTCATAGCACTGACAATGAACTCACTCGTAATTGACGAAAGACAACAGCGGCTTTTTCACCTTGATAAGCTAATCAAGCAGTTGGTTTTTACAGATATTTCTAAAGCACATAAGAGCCTCGCTGAGCAGAAAGAAATCCTGGACGGCTTTGAGCAACCGGATTTTCAGTTGAATTTCCACTTAAATACAGCGCTGGTAGAAAATCAATTGTACAACTACAACCTAGCAGAGATTCATTTCCGCAAGGCCATGGAGATATTGGGTGAAAGGGGAGATGTCAATCAGTTGGCCGAATCTTACATAGACTACGCCGGAACGCTGCTGAACTTAGAGCAAATTGACCGGGCAAAATTCTACCTTTCTCAAGCCGCAAAATACCTCAACTCCTTCCCTGACGATCGCCTGCAAGCCAGGTTGATTTGCCGCCAGGGGTACTACTACCTTAAATTTTCAAACTACGCCAAAGCGCTTGAATCCTTTTTGGAGGCTGAAAAGCGCATGAGATTGCTTCGCTCTTCGCTTGACCTGAAGGATTTCTATTTCACGACCCTCATACAGAGCGGACTGGGAACGGTTTATGAAATTAACAACGAGCCACATCGCAGCATTCAGGCTTACCAAGAAGTCGTCCGACTTTGTGAAGAGAAGAACATGCGCTCCAGGCTCTCCTGGCACTACCTTAACGTGGGCAATGGCTACATGGCTATCCAGGAGCTCGACAATGCTATCAAATACTATAAAAGTGCGATAAAGGTAATTGACGACGTCAACCAGCAAGCCAGGGCAATTGCGTACGCTAACCTTGGATTTTGCTACCTCCAAAGCGGACAAAAGGAAGAGGCACTGAACCTTTTTGACAAAGCCTTGCCTTTGTTTAAAGAAAAACGGGATAAAAACCTAGCCAACATCGAATGGGGACGAGCAAAAATTTATGAGGAAAAACGCCCCAAGCGCGCCATGAAAACCTTTTTCAAAGCACTTGACTTCGCCAAAAAAGGAGAGGACTACAAACAAATATCGGGGATACTTAAAGACATCGCAGCACTTTATTCCAGGGAAGGTGATTATAAAGACGCCTACGATTACCAGGTTCTGTCGGAAAAGGCAGTCGAAAAGTATCTCTACCAACAAAAGGATTCAGAGATCAGAGAACTGGAGTTTAAGTATGAAGCTGAGCGCAAGGAGAAAGAAGCCGAGATGTTTAAATTGCAGGCTTCGGGCTTGCAGCTTAAAGCCTTGCGGGCGCAAATGAATCCCCACTTCGTTTTTAACGCCCTTAATTCTGTCCAGAATTTCATCACCTCTAACGATGGCCGCCTGGCTGCCAAGTACCTCGCACAGTTCGCCCACCTCATGCGCCAAAGTCTTGAATACTCAGAATTGGAGAATATTAGCCTGGAAAGGGAGATTGAATTCTTGAGAGATTACCTCGAAATTAATGAAAAACTGAGGTTCGAAAATAAACTCCGGTATGAAATCACGGTGGACGAAGAAATCGAGGAGGATATCTACGGGGTACCCACGATGATCGTGCAACCCTACGTGGAAAATGCTATCGAACACGGCATCAGAATGAAAAACAGCGGCCTGATAAAAGTTGAGTTTTCACTCAAAGATGAAAATACAATCCTCTGCGTGGTAGAAGACGATGGCATCGGCAGGGAAAAAGCACGGCAACTCCAGGAAGCTAATCCCAATTACAAAAACCACCGCTCTCTGGGCACCAAAATAACGCAGGACCGACTTGAAATACTGCTTAAATCCAAAGACAGGACGGAGGAGGCGGTTAAAACCTTTGACCTGAAAGACGAAACTTCAGGAATGGCACTCGGAACACGGGTTGAAATACTCATCCCCATCATGGACATACAAATCAAATAAACTTCTGTTAGTTGCTGAATGCCATTCACTTGCCTCAAACCTCAGCCAAATATTTCCTTTAAAAAAACTTAATATTCAAATAAAAATAAATACCTTTGTTAAAGTTTTCTCATAGTATGTTTGTTTAATCTTCCTGCACCTTAACTCCCTCCTGAGGTGCGGGAATTTTTTTATGTGTAGTAGTCTATCGTAAATTTAGTGCGTTATCAGCCTTCAGTTAGATTTTTTAACCAGTTTTAGATATTTTAAACAAAGATATTATTTCCGTTTATCAAATAATTCCGACCGTTCCCTCAAAAATTCCTGCCGTTCCCTAATGAAACGTTCCACTGCGTAAAAGTAGACCTTTTTTCAGAAAATGTCAATGTATCTTTGAATCAAGTTTTCTCATAGTATGTTTAATTCTCCTACACCTTTTTTCCCTTCTGGGGTGTAGGAATTTTTTTTTTTAAACAGTGGAAAATGCCAGGAAACAAGTCCCCGGTACTCCCCAGCAATATGTAAAGCCCAGGAATTTTCCAGTAGGGGTGGTTAAAGAAGATTGATTATCGGGAAAGTACTTGCCTGTGCCAGCACAGACTTTTTGATTTTGACAGAGCAGAGAGGCTAAAGTTGTGCCAAAATGAATTTACATGGTACAAAATAAAATCTGTTTTGCATTGATTAAATGGATTCTAAGAAGACATTGCCTGCTGCTATGCCCAGTCCGAACGAAGGCAATCCCGCCATCTGACCACCCAGCCTCCCAGCGGCCATATTCTAAACGAAATCGACCGCTTCATCAAAAAAGTAGCCGTTCCCTAAAAGTAATTTTTTTGATAATTCAAAAACATTCAATATTGCATTGTGTAGTTTTCTCATAGTATGTTTAGTGCTCCTACATCAGCCTTAGCCTCCCCCGATGTAGGAGTTTTTTTTTGCTCCTGCTCGTCCTTTACTGCGCCTTGAACCAACACATCAATAAGTTATACACCTTCCTTTAAAAAAAATCCCACAGTGAAAATAGTTTTTGAAAATAAAATGTACACCTTGTGTAACTATTTAGGAGGGTGAGGCTGTACCATAAGTCCAGTGGTGGTGTCAACCGGCAAATAACCTTTTAGAAGCTGTTTGAATTGAGCTTCCCGCACAGAAAAGTCCTCTTTTTATCTCCGGCATCTAAACCCAAACGGCCGTCTCTGAAGAACCTTATTCGCCCCAACAACGGTTTGACTTGTGAGACAGGCTCAATTCGGGGTGTTTTTGAGGAAAAATTTTCAATTTTTCCTCAAAAACACCGGCTGCTGAGTAGTTGCAATTTTATTTTTCTTAGAGCCTTGCCTCTTCCTTGCAGCGGATTTTATAGATGTGATAAAAAAATAAGGTTTCTTTTTTTATCCTTTTTAAAACTTGAAAATTACGGCATGTAGGGCCAGAGGGCAATTCCCACTTCTTTGTTTGCAGCCTTTGAAAAGTGGGGGAGATGCTGCTATTTCCCCAGCTTGAAATTTATCTTTGGGCGGAGGAAGCCCCGCCTCACTCCCGAAACCGGGGGCAGCGTCGGAGTATGCGAAGGTCGTTGTGGTCCGGAGCGGAGCTGTTAGTGCTGCGGGCAGGTGACCTTGGTGACCAAAGCATTCGCAGTGGTTACCTGGGGCAAAAACGAGTAGTCGTGGACTATTCACCAAAGTCTATTGCATCCTGTCTGCCAAGCTAGAACGGTGAATGGGCAAAAATGGAACCAGGCTTCAGGCGGAGTTTGCAGGTTTGTACAACGCCTGTCCCATTCTGCTTTCGCCGCCTTCAAACTTGGAGGAAAAGAAAAAAAACAGGAGAAAGTGGAATTCCCACTGGTATTCTCCTTCGTTTGGCGGTATTTTCGTAACTACTTGAAAATCAAGAAAAATGATGTTTATAAAACTATTACAGCTCTCAATTCTCACCTTTTTACTATGGGGCCTCGCTCTAAAAACACAGGCGCAGCAGCGTTTTCGCACCTCTGTGGTACTTGGCCTGAATGCATCCCAGATACTGGGCGATGACGTCGGAGGCTACAACAAACCCGGCTTGTTGGCAGGGCTTCGCAGCGCAGCCATGCTGAAAGACAAGCTTGACTTGTCAGTTGAACTTTTATACAGCCAGCGGGGCAGTTACAACAAAGATGGCTCACCTTTTTGCTTTGATGGCAGCCTGCTCATCGCCCTCCAATACGTGGAAGTACCTGTTTTGCTGACCTACAAAGAATGGTATGTGGATGGCTACTACAAAGTGCAAGCAGGAGCCGGTCTATCTTACGGTCGCTTGATTAAAGCGAAATCAGAAGGCTCCTGCTACGACGATGTGGTGGACCTTTTCAATGCCAATGACTTGAGCTTTACCCTTGGAGCAGAATATTTCTTTAACAGGAATATCAGCTTTGGCGTCCGCTGGACGCGGTCCATCAATTTGTTGTTCAACAAAAACAAACATTCCGGACTGCAAGGCAGGAATTCTTTGAGGGGCTACTTCCTTTCGTTCGGGGCTGCCTATAACTTTTAGTAAATACTGTAAGTGGAGGCTTTAGAGCTTGTTTGCGATTTTAGCTCAAGCACCAAAACGCAAACAAGCTCTAAATTTGCATATAGTCCTTTCAGAAACTGCTTGGATTTGACCATCGGAGAGAAAAAGACGGTTTTTTAGCCTCGTAAGCTCAATTCCAGCAGCATCTCTGCTCCAGCACCAAATCACAAACAGACTCTAAAGTACGCAGTAAGAATAGGTTTTTAAAACAAAGTGTACACTTTATTTTTTCTTCGATCCTGCGTAGTTACCATTTTAAAAAACGAGCGGATCAGGTGTCTTTTTTAGGATACCTGTCTGGTTCTCTCCTTTTGCCGAGGTAGTTTAGTTGTACCTCCGCTTCACCAGCTTGATAAAAATTTTGGCTTTCCCTTTTCTGTCTTTTGAGGTCCAATCGTATTTGCTGCCTACGTGTTGTATGAGATAATTTTTGGCTTCCTCAAAACTCCTAAGCTGGTTCAGCATAGCAATTGTCGTGTCAAAGGCGACCTGGTCTCCTCCAAAAAGCTCATTCCGGGTGAGGATGCTTTCGTTTAGCCCCATTGCCTTTTTGATGTCGGTAATTGGAGATTCACCCAGCTTTTCGGATAGTTCCCTTGCGGAGCTAAAAGCGAAGAGTTCCTCCATTTCAGCGTTGGAAGCAATTTTGTCGCTTGAGGTAGTTAGGATGGGTTGAGGTGTAGGTACCTGTTTTTCGACAGGCTCTGCCTTAGGTGTCGGAAGGGGAATGGAGGGTGCTGCGGGTTGTTTTTCAGCGACAGGAGGTGGCGGTGCCACAGGTACCGGCTCTGCTTTTGGAGGTTCCCCCTGCCGAGTTGGTTTTAGCGAGGACGGGGGGGTGAAGTCATGTTTTGAAACTACGGTCTTTGGAAAGGCTTTGGCCGACTCTGCTGCAGAGGTGACTGCTACTGGTACACTTTCGGACAAATCGAGAAACACCTCGTACAATTGCCGGATGTAGTTGCGCATGAGGTCTCTCTCAATAGACGAAATATGCTCGGCGTCAACATTCATGCTTCTGTAGAGCGAATTAATCTTCTCCAGGAGTATTTTTGCTTTTTGTAAATCCATTTTACAATTATTGGTCAGATGAAAACTACAGGGATGATTTCGCTGATATGTTGGCTGAAAACAACGGAACTTTTACCTTGCAGCCCCTTGAATAAACAAGCCCAAAGGTAAATAATTTCCCAAATCACCTGTCAATAACAAGTACTCGGCACCATGTTTCTCGAACCTCATTTTAAAGGGCAGCGCAGCGGTTGGATAGAAGTAATCTGCGGCTCCATGTTCTCCGGCAAAACGGAAGAGCTGATTCGCCGGCTGAAGCGGGCCAAAATTGCCAACCAGAAAGTCGAAATATTCAAACCCCGGACTGATACCCGCTACGACATAGACAAGGTAGTCTCGCACGATAGAAATTCATTTCTCGCTGTCCCAGTAGAAAATTCACGCCGGTTGCTGGAGCAATCAGAAGGCATCAGCGTCGTGGGCGTGGATGAGGCCCAGTTTTTTGACATGGATTTGCCTGAGGTGTGCCAGGCATTGGCGCTCAGAGGCACGCGGGTGATCGTCGCCGGCCTCGACATGGATTACAAAGGGCGCCCTTTTGGCCCCATGCCCAACCTGCTTGCCGTGGCGGAGTACATCACCAAAGTCCATGCAATATGCCAGCACTGTGGCAATCTGGCAACCCACTCCTACCGGCTGGCCCAGGATGATAACACAATTGTCCTCGGTGAAAAAGATATTTATGAACCCCGCTGCCGAACTTGTTACCACATGGGAAACATCCTTAACTTGCGCATAAAGGAATGACGCAGTTTGAAATTCCCCCAAAGTTGTTTTAGACTGCCCTTTGAGAACAACTCATTGATTACCAGCAGTGTAAAATAAGACTCAAGCATTTCAAACCCACCTGAAAACAACATTCAAACAACTTCAACATGGATAATGCAATCGTAGCTCAGTTAGATGATTTTATTGAGAGGTCTCTGAAGGAGGATGCACCCCAGGGAGATCGAACTTCTTTGGCTTGCATCCCACCTACTGACCGCTGTGTAGCTCATTTGCTTGTTAAAGACGCCGGCATACTGGCGGGTATTGAAATTGCCGGGCGGATTTTTCAAAAAGTAGATCCACAGTCAACGTTTATAGCCTTCCTGCAGGATGGCAGGCACGCCAGTTATGGTGATGTAGCGTTTGAGGTGGAATGCAACACCCAAGCTCTGCTCAAAGCTGAAAGGGTAGTGCTGAACATCATGCAGCGAATGAGTGGCATCGCTACCCAGGCCAATCAATTTGCCTTTGAGGTAGAAGATTATCCCGTCAAAATCCTGGATACGAGAAAGACGACGCCCACGCTTCGATTCCTTGAAAAATGGGCTGTCAAAATTGGGGGCTGTTACAATTATCGCGACAACCTCTCGGATTGGTTTATGATAAAAGATAACCACATCAAGGCTTGCGGAGGTGTCCGACAGGCTATTGAGCAAGTGGAGGCCTACCAAAAAGCAAACAACCTGAGCCTCGGCGTAACGGTCGAAGTGCAAAACCTGGTCGAATTGCACGAGGTTTTGGAAGTAGGAAAAGTCACCCGAATTATGTTAGACAATTTTGAACTACCTCTGCTCTCTGAAGCCGTAGCAACGGTGGGCAGGCGATTTGAAACGGAAGCCTCGGGCGGCATCACCATTCACAATATCCGAAAGGTAGCTCAAACGGGCGTTGACTTTATTTCCGTGGGCGCTTTGACTCATTCTGTGCAAAGCCTGGATTTAAGTTTGAAAATAAAATAAAGCGAAAAAGCTGTTTCGATTTAGCCCGGTAAGCTCAATTCAAACAGCATCTGAAAACAGGACGAAAAAGGGCCGTTATTAGCCAAGTGACCCCAGTCACCCCAGTCACAAACAAGCTCTAAGTGACCCAATCGTCAACATGCCCTTATGAAGCAAGCTCCTGCTAAATAGTTACAAATAAAGTTGGCAAACTCGAAAATCCGGGATTGCCAACCTTTTTCTCATCCTATAGGATAGCTTTTGATAACCATCCAAATCAGCAACAGGACGGAGATAACGACTACCCAAAACCGGGCATCTCGTAATGTGTTTGTTTTTTCCATTTTAACTCAGTGTTGTTTTTTGTAGCCACTTAGAAGGGTGCAGAAGGAGAAAGAGAAAATGAAGCTTTTTCTTCCCCTTCCTACAATTCGAGCCTGTCTTATAGGCCAAGCTTCCACTTACGGAGGCAAAAAAATACCCCTCTAAGAGCTTGTTTGTGCTTTGGTGCTTGAGCCGGAAAACTGTTTGAATTGAGCTTACCAGGCTAAATTCAAACAGCTTCTGAGAGAGAGATGGAAGTTAACAAGAGGGAAGGGGGCAGCTTTTCTCAATTTTAACGCTTCAAAATCATCCAATCTGCTGCGACAAGTGCAGCAATCGTTTGAAGCGTTTTATCATTGTTTTTACTGGCTTATTTGTCTAAAATAATGAGTGGGACGAGAGAAGCCTCTCAAATTGGTAGTGCTGACGTAGTACTCAAATAGGATGCCAATACCTCCCCCTTCCATGTGGAATCGGAGAGGCTATTTAGCGCATCATCTTGAGGATGAACCTATTAGCAAAGAGGTATTTATTTTTTTTACAAGCCCGGGGCCGGCGTAGATCAAGCCCGAATACACCTGAATCAACGTGGCACCTGCGTCTAACTTTTCCTTGGCTTCTTCAAAGTTGCCAATTCCCCCCACGCCGATGATCTTCACCTTACCACCCGATTTTGAGTGCAGATACTGGATTACTTCCGTCGATCTTTTGGCCAGGGGCTTGCCGCTCAGGCCACCGATACCCGCCTGCTCAACGACAGTATCAGGCGTTTTCAGGTTGCTTCGGGAGATGGTCGTATTGGTGGCGACGATGCCCTCAATCCCGGTCGCCTGAACGATGTCGAGGATGTCGTCTAATTGCCCATCCGAGAGGTCAGGAGCTATCTTCAGAAGGATGGGTTTTGGGGTGTCTTTTTGGCGATTCAGACTTTGGAGGTGGTTTAGCAATTGGGTCAGTGGCTCTTTTTCCTGCAGATCCCGCAGGTTTGGCGTGTTGGGTGAGCTGACATTTACCACAAAATAATCTACATAGGGAAAAAGAGCTTCGAAGCAAATGGCATAATCCCGGGTAGCCTGTTCGTTAGGGGTGAGTTTATTTTTGCCAATGTTGCCACCAATGATGAGGTTTTTCGGGCGTCTGCCTTTTAGCCGTTTGACCATCGCTTCCACTCCTGCATTGTTGAAGCCCATCCGGTTGATGAGCGCCTTGTCAGTAGGCAGCCGGAACAAGCGAGGCTGGGGATTCCCTTCCTGCCCCAGCGGCGTCACCGTGCCAATCTCAATGAATCCAAAGCCAAGGGCAGAGACAGCCCTGAAATGCTTCCCGTCTTTGTCAAAACCTGCTGCCAGCCCCACCGGGTTGGGAAAGTGCAAGCCAAAAACCTGCCGCTCTAGCCGAGGGTCGCTCAGCCTGAAGTGCCTCCGGAACAGCCAGCCCACAACGGGGATGGCAAGCGTCAGCTTCAGCAATAACATCGTGAGATCGTGCGCCCTCT
>WBZO01002121.1_pt1 | contig 27166 bp, 30 predicted proteins | sample 5204261 | NCBI WGS metagenome assembly WBZO01 (sample SAMN12412400, study PRJNA552823) | activated sludge metagenome | isolation source: activated sludge from anammox sidestream of wastewater treatment plant... | place: USA: North Carolina | collected 2017-09
TGGGTCGTCGGCTGGTGGTTCATCCCGTTCGCCAACTGGGTGAAGCCGTTCCAGGCGATGAAGGAGATCTGGCAGGCGAGCGATCCCGACGCCATCGGCGCGGGCTACCAGTCGTGGCGCGCGAGCGTCGTGCCCGGCACGTTCGGCGTGTGGTGGGCGACCTATCTCCTCGGCGGCGTCGTCGGCATCGCCGGCGCGTTCGCCGGTCTCGGAACGCCGGGAGGCTCGCCGGGCTTCGCGATGGCGGCGCATCTGTTCCGCGCCTTCTCCGCGGTCGCGATCGTCGCGATCATGCGGCAGCTCGCCCGGCGCCAGGAGGCCTCGTACGAGAAGCTCCGGGCGATGCAGCACGCGCACGAGGCCCCGCAGCCGTACCCGCACCACGTGCCCCAGGGGCCCCCGGGCGGATACGGGCCGCCGGGATACCCGCCGTACGGCGGCGCGGCTTGAGCGAAGACCTGCGCGCTCTCCGTCGGCCGTGAGGCCTCGAGGCTGCACGCCGGATTGATGCATCGTACACGCACGTCGCGACGAGCCGCGAGGATCTCTCGCGAACCAGTCGCCGCCGGTCGCGAAGCGATGTGTCGTGAGGTGCCGAGCGTGCCCACACGACGAGCCGCGTTCGTCCTGGGAAACGTGCCCTACCGAGCACACGTCTGCGCTTGGCACGCGCCGCGCTTCGGGTCCGTCGCGGAGGACTTCCACGATGAGGATGACGGACCTCAGGATCGGGCTCACCGGAACGATCGGCGCGATCGCGTTTGCGATGGCCGGATGCGCGCTCGAGCAAGGCGACGCAGGAGAGCCTGCGGGGGAGCAGGGCGCGAATGGCGCACCGCCGACGGAGGTCGCGGCGCCCGCCCCCGAAGGCGAGCCCGAAGCGCAGCCGAGCGAGTCGCGCTTCGACGTGGACTTCAACGCCGCGGCGAGCGAATTCGCGGTACCCGCCGCGGTCCTCAAGGCGATCGCGTGGACGGAGACGCGCTACGAGATGGTCAGCGGCGAAGAAGAGTTCGACGGCCATCCCGCCGCCTTCGGCGTGATGGCGCTCTCGGGCGAGCGGCTCGAGAGAGGCGCGTCGCTCGCGAAGGTCTCGATCGACGATGCGAAGACGATCTCGCGCGCGAACGTACGCGCCGCCGCCGCGCTCCTCTCGTCGTACGCCGACGAGGAGGGGATCGCGCGCGACACCGTCGCTGCCTGGGAGCCGGTGATCGCGCGCTACAGCACGATCGACGATCCGTCCGCACGCCGCGAGTACGTCCGCGATCACGTATACGGCGCGATGCGCAAGGGCCTCGGCCAGATCCACGGAGACCGCTCGTTCTACGAGCTCTTCGGCAACGAGGCAGAGGAGCCGCAGGAGATCCGCGCGGCCGGGCCGGACTACGCCGGATCGATCTGGCGCCCCTCGCCGAACTACAACTCGCGCGGCGGCGTGAAGCCCGCGATGGTCGTCATCCACACGTGCGAGGGCGCCTACTCGTCGTGCTGGAGCTGGCTGGCGAACAGCAAGGCCCAGGCGAGCGCGCACTACGTCGTGCGCGAGGACGGCAAGGAGATCTCGCAGCTCGTACGTGAGGGGAGCCGCGCCTGGCACGTCGCCGCGAGCTACGACGCGAGCCTCAACGGCGGGGCGATGGGCAGCCGCCAGGGCCAGTCGGTCAACACGTTCGCGATCGGGATCGAGCACGCCGGCTTCGCGTCCCAGAAGTCGTTCCCGGCGGGGCAGATCCAGGCTTCGGCCGCGCTGGTCTGCGACATGACGAAGGCGTACGGCATCCCGCGCGATCGCTTCCACATCGTCGGCCACGGCAAGCTCCAGCCGTACAACCGCACCGACCCGGGACCGAACTGGCCGTGGAGCAGCTACATCACGAAGGTGAGCCAGATCTGCGGCGGCGGCGGCGGCACCACCGCGCCCGCCCCGGCGCCTGCGCCCGCGGGCGGCACGCTCGTCATCGACAGCAACAACGCGAAGAACGACGCGTCGCGCGGCTACATCGACGTCAGCGGCAACTGGAGCTCGAGCGACAACGTCTCGGGCTTCTACGGCACGGGATACTGGTGGGCGAGCACCGCGTCGGTCTCCGACGGGGCGACGTTCTGGTTCAAGCTGCCCTCCGCGGCGACGAAGACGATCGATGCCTACTGGACCTCCGCGGCCGACCGCTCGGCCTCGGCCCCGTTCGTGATGTTCGACGCGCAGGGCAACCGCATCGGCGCGGTGAACGTGAACCAACGCACGGGCGGCGGCCGGTGGAACACGCTCGGCAGCTTCGCCTTCAGCGCGGGGTGGAACAAGGTGGTGCTCTCGCGCTGGACGAACAGCGGATCCGTCGTCGTCGCCGATGCCGTCCGTGTTCGCTGAGCTGCTCTCACCCCGCGGCCTCGCGCTCGCGTCCGTCGCCGCCGCGCTCGCGGCGGCGACGGCGGACGCGAAGCTGCCGCGCGCGGCGACGTCGCTCTCGCCGGCGGAGCGCGCGTCGATCGGCGCCTCGATCGCCTTCGTGCGCGAGGACGGGACGCGCCGCGAGGCCTTCGTCGTGAGCGCGGACGGCAGCGGCGAGCGCGCGCTCGATCCCGGCCCGTGGCAGTCGTATCCGGCCGTGGCTTCGCGTGCGGGAGACCTCGCGATCCTCCGCACGGTCGACGGCCATGACGGTCACGAAGAGTCGCTCGCGATCCGCACCGCCGAAGGCGCGCTCCGGGTCGTCGCGCGCGGGCCGATGGTGCGGAGCCCGAGCTTCTCGCACGACGGATCGACCGTCGCGTTCGAGTCGGATCGCGCGAGCTTCCGCGACCTCTACCGCGTCTCGCGGAGCGGCGGCGAGGTCACGCGCCTGACCGACGACGCCGAAGGCAACTACGAGCCGTCGTGGTCCGAAGGCGGCCGTACGCTCGTCTTCACGTCGAGCCGCGACGGCGAAGCGGAGATCTACCGGATGACCGCGGACGGCGCTCTGCCCCAGCGGCTCACGCGATCGCCGGGCGACGACGTCGCGCCGCGCCCGTCGCCCGACGGACGGACGATCGCGTTCGTATCGGCGCGCGACGGCGTCGATCACGTGTTCGTCATGGACGCGGACGGCGGCAACGTCCGTCGCGTGCGGGCGCCATCGCCCGACGAGGAGCGCGAGCATACGTGGTCGCCCGACGGGACCCGGCTCGCCTTCGTCGCACGCGCCCCCGGAGGAAAGTCGCGGGTGCTCGTCTGGGATCGCGCGCGCGACGCGATCGCGGCGATCACCGACGGCATGTCGATCGCCGACATGCCGGCGTTCTCCCCCGACGGCCGCCATCTCGCATACGTGAGCGACGACGGGCGCGGTCCGGACGTGTGGATCGCACGGAGCGACGGAAGCGGAGCCGTGCGCGCGGCCTCGACCCCCGGCAGGCGATGGCTTCCGGTCTGGATTCCGGCGCGTGCTAGCTTGAAGGAATGACCTCCTTGCAGCGCGGCGCGATCGGCGTCGCTCTGGCCGTCGCGACCGTGCTCGTGCCCCTGCGCGCGCACGCGTTCTGTCGAACGACGACGGCGCCCGTGCCGGCGAACTACGACGCCGCGCGGAACGGATGCATCACGTCGGGCCTCGCCCTCTACTGGAAGGGCGCTTGCGTCACCTACGCGATCAACCAGGACGCCGCGAGCTACATCCCGTTCGAGACGGCGACGAAGATCATCGACCAGGCGTTCGCGACCTGGGCCACGGCGAAGTGCGCCGATACGGGCGAGCGGGCGGGCATCTCGCTGTACGACCTCGGCGCGGTGGAGTGCGCCGAGGTCCGATACAACTCGGGATCGCCGAACCAGAACCTGATCGTGTTCCGCGAGACGTCGTGGCCCTACAACGACGCGGCGAACACGCTCGGTCTGACCACCGTCACGTTCAACGCGGACAACGGCGAGATCTACGACGCCGACATGGAGATCAACGCGTCGGAGCACAACCTCTCGATCAGCGATCAGGTCCCGCAGAACGGCTTCGATCTCCTCAGCGTCATCACGCACGAGGCCGGACACTTCCTCGGCCTCGCGCACGCGACGAGCCCCACGGCGACGATGTTCGCGAGCTACAGGCCGGGCACCATCAACCTCCGCTCGCTCACGCCCGACGACGTCGCCGGCTTGTGCGCGATGTACCCGAACGACAAGGAGCGCGTCGTCGATCCGAAGGTGAGCGCATCGGGGGTCGTCGCGGCGGACGCCTGCAGCCAGACGCCGAGGCACGGCTTCACGACGAAGTGCGAGGAGGCCTCGGGCGACGACAAGGGCTGCGCGGTCGCCCCCGCCTCGAGCTCGCCGGAGCGCCGCGGGCTCGCGTCGCTCGCCGGGCTGGCCGTCGTCGCGGGCGCCGCCGGCGCGATCCGCCGCCGGCGTTCGCGGGTCATGTAGGAGTTTGTGGGGAAGCTCCGATCCACTGGACGGAGCGCGGAGGCGGGGGCGAAGGGGGCCCGCGATCCCTCCGTTCCGCGGGAAAAATGGGGCCGGTGGCGCGGCCCGGCGGATGGCGCAGGGTATGCATCGCACATCGTCGTACGCCGATGAACCACGCGCTCAGCCCGGTCCCCTCGATCACCGCCCGCTCCGCCGCCGTCGCCCGGGACCGCGTGGCGAACGACGAGACCGCCCACCTGAAGCGTCTGCGCTCGCTGCTCGCGCTCTTCTCGCTCTACTCGGGTGCGCTGCTCGCTGTGATCGTCCTCAGTGACGGAGCGGACGTGGGGTGCATCCTGGCCGGCATCGCGGGGCACGTCCTCTACGCGACGCACAGGATGGTGACGTCGTGGCGGGACGCCTCGTGGCTGGAGCACGCGCGCGACCGCATGTTCGCGCGACGGCGCCTCGCGTACGCGAGGGGGTGAGGACTTTCGTCGACGACGCCGCGTGGTGAAAGCCGACGCTCGAGCTCGTCCTCGCGCATGAGCTCATCGGCCGTGTGACGACGATCCGCGCGGTTGCGGTGCATTCCATCGCGGCGCGGCCCGTCGAACGGTGACCTAGGCTCGAAGGAGAGTGCGGCACGGGCCGTGCTCGAGCTTCGTCGAGGTCCGCAACATGCGTGCTCCCGCCCTCGCCCTCGTGCTCGTCGCGTCTCTCTTCGCTCCTGCCGTCGCCCGTGCGGATCAGGCCGCGCCGCCCGCGCCGAGCCCCGAGGTCCAGCGCCTGCTCGACGCGAAGAGGACGCTCAACTGGAACGTGACGCTCCCTGGCAAGAGCGAGAAGTACGGCCACGCCGAGGCGCTCGTCGACGCGCCGGCGGACAAGGTCCGCGACACGGCGATCCAGTTCGGCCGCTACAAGGAGCTCCACCGCAAGTTCGCGAGCGCGCGCGTCGTCGCGAAGGAGGGCGACAACACGGACGTCTACCTGAAGCTCCCGGTGAAGCTCGGCCCGATCAAGGTCGATCAGTGGGAGGTCATGCGGTTCGGTCCCGCGCGGTCGCTCGCGGGGGGCGTGCACGTCGTCGAGGGCCGCGGCGTGAAGGGCAACATGAAGGACGGGCACATGATCATCACGATCAAGCCGGTCGACGCGAAGCACTCGCTCTTGAAGGTCGACCTCCTGCTCGTGCCGAACATGCCCGCGCCGCAGTCCATGGTCGACGAGGAGCTGCGCGACGCGGCGCTCGACTTCGTGAACGGCCTCAAGGACAAGTCGCAGGGCTGGGTCGGTCCGGTGCTCTCGCTGTAGTGTCAGCGAATTGACGGTGCGCGCGCGCCGCGCACGATTTCCCTCGTCCTGCGCTGGCGTACGGATTGCCTGACGTGCCGCCCATGGCAAGCGCGCGCCTCGTCCTCGACGCCCGCGTGGGGACACGCGCGCGCGTGCGTGTGTGGCGCGCCGACGGTCCGGTCGACGTCGATCCCCGACCCGCCGCGCACGGCGGCGTCGAGCTGTCGTGGATCGTCGACGGACGGGTCTCGTACTCCATCGGACGCTCGCGGTTCGACGTCGCCGCAGGCGAGGCGATCGTGGTGCCGAGCCAGTCCGAGCACGCGACGTCCTTCCCGTGCGCGATGCGCGGCGCGGCGATCTGGGTGGACGGAGACGTCGTCGCGGAGATCGCCGACGCGATCGGACGCGATGCGGGGCTGCGCGCCGGGAAGCTGACCGTCGGCGCGCGCACCGCGGCGCTCGGCGCCGTGCTCGTCGACGAGCTGAAGCATCCCGAAGCCGGCTCGCTCCTCGCGGCGGATGCGATCATCGAGGCGATGATCGTCGGTGCGCTTCGTGACGGCCGGGAGGACGGGCGCGCCGTGCCGCGCGATCCGGCGATCGCGACCGCGGTGCGCCGGATCGAGGAGTGCTACGCCGAGCCGCTCTCGGTCGACGATCTCGCGCGCGCCGCGGGCATGAGCCGCTTCCACTTCAGCCGACGCTTCCGCGACGCGACCGGCCGATCGCCCTACCGCTACCTCTGCGACGTGCGCCTCGAGCGCGCCGCCGAGCTGCTCCGACGCGGAAGGCACGGCGTCACCGAGGCGGCCCTGACGGTCGGGATGTCCGATCCCGGACGGTTCGCGCGCATGTTCCGCGCGCGGTTCGGGGCGACGCCGTCCGCGTTCAGGGCAGCTTCGGTGGCATGAGCAGATCGCGCGTGACGAGCGAATGCGTGGTCTGGGCTCCGTCGTGCGCGATGGTCACCTTCACCGTCGTCCCCGCCTCGGGGCCGACGAGCCGCCAGGGACGCTCGTACGGATCCATCGACGCGAGCGGCTTGCCGTCGATCGCGACGACCTCGTCTCCGACGACGATGCCCGCCTCCTCGGCCGCGCTCCCGGCGAGCACCTGCGCGACGTGCACCGGCGCGTCGGTCTTGGTCTCGAGGCCGATGCCCACGGGGAACGCGGCGTGGGGCTCGCGGAGCTCGGCGTCGCGCTCCGCGTCGAGGCGGACCTTCTGCTTCGTGAAGTCCACCGTGACCATGAAGTGCCGGAGGAAGCCGCTCGGCAGCACGCCGAGGAGCGGGCCGTCGCCGAGCGCCTTCGGGGCTGGCAGCATTCCGTCGTCGAGCGTGCGCGTGGTGATGTCCTCGACGCGGGCGCCGCCGACCTCGAGACGGGCGATGGTCGTCAGCTTCGCCCAGAACGTGCCGATGGCCGCCGGGGTGTAGAAGCCCTCCACCGCCGCGCGCGGATGCGCCGCTTGCAGCTCGGCGAAGACGCCGTTCGGCATCGCGCCGAACGAGGCGCCCGAGTCGACGAGGAACCATCCTGGCTTGCCTTCGGCGCTGCCGCGCACGTAGACGTAGTCCTCGTAGACCGCATCGACGGTCGTGGGCTCACCTCGCACGTGCGTGCACGCACGCATGCCCGCGTCGTCGAGCCCCTCCGCGATCCAGAAGCGCTTTCGCGGGTAGTCGAGGGTCAGCACCTCGCCGAACACGTCGTGACCGATGATGCCGGCCACGTCCATCCGGAGCGCCTCGCTCATGTCCATGACGGCGATGCGGCCGATGTGCCTGGTGACGCCGCCCACAGAGAGCGTCACGTCTTTCCCCTTCACGTCGTCGGCGATCGAGGCGTCGGCGACGGACGTCGGCGCGCCGGTGTCGAGCACCCAGGGCTTCGGCGCGCCGCCGTTGATCGAGACCTGCACCACGACCTTCGCCGACACGAGGCGGAAGGCCTCTCCCTCGGGGCAGGCGGCCGGGGCGCTCGGCGCGGGGGCGTCCTCGGTGCCGGGCTGCGTGCCGGGCGGCGGTGCGTTCGGGGACGGCTCGGCGGAGGAGGAGCAGCCGGCGAGCAGGAGGAGCGAGAGGACGGCGTTGCGGTGCATGGTGCGACCATGCCGCCTTCCGCGCGCTCGCGCTCGGCGAACCGTGCGATTCGTGCGGCGGATCGTGCGACCATCGCGATCGATGCCGCTGCCGTTCGTGATCTCGCCGTACCTCAGGCCGCTGAAGACCGCGCACGGGCTCGTCCTCGACGACGGCGTCACCGGTCACATCGAGCTCGACGCGCCGATGCAGGCCGTCGTGCGCGCGCTCTGGGATCCGGCGAGGGCGGACGCGATGCTCGCGATGGCCGCCGCCGAGCACGGTCACGAGACGCTCACCGCCGCGGTCGATCGGCTGCGCGAGCGGCGCGTGCTCTTCGACTCCGCGGCCGACTGCGACGCCCATCTCGACGACGCGCTCGCCGCGGGCACTCCGGCCAAGGTGCCGTTCGTCGATCAGATCGAGCTCACGAACATCTGCCCGTTCCGCTGCCAGTTCTGTCCGCGCGGCGTGGCCGGCAAGATGAAGCGCGAGGCGGGGATGATGGACTTCGCGCTCTTCGAGCGGCTCCTCGATCAGCTCCACCCGGAACAGGCGCGGTGGCGCGCGATCGAGCTGCACCACCTCGGAGAGTCGCTCGTGCATCCGGAGATCGAGCGCTTCGTCGTCGCCGCCTCGCGCCGCGGGCTGCCGACCGAGCTCTCGTGCAATCCATCCATGCTCCGGGGCGACCTCCCACAGCGCCTCGTCGACGCCGGCATCCGTCGCCTCGTGATCTCGCTCGACGGCGTCGACGACGAGACCTCGACGAGGATCCGTGGCCCGGCAGCACGCTACGACCGCGCGGAGAAGAACCTCGAGGCGCTGCTCTCGTACGCGGCCCAGGCCGCGCTGCCGCCGACGATCGTCATCCAGATGATCGACCTCTCCGCCAATCGGCATCAGCACCAGGCGTTCCTCGCGCGCTGGGGGCGGACCGGTCTGCCTTTCGTACGCGCGTACGTGAAGGACCTCGACGGGCCCGACCCCGACACGGGCGCGCCGAGCCCGCGCCCGGTCAGCTACCTGTGCGGTTACCCCTGGCGCTCGGTCGTCGTGCTCTGGGACGGGCGCGTGGTGCCGTGCTGTCGCGACTCGGACGCCGCGCTCGTCCTCGGCGATCTCACGAAGCAGTCGCTCGAGGAGATCTGGGCGGCCGAGGAGGTCCGGCGGCTCCGCGAGGCGCTCCGGAAGAAGGAGGTCCCGTGCGGGCATCTGTGCGACGGATGCGAGTGGAGCCGCGAGCGCTTCGCGGCCGCGATGCCCAGGCGTCACCCGGACGCGGTGAAGGAGGAGCCGCTCTACTGGTGAGCGGCCCTTGACGTTGAAAGAGTCATAGTTACTCTTTATCCCGTCATGTCACGTTTCGATTACAGCTTCACCCCGTCCCGCGGCCCCGACCGCGGCGAGGCCGCGCGCCACGGACGCGAGGCGGTCGCCATCACCGACGACGGCGGCTACGCCGCGCCGTCCGGTCGCCGCGTCGACATCGGGGGCGCCGTCCGTCGCGCCGTCGAGCGCACCATCGATCACCGTCCCGAGGAGACGATCGCGCTCCCTTCGGCCAGCGCCGGACCGCGCCCTCGCATCGAGGTCGTCAACGGCACGAGCCTCGCGAGCGCACGCCGCATGGCCGTGCGCGGGATCGTGCCGCTCGTCCTCAACTTCGCGTCCGCGAAGAACCCCGGCGGCGGCTTCCTCAACGGAGCGCGCGCGCAGGAGGAGTCGCTCGCACGCTCCTCGGCGCTCTACGCGACGCTCGCGCCCTCGCCGATGTACGCGCTGCATCGCGCGTCGGGCGACGCGATGTACACGAGCTGGATGATCCATTCGCCCGACGTCCCGGTCTTCCGCGACGACGAGCGCGGTCACCTGCTCGAGGAGCCGTACGCGTGCGCGTTCCTCACCTCGCCGGCGCCGAACAAGAAGGTCGTCGTAGAGCGGGATCCGTCGCGCGCGGCCGAGGCCGATCGCGTGATGCGCGAGCGCGTCGACCGCGCCCTGGCGATCGCGGCCCTCCACGGCCACCGTCACCTCGTCCTCGGCGCGTGGGGATGCGGCGTGTTCGGCAACGATCCGGCCGTCGTCGCTGATGCGTTCCAGGGCGCCCTCGAGGGGTCGATGTCCGGCGCGTTCGACGAGGTCGTCTTCGCGGTCCTCGACTGGTCCGAGGAGCGGCGCTTCGTCAGGCCGTTCGCCGAGCGGTTCGCATCGTGATCGACACGCGGCGCCCGCGCGGGCGTCTCACGCCATCGATCACATCCATCCTCCGGTGAGCGATCCCGTGCTTCCACCGGGTGCGCGCCTCGCCGCCCAGGATCCAGAGGCTCCGCGGCGCCATGTCGAGCAGCTCCTTGCGACCGCTCTCCGGATCCGTCAGCTCGAGCAGGTAGGCCGAGCCGAGGCTCACGGCGACCACCGTCGGACCGAAGCCGGGGAAGTCCTGATGGGCGCCGATGCCTTGCCCCGGCAGGTACTCGTTCACGACGACGTTCGCGACGGGATCGTCGAGCAAGCGCTCGCGGACCACGCGCTCGGCGAGCGGCACGAGCCACTGGGGGAGGGGACCGAGGACCCGTGGCTCGGAGCGAGCGCTGCCGTAGGACAGGCCGTAGATCTGCCGGCGGCGTTCCCAGTCCATCTTCCAGTGCTGCCGATCGATCGCCGCGAGGAGCTCGCGCTCGTCGTCCTGCGTGATCCAGTCCTCGACGTAGCCGAGGCCGGGGACGTCCGGCACGGGCAGCCGCGGGGCCGCGTGGAGCGACAGCTGGCGCACGATGGAAGGCTACCTCGATGCCGGCCCCCCGCCAGCACGAGCTCTCGGGTGAGCTACAGTGCGTCGCTCGAATGGCTCGAGAGGTCCCTCGCGTCTTCCTCCTCTCTCCGGCGCGGCTCGACGGCGAGCGCGCCCGCCATCTCTTCCATCCCGCGACCGCGTTCCCGCTCGCGGTTGCGCTCCGATCGAGGGACGGCGTGCCGATCGGCGAGGTGTTCCGGTTCCTCTCGGGCCTCTACTTCCGCGGCAAGCTCACCTATGCGGAGGCGTTCGCCCGTCCACCGAAGGAGGGCAACGGCGTCCTGGTGATCACCAGCAACCGCGGCCTTCTCCCCGCGAGCGCTCGCGTCAAGATCGACGACCTCGCGCGCTTCGCGGAGACCGACATCCATCACGCCGAGGACGCGTTCAGAGGGCCGCTCGCGCGCGACGCAGAGGCGCTCGCGCGAGCGCTCGGACCGCGCGGCGAGCCGGTGCTGCTCGGCAGCATCGCGACGGCGAAATACGTCGACGTGCTCCTGTCGGTGTTCGACGACCGCCTGCTCTTCCCGTCGGAGTTCGTGGGACGCGGCGACATGAGCCGTGGCGGGCTCATGCTCCGCGCCGTCGACGCACGGACCGAGCTCACCTACGTGCCGGTGCGCGGCGCGGTCCGTCGCGGGGCACGGCCCCCGAAGCTTCCTCCGCGTGGTCGCGTCCGCGCCTAGTATTCGTTGCGCTCGATGTGCTCGTAGATCTTCTGCGCGCACGAAGACCACGGCGGACCGTCGCCCGCGTAGCGTGCGTAGGCGTAGACCAGCGGCAGCGCGGGGCCGGGGATCTCCTCGAGCACGAGGACGAGCCACTCCGGATCGGGCGCGAGCCCCCCCTTGTCGATCAGGGCCCCGAGCATCTCGAGCTTCGCCTTCCGCGTCGCGGGCAAGAGCCGCGAGGGATCGATGCGCAGGCCGGTCTGCGAGCCGAGGAGGCGGAGCTTCTTCTTCTCTTCGTCCGACAGCTCGAGCGGCCGGTGCAGGACGAAGGAGACGACCGCGAGGACGGCCGCCTCGACCCATGCATGCAGGGCCCACCCGAAGAGAAAGGGCCACGCGACCGCCGCGACGGGCACCCAGACCCGCGCTGCGCCGAGCACCAGCGAGCCGGCCGTCGAGCGGATCGGGAGCTGCGCCCTGTCGCCGACGTAGCTCGCCCCCGAAGGGATCACGAGCGCGGCGAGCCGCGTTCCGACGTAGTGGCCGTCGACCTCGTCGTCTCGACCGACGATCATTCGCCCGCGAGCATACGCGACTTGCGCGCCGTCCACCGCGCACGTGCACGGTCGCGCTCTCCTTCACGCGTACGGGCCGGCCCCCTCGCGCTGATCCGCGCGAGGACCCTGGCCGTGGCCTCGGTGACCGCATCGACCGCCTCCTCGAAGGCCACGGCGTCCGCCTTCGACGGCGAGCGCGCTCCGGTCACCTTGCGGACGTACTGGAGCGCCGCCGCGCGGATCTCCTCCGGCGTCGTCGGGGGCTCGAAATGATGCAAGACGCGGATGTTTCGGCACACGCCTCTCGCGTACGAGGAGGGCTCGTCCGTGTCAACGCTTCGCGCGAACGACCGAGCCCGTACGCGGGACCGTGGGGTCGCGCTCGTCGGGCGGCGGCTTGGCCCAGCCGAGGGCCACGCGGAAGATGAGCGCGATCCCGAGGACCACGCCGAGGAACAGGAACGGCCCGTCGGAGACGATCCGGCGGATCCGCCACCCTAGGCGCGCGAGCCCGCGCGGGACGCGCGCCGGGACGAGGTCGGAGAGCTCCACCTCGACCTTCGTACGCGCCGCGGGCGAAAAGTTCCCGTATCCTCACGACCGGCGAAATGAAACGGAAACCCAAGCTCACGAAGCGAGAGCGACAGGCGCTTGCCGGAGGCCCCAAGCCGTCCGGGCAGCCCAAGGCTCACAACCACGGCCACCAGCACATCCACTGCATCGCTTGCGGCAAGCACCTCGACGAGGCCGACTTCGAGGCCCCGGCGACCGCGACCACGATCACGTGCGAGCACGGGTCCACCTTCCCGACGTGCGTGAAGTGCGTCCCGAAGGCGACGCAGCTCGTGAAGGAGCACGACGAGACGAACCAGCCGGTCAAGGTGGCGGGCGCCTGGCACTGAAGCCGGTCGCGCGAAGACGCAGGACCATCTCGTAGGCGTCGCCCCCGTTGCCGAACCTCGCCGGCGAGTAGAACCGGCGGAGGTGGCGGTGGGCGAGGAAGCCCTCGCTCTCGTAGAGCGTGAACGCGCTTTCGTTCGCGGTGGAGACGTGCAGCGTCACCATCGCGAGCCCGCGCTCGCGCGCCGAGTCGACGGCGGTCCGGACGAGCGCGCGGGCGATCCCCGACCGACGGTGGGCCGGGTCCACGGCGATGCCGACGATCTCGAGCTTGTTCGCGCGACGCATCGTCGCCACGAACGCGACGACGGGACCGTTCGGCTCCGAGCGCGCGACCCACACGCGCGGCGCTCCGCCTCCGGGCACGAGGGGCACGCTCGGGTGCGGGAACACGGTCGCGTCGAGCGCCATGCACTGCGCGAGCGCGACGAGGTCGGACCCGTCGAGCGCTTCGATGGTCGAGATCGCCGCCACGGCAGGATTGTAGTGCGTCAGTCCAACCGAACGATCTCTTCGATGGCGTGGTCGAGCATCGTGTCGCCGTCGAACACGAAGCGCCCCCGGAACCTCTTCCCCGCGACGAGCAGCGGCAGCCACAGCGCGTCGTCGGCCCACATCCGCGGGTAGGGGATCGCGTCGAGCGGCGTCCAGAGCGGGACCGCCTCGTCGGTCTCCTTGGGCTCACCGATGCACGCGTCCGCGCGGAACACGTGACAGTGCAGGCCGTAGCCAGAGGCGAACTGGAAGCGAAGCTCGCCATGCTCGGTGACGCCGGTCGCCTCGACGCAGAGCTCCTCGAAGAGCTCGCGGATCGCCGTGTCGATGGGCCGCTCGCCGGGGTCCATGCGTCCTCCCGGACCGTTGACCTTTCCCGCGCCGAGGCCGCGCTTCTTCTCGATGAGGAGGATGCGCCCCCGCTCGATGACGAAGAGGAGCGTCGCGCGGTCCGTCGGAGACCACGTCGCCCAGTCGATGTCGGACAGCGACCGCACATGGAGGCTCTTACCAGAGCGAAAAATTCCGGTCGACACGCGGTCACCGCTGCGTCCGGCAGCCCTCATTTTCAGGGGCTCGCGATCCATGAACAAAAATCTTTCCGGCCCGTGATCGACGGACCTCCCCCGCGGAATCTCGGGACAAAGCGCGATCGGCACGCCGGGCCCGGCACGGAACGGCCCTTGCTCATCGTCGGCCGCATGAGCGCGCGCTCGGTAGCTCCTCGTCCCTCGGTCCCGCGGCCTGCCTCTCGCTCGTCGGCGCCGCCGCCGCCAGAGCCCCCGCCCTCGTCGCGACCGATCCTCGCGGCCAAGGCGGCGTACACCACCGAGCCGCCGGTGATCCGGGAGCGGTATCGCACCGTGGACCTCGAGGACGACGACATCGTCGAGAGCGCGCCGACGGCCGCTGCACCGCGCCGGTCGACGCCTCCGCCGCCGCCGCCCGCGCGTTCGTCGAGCGCGCCGCCTCCGCCGCCGTCCTCGATGGTGGTGATGAAGCGGACCGATGCCGCCGCGCCCGTCGCGATCCCGCCGCCTGCGCCGGTGCCGGCGATCGCCGCGCCGCGCATGGGGTCGGTGCCCGATCCGACGGACGTCCTCTTCGACGCGGTCTACGAGCTGAACTTCGCGAGCTCGACGTGGGAGGCGGCGGGCATGTGCGCCGAGACGCTCGCGCGCGCGCTCAACGCGCGGACCGTGGTCATCCACACGCACGATCTCGAGCGCCGCGAGCTCAAGGCCATCGGCGCCTCGGGCGACGGAGACTTCGACATCATCGGCATGTCGGGCTCCGCGGAGGACGACCTCATCGCGTCGGCGGTCCTCTGCAACCAGAAGTCGGTCACGATGAGGTTCGAAGGCGAGCTCCCGCGCATGGCGCCGTCGCGCCTCTACGCGGTCGGCGCGCCGCGCTCGGTCGTCGCGGTACCCGCGATGGTGTGGGGCCGCTGCCTCGCGATCATCGAGGTGATCGACGCCGACGAGCGCTTCGACGGACGCGTCGCGGACTCGGCGGCCTACGTCGCCGAGCGATTCGCGGAGTTCCTGACCGAGAACGCGGCCTGAGCGTCCGTGCGCATCAGCGCGCCAGCCACCTGACCGTCGAGACGCACTCGTCGCCGCCGTCGCGCGAGACGCAGCGCACGCGCTCCCAGCGTACGTTGCGGCAGCCCATCGCCTCGAACACCGCGCACAATAGCTCGTTCGTGAGCCCGCAGAGGAGCGGGTGGTGGCCCGGCCAGCGGGCGATCCGGCTCCGCGCCTCGCCCTCGCCGACGATCTCCATCGTCCGATCACCGCTCGAGTGGAGCTGGCGCCACAGCCGCGGGATCATCCGCGCGTACATCTCCGGGCTGACGAGCTTCTCGAGGAGGAAGCGGTAGACGCTGTTCATCCCGTTCTTCACCACCTCGCGCGAGGCCTCCCTCAAGAGCCGGTCGAGCTCGGTCGAGCTCCTCTGCTCGGCGGCCGCGTCGAGCATCGCGTGCGCGAGCGACGCGGGGTACCAGGACGCGGACAGGATGCGGACGATGGGCTCATCCGGATCGAGGAGCTCACGCGATCCCTCGGGCATCCGCGCCGCCATCGCGCGCACGCTCTCGATGCCGAAGCGGCGCTCGTACCACGCGAAGAACTCGCGGATCGCGGCGCCCTTGATCAACGCCTCGTTCGCCATTCCAACGATCGCAATCGTAGCTGCTAACATGGCGCACGATGGCCGAATACGAATCGATGCGCATCGAGCGCGACGGGACGATTGCAGAGGTCGTCCTCGTCGGGCCGGGCAAGGGCAACGCGATGGGGCCGGCGTTCTTCCGGGAGCTGCCGGAGGTGTTCGCGTCGCTCGACAAGGACGAGGGCGTGCGCGTGGTGATCGTGCGCGGAGACAAGGGGATCTTCACCTACGGCCTCGACCTCCGCACGATGGCGGGCGAGCTCTTCCCGCTCGTGCAGAAGGGCAACCTCGCCGCGGAGCGCACGAAGCTCCTCGACCTCATCGCGGAGCTGCAGCGCGGCTTCGATCTCGTCGCGCGCTGCCGCAAACCGGTGATCGCCGCGGTCGCGGGGCCCTGCATCGGTGGCGGCGTCGACCTGATCTCCGCGTGCGACGTGCGGCTCGCGTCGCGCGACGCGAAGTTCAGCGTGCGCGAGGTGAAGGTCGCGATCGTCGCGGACATGGGCAGCCTCCAGCGGCTGCCGCGCGTCATCAGCCAGGGGCACGCGCGCGAGCTCGCGTTCACCGGGAAGGACATCGACGCCGAGCGCGCCGCGCGGATCGGGCTGGTGAACGACGTCTTCGCCGACGAGGCGGAGCTCCTCGCCGCCGCGCGCGGGATGGCAGGCGAGATCGCGCAGAACCCGCCGCTCGTCGTGCAGGGCATCAAGCAAGTCATGGGGCACGCCGACGAGCGCGCGGTGCTGGACTCCAAGCGCTTCAACGCCGTCTGGAACGCCGCGTTCCTCGCCTCGAACGATCTGATGGAGGCGATGCAGGCGTTCATGGAGAAGCGCCCGCCCAGCTTCAACGGGACGTGATCAGCCCTCGGAGGGCGTGAGCTTCTCGTCGCCCATGAGCGAGACGTAGCGCTCGATCTGGCGGCGCGTCTCGGAGGCGGGAGATTCGAGCGCGACGCCGATGGCGGAGCTGCGCGACCACTTCACGACGGCGGGCTCGGAGACGACCTTGCCGTCGATCGGCAGCGCGAAGCGCACGGTGACCGTGGTGCCCGCCGCGATCGACTCGCGCGTGACGACGAGCAGGCCGCCTTCGGAGATGTCCTCGCTGCGACCGTCGACGGCGCCGATGCCCGGGACCTCGATGCGGATCGGCGTGCGATACGGAGCGCGGACGAAGCGACGCTGATCGGCGGCCGCGGGCGCCGGCGCAGCTTCGGACTTGCGCTCGCGGAGCGAGGCCTCGAGAAGGTGCGTGGCGTCGCGCGCGCGCGGCTCGGCCGCCTCCAGCGCGGCGGCGAGGTCCTTCATGGTCGCGAACCGATCGGGGGTCTCGCTGCCGGTGGCGCGCTCGATCACGCGCGCGAGCGTCGGGCCGACACCCGCCTCGGCGACGGCCGCTGCGACGTCTTCGCCCGTCTCGCGCCGCCTGCCGACGAGCGCATGGAAGAGACACTCCCCGACCGCACGCACGTCCGCCTCGGCGCCGGCCGCCGGTCCCGGCGTGCTCGTCGTCGCCGACTCCCAGTCGATGAGCTTCGCGCGCTCGGTGCCGTAGCCGTCGCGCACGACGACGACGTTCTCCGCCCGGACGTCGCGGTGCGCGACGCCGGCTGCGTGCGCGGCGGCGAGGCAATCGGCGACCTGATGGAAGACGGAGCACACGTCCGAAGGCGGGAGCCGTTCCCGCGCGGCGACGAGCCCCTCGACGGTGCGGCCCTCGACGAGCTCGACGACGACGTAGGGATCGCCGAGCTCCGTCTTGCCCGCGTCGCGCAGGTCGACCGCCGCGGGGTGATGCACGAGCGAGAGCGCGGCCTGCTCGCGCCGGACGGCCTCGGCGTCGCTCTCGTCGTCGACCGAGCGCACGCCGATCTTGAGCACCGACCGGCGGCGCGTCCGGGCGTGACGGACCTCCCATCGGGAGCCGTGGACCTTCCCGCCGATGTCGCGCAAGAGCTCGTAGCGGTCCTCGACGAGCTCGCCCTTCTCGTAGGACGAGCGCTTCCAGCGCTTCACCGCGCCTTCGAGCAGGGGCGCGAGCTGCTTGCCTTCGACGTCGTCGCTCCACACGACGAGGACCGCATCGATGTCGAGCGCGAGGCGGTTCAACGTCGCGCGGTCGAATGCGTAGACGTCCTCCGTGACGACCACCGCGCACGGGCGATGCTCTTCCAGCGCGCTCGCCGCGTCGACGAGCTTGGCGTCGATCACCTCGGCACCGAGCGCCGTCGCGGCCTGACGGCACTGTTCGAGGAACCGATCGGGCGCGTTGAGCGTGATGACCTTCGGCGTGCGGGGGGCCTTCGCCGGCTTCTCGGACGACGCCGGGAGGAGCTCGACGTCGTCGATGTCCTCGGCCGCCGACGCGGGCTCGGGGGCCTTGGCGACCGACGGAGCGACGTCGGGCAGCGTCGCGCGCGTGGTGGGCGGCGCGGGCTTCGCGGGCGCCGCGGGCTTCGCCTCGCCGATGCCGTAGAACTTGGTGAGCGCCGCGGCCACGTCCGAGGTCACCGCGACCATCGGCCTGATCTTCATCGCCGCCGAGAACGCGCATTCCGCGAGCGTGTCCTCGTCCGTGGGATCGTCGGTCGCCACGTACAGCGTCTTCACGCCGTTCGTCGTGCGGAGGTACACCGGCAGGACGTGGAACTCCTCGGCGACGGACCTCGGGATCAGCGCGAGGACGCTGGGCGGGATCTCGATGCGTGCGAGCGAGATCCACGGACAGCTCAGCTGCTGCGAGAGCACCTGCGCGAGCTGGTCCGGGCGGACGAGCTTCTTCTCGACGAGCAGCTCGCCGAGGCGACGCTTGTCGGTCTTCTGTGCGTTCAGGACCTCGTCGAGGGCCTTCTGCGTGAGGACGCCGACATCGAGCAGGAGCCGGCCGAGGGGCGGCGCGCGCAGCATGGGACCTCCATGTTACGCGGGAATCTACTTCCCGAGCTTGAGATCCACCGTCTTGTTGGCGCCCTCGGCGAGGTCGATCTCCTGGGGCGCGGCCTTCATCCCGCTCGCCTCCGCGGAGATCTTGTACTTGCCCGGGTTCACCGGACGGGCGATGCCGATGAGCTCGTTCGGGATGGCGCTGCCGTTGACGAGGACGAGCAGACCCTTCAGCGACGACGGCGCGGGCGTGACTTGCACGCGCAGCGAGGGGATGCGCGGCTTGAGCGCGGGCAGCTCCTTCTTTCCTTCGTCCTGCGCCTGCCGGAAGGCCTCGGGGGCGTCCTTGGCGATCGCCAGCCGGGTGAGCGTCTCGTAGTGCTCGTGCGCCTCGACCAGCCTGCCGGTCGCCGCCTCGCACTGCGCGATGTGAAGGAGGTGGGTCGGCGCGGAGAACATCTTCTCGGCCACCTGGAACTTGGGCAACGCGGCGGCGCAGTCGTTCTTGTTCTGCAGCTCGACGCCCTCGATGTAGGCGGCGCGGGCGGTGGCCTTGCGCTCCGATTCGCTGAGCGACGAGGTCGCATCGACGGTCGCCGTCGCGGCGGACGTGGCAGAGCCCGGCGTCGGCGCGGTCGCGCTGGCGACCGGGGCCGTGCCCTCGGTGCCCGGCTCGAGCTTCGCGAGGTACTGGTCGGGCACGTCCTTCCACGCGCCGGAGATCGCGTCGACGAGGAGGGGGATGCAGAGCGCGATGGGGAAGACGCAGGTGACGATGTCGATGGTGAGCCATCCGGCGTTCATCTTCTTCTTCACCACGCCGCGGTGCTCGGCGTAGCCGGGCTTGGTGATCACCACCGCGCTCGTCGACGTGCGGTCGAGCTCCACGTCCGTCGGGGTGGTCTTCAGCTCCGACTGCTCGACGCGGGCCTGCGCGCCCGTCGGATCCGAGTCGACGTGGACCTTCACCTTGGCCGGTCGGAAGACGGTCGCGCAGCCCGTGCTCGCGGCAAGGGCAAAGCCGAGGAGGAGGATCCGGGCGCAGGGAGCACGCATCGCGGCCCGACGGTATCGCGGACCTGCCACGCGCGTCCACATCGCGCGCGAACCCGTGTACGACCGGGGTATGGCGATGAACTGGATCAAGGGTCTCGTGGCTCCGGCCGCGTTCGGCGTGGCGCAGCAGCAGGCCTCGTCCTACGGCGTCGACGCGCCGCCGGTCGGAGGGATGGGAGCCCCGGCACACCCCGGGATGCAGCCGCCGGCGGCGCCATTCGGCGGCGTCCCGGGGGCGATGGAGTGGTCGGTGGGCACGCACACCCAGGGCGGGAGCGGGCAGGCGCCTCCCGCGCGCGTCGCGCAGCTCCAGCACGACGTCGAGTCGCTCGCGCTCTTCGCGCGCACGCTCCTCACGATGCTCGAGGAGGCGAAGGTGGTGACGCGCGAGCAGTTCGAGGCGACCAAGCAGCGCCTCGATCTGCTCGACGGCAAGCTCGACGATCGCTGAGTACGTCAGCGATCGCGGAGGAAGTCGAACGCCTCGTCGAAGACCCGGTCGCCGTCGGTGAGGTTGCCGTGTGTGCAGCCCGGCATCTCGACGTAGGTGCTGGGCACGCCCACGCGCGCGAGCTTCTTCGAGGCGTCGCGCATGCGCGCGGGGACGTCGCGCGCGCAGGACATCATGACGACGCCGCGCGAGCGGGCGAAGCTCGCAGGCGACGGATCGGTCGGCGCGCCGATCACGACGAGGCGCGTGTAGCGCGCCGGCCAGCGCGCCGCGAGCTGCTCGCCGAGCGCGGCGCCCTGCGAGTAGCCCACGAGCGTGATGCCCTCCGGCGGTATCGCCTCGACGCCGGCGGCCGTGAGCGCCTTCTCGATGCGGGCGTGGAGCTTCGCCGCGTCCCACGAGAACGTGCGGAAGGACGCGTTGCCGCCGCACGGACCGTCGCCCTCGATCCCGACGACGCCGCCCTGCCGGCGCGCGGCCTCGGGGAAGCCCTGCAGGTACGCGTTCGCGTTCGAGCAGATGCCCGGGACGAACACGGTGAGCGGCGCGCGTCCGTCGAGCGCGCGCACGATCGACGCGTCGAGGTCGCCGGGGACCGCGAAGCGCTCGACCTGCGCCGGTGGTGGTGGTGGCGGAGGGGCAGGGAGACGCGGAGCCTCGGCAGGGGAGGGCGCCACCGGCGACGGCGCGGCCGGCGGAGGAGTAGAAGGCGAGGGCGCCGGAGCGCTCGCGCGCTCGGGTGGACGGCGGCAGGACGCGAGGACGGCCAGCAGGAGGAAGACTTTTCCGATGCGCGGCAGACCCATCTCGCAGTGTCCGTCGCGGCGAAGTACCGGAGTGTGACGTGCTTCGCGCGCCTCCCTGCGCGACTCGCGCGAGGGGTTGCGCAACGTCGCGGGTTTGTATCATGCATGTATTCGCGAACCGCGTCGGAGTGCGTTGCACGTCGAGGTCTCGGTGCTACACACCCGCACCTCCCGTCGGTGGGACGTGGAGCGGGGACGGAGGGTCCTGGATGGGTCTCGTGAGGTCGGGTCTGCTGACCCTGGCGGCGGTCGGCTTGCTGGGGCTCGTCTCGGTGGTGGGCTGCAGCGCGGACGGAGGCTCGGGCGACGTCGGTGACACGACCGAAAGCCAGCCGACGGAGGGCGCGCAGCTCCCGCCCTCGGGCGGCGGCAGCAGCAGCGGCGGCGATCCCGTCGACGCCGGCAAGACCGACGCCGGCAAGAAGGACTCCGGCGTCGACGCCGGTCCCCCTCCGCCCACGCCGGGGACGGCCTGCACCAAGGTCGACGAGATCAAGACGAAGAAGTGCGGCGCGTGCGGCGAGCAGTCGACGATCTGCGTCGCCGGCGGCGACGGCGGCGCCCCGACGTGGAGCGAGTACTCGCCATGCACCGGCGAGATCGCGGGCGGCTGCGTCCCCGGCACCACCGAGACCGAGGCGTGCGGCAACTGCGGGACGCGCGTGAAGACGTGCTCGCAGTACTGCTCGTGGGGCGCGGGCGCATGCACCGGTCAGCCTGCCAACTCGTGCACCCCGGGCGGCGTCGATCTCTCGGGCGCCGGCTGCCCGGCGGATCAGTACCGCCAGCGCAACTGCTCCGCCACGTGCCAGTACGACAACTTCTCGTCGTGCATGGCGCCGCCCACCACGATCGAGGTGCCGCCGACGCCCTCGAGCGTGAACTACACGATCGCGAACCTGTCCGCGTCGCAGACCTCGGGCCGGCTCGGCGGGACGTGCCCGAACGCGACCATCAGCACGACCGTCATCACGCCGTACGTGCACCTCTCGGTGCACAACGGCAACGCGAAGGACGCGGTGGCCACGATCTTCTCCTCGCAGGCGCCCGGCGGCGCCGTCGTGAAGACCGTCCTCGCGGCCTACGCGACGGAGCCCGGCAACGACACGGAGCGCAAGGCCTGCACGAAGGGCACGAACAGCTTCGGCGACACGGCGATCACCGGCAGCAGCGACTTCGCGTCGCTCCACGGCACGAACGCCGTCACCGTCCCTGCAGGCGCCACGATGACGATCTACCTCGCGGGCGAGCTCGCGACGTCGACCGGCATCGTGAAGGTCAGCGTGCGCACCGACAAATTCAACTGAGGTGCGGGGAGAGTCGCGTTCCGCCACAGCGTCGGCGGCGTGACTGCGGATTCACGAACGTCGGCGCGTCGCGATGATGCGAAGACGGTGCGCGGTGGCCTGCGTCTTGCTGGTCCGGCGGACCCAATGTCGATCCCTCCTTCCTCTCCCGCCGCATCACCGGTCGCACTCGCCGTACGCCTCGACGCGCAGCTCGTCACCGCGGTCGCCCACCAGCTCGGTGGTCGCGTCGCGGTCGCGTCCGTTCCCCATGTCGCCGCGGCATGTCAGGCGATGTCGAAGCAACGCGTCGGTGTCGTTCTCGCGAGCAGCGCGCTCCCGTTCTGGGATCGTCACGTCCTCGTCGACCGCACGTCTCGCGACGACGTGAAGCTCTGCTTCGTACCCGCGGACGCGGACGCCTCCGGCGTCGTCGACATGCTCACGCCCTCGCGCGCTCGGCGCTGACGTCGTCGTGCGTCGCATCGGCGCGCGAGAGCGTATAGCCTCGCCGATCGATGAGCTCGCGCGAGATCGCCCGCGACGTCCTGCTCGAGGCTCTCGGCTCGAGCGCGACTCCGTTCGTGCCGGTCCCCTGGGTCGACGACTGGATCGTCGCCCGCCTCCTCCGCCGGATCGCGAAGAAGGTGCTGCTCCGGCACGGGCTCGAGCCCGCGAAGCCGGTGGTGAAGGCGCTGGCGGACGGATTCCTCGGTGCCGGACAGGAGCCGCTCGCCACGCGCGCCGCCGTCGGCGCCGTGCGCTTCGTCGTGCGCAAGGTCGCCGTCGTGCTCGACGTGAAGAAGAGCCACGACGTGTTCGGCGAGGCGATCGCGTTCGCGCTCGCTCTCGATGCGGCCGTGCTCGGCGGCGCGCTGCGCAAGGCGAGCGCGTACGAGGTCGGCACGCTGGTCCATCGAGCGGCGTCTTCTGCCGGCTCCGCGGCGATCGAGGGGCTCGCGGGCGCCGTACGCAGCGCGTTCGAGCGGCAGGCGGGCCCGAACGATCGCGCCTCGAACCAGACGCGCGCGGCGCGGGTCGCGGACGCGGTCGGCACGCAGATCGACGACGCGTACGCGCGGCTTCGGGCGGCCGTCGAGCACGAGCTGCAGGGCTGGGGGCGCTGACCGGGACGCGCGGGGCGTCTCTTGCGCATGCGCCTCCGATCCGCGAGGTTTGTCGCGTGAACGAGACCGGCGAGTTTTCCACGCTGCTCCGCGAGGGCCCACCGTCCGAGGCCTCGGGGGCGGCGTTCCTTCTCTCGGTCGTCGAAGGCCCTGATCGCGGGGCGGCGCTCCTCGTGGACGGCTCGCTCCCGTCGCGCGCCTACGTCGGAACGAGCTCGTCGTGCGTGCTGCGCCTGAGCGATCCCGAGGTGTCCCGGCGTCATCTCGCGCTCGAGGCGATCGGCCAGAGGCTGCGCGTCACCGATCTGGCCTCGAGGAACGGCACGATGGCCGATGGCGTCCTCGTCGTGGAGGCGTTCCTCCGCGGTGGCGAGCTCCTGCGTCTCGGCAAGACGGCGATCGGCGTCGAGCGCCGCGAGTCGACGGAGGGTCCGAAGGTCAGCCCGCTCGAGCGTTTCGGTCGGGTCGTGGGGGCGAGCCCCGAGATGCAGCGCCTCTATCCGCTGTGCGAGCGGCTCGCCGCCACGGACGTCCCGGTGATCCTCGAGGGCGAGACCGGCACCGGCAAGGAGGTCCTCGCCGAGGCTCTCCACGAGCAGGGGCCACGCGCGCAGGGACCGTTCGTCGTCTTCGACTGCGCAGCGGTATCGCCCACGGTCGCCGACTCGGAGCTCTTCGGCCTCGAGGGCGCGTTCGATCAGGCGCACGGCGGCACGTTGCTCTTCGACGAGATCGGCGATCTCGATCTGCCGCTCCAGTCGAAGCTCCTGCGAGCGCTCGATCGCTCCGACGTCCGCGTGCTGTTCGCGACGCGGCGCGATCTCGATCGCCTCGTCGAGGTCGGGTGGTTCCGCGAGGACCTCCTCCAGCGCATCGCGGTCGCGCGGCTCGAGCTGCCGCCGCTCCGACGTCGTGCCGGCGACGTGCGTCGACTCGCGCTCCACTTCGCGCGCAGCATCGGCGGCCCTGCGGCGACGCTGCCGCCGGACCTCGTGGCGCAGTGGGAGGCCGATCCGTGGCCAGGCAACGTCCGCGAGCTGCGCGATGCAGTGGCCCGGTGGCTCGCGCTCGACGATCTCGCGGACGAGCTGACCGCGCCGTCGTCGACCGGCGATCTCCTCGAGGACCTGCTCGCACAGCATCTGCCGCTCGTGCAGGCGCGGGACAAGGTCGTCGCCGAGCTCGAGTCCCGCTACGCCGCTCGCGTCCTCGCCGAGCACGGCGGGAGCATCGCCCAGGCGGCCGATGCGTCCGGCATCGCGCGACGCCACTTCCAGCGCGCGCGCCGCCGGCGTTGAGCGCCCGCCTCGCGCTTGGACGCCCACGCGGGCGCGCCCGGGCCGATCAGGGAGCGACGAGCTCGATCGTGAGCGCGAACGGGGTGACCGTCGGCGGCGCGCTCTTGTCGGTCGTCTTGTTCTCGAGCGTCGCCTTCAGCGTCTGACCGGCCTTCAGCGACGGATCGTTCAGCTTCCACACGAAGCCGGCGGCGGGCGTCGACGGACCGGCGAAGCCGGGGATGGTCTCCTCCTTCGCCTTCCCGAGCGGCTTCGGGAACTCCTTCACCGTCCACGAGGTGCCGGGCCACTTCGGCAGGTAGAGCGTGACCGTCCCGCCGATCTGCGCCTTCACGGTCTTCGCCGGCTCGGTCTTCGGATCCTTGACCGACACGCTGGGATCCTTCGTCGACGTCTGCGTGTCCGCCGCGGCGGTCGCGGACGCGGACGGCGCCGGTTCGCTCGAAGCCGCGGTCGGCGGCGCGGACGCCGTGACGGCCGGCGTCGCCGACGGCGCCGCGGAGCTCGCGGTCTTCTCCGGTTCCTTCTTCTCCTCGCAGGCGGCGAGGAGGACGAGCATCGAGGCGGCGATCGCGGCGGTCTTCGTCATGGGGACCGCAGCGTAGACGATCCTCGTGCCTCCCTCACTCGGGTTTGCGCTCGGTCTTCCTCCCGTGAGATAGACGGGGCATGCGCACGCTCTCCGCTCTCGCTCTCCTCTTCTGTGTCTCGTCGTGTGGCGGCTCGTCGCCGCCGGCCGAGGCTCCCGCGAAGCCCGCCGCCTCGGCGCCGACCGACGCGAAGGCCGCTGCGCCCGCGGCCGACGACGGCGCGAAGAAGGCCGCCGCGATCGAGAAGATGACCGCCGACGAGGCGAAGTCCGGCACGTGCGATCCGGCGAACCAGGCCGCGATCGAGAAGCTCCTCGCCGACGTCGAGGCGGGCATGAAGACGAAGAACGACGATGACGGCAAGCCGCTCGGCATGCAGCTCGTCGGAAAGAAGGTGCTCGCGCTCGGGCCGAGCGCGAAGTCGTTCGAGATGAGCGTGACCGGTCGCGGGACCGAGGTGCACGTCATGGCGTACGGCGCGAAGGAGGTCTCGATGGACGTCCTCGTGGGCACGGCCGCTGCGACGACGATGCGCTCGCCCCACCAGCGGAATGCGGCCAAGGAGCTCGCGCTCGACGTGGCCGGCGTGGGCAAGATCGAAGGCGTGCAGAGCGACAGCCGACAGGTCACGATGAAGCCCGGGCAGCCGCTCGTGGTGAAGGTCACGGGGCAGGGCTGCGCGGGTATCATCTCGTTCTTGAAGCCCTGAAGCGCGCTCGATGCACGTCCATCTGATCGCCCCCTCGAACGAGGACTCGACCTACATCAAGCCGCTCTGGGTCGGGTCGCTCGCGGCGCACACGCCGGATGACGTCGAGGTGACGTTCAGGGACGACGGCCTCGAGCCGATCGATCTCGAACGCGAGTCTTCCGCGCCCGACCTCGTCGGCATCAGCGTGAGCTCGAAGACGGCGGCGCGCGCCTACGCGATCGCCGACGCGTATCGCAAGCGCGGGAGCAAGGTGGTGCTGGGCGGCATCCACGTGACGGCGCTCCCGCACGAGGGGCTCGAGCACGCCGACGCCGTGCTCGCCGGCGAGGCCGAGGGGCTCTGGGAGAAGGTGATCGAGGACGCGAAGGTCGGGAAGCTCGGTCGATCGACCTCGCTCAATTCGCGTGGAATCTACAAGCACCTCGAGTGGCCGACGCTCGAGAACCTGCCGCGCCCGCGGCGCGATCTCACGAGGTCGGTGAAGTACGTCCCGTTCGACGTGGTGCAGACCACGCGCGGATGCCCGTTCCCGTGCGAGTTCTGCAGCGTGTCGACGTACAACGGCACGACCTTCCGCTTCCGTCCCGTACGCGAGGTCGTCGCGGAGCTCGAGGAGGTCGGTCCGCGCGTGCTCTTCGGCGACGACAACGTGATGATCCACACCAGGTACAGCCACGAGCTGTTCGAGGCGATGGTGCCGCTCGGCAAGAGCTGGGTGGCCCAGGCCTCGCTCGCCGCGCTGCACCGCGTGGAGAACATCGAGGTGATGGCGCGCGCCGGGTGCAAGGCGCTGTTCATCGGGTTCGAGTCGGTGGACGTCGAGACCGTGCGTCACGCCGGCAAGAAGCAGAACAAGCCGGGAAGGTATCGCGAGATCGTGAAGATGCTCTCGGACCACGGCATCGCGGTCTGGGGGAGCTTCGTCTTCGGCCTCGACGACGACACGAAGGACGCCTTCGATCGCACGGTGGAGTTCTGCGTCGACGCGAAGATCACGATGGCGCTCTTCGCGCTCCTCACGCCGTATCCGGGCACGCGCCTGTACAAACGGCTCGTGGAGGAGAAGCGCCTCACCCGTGACCGCTGGTGGCTCTCGCAGGACCACGACGAGGGAGCGCCGTTCTACGAGCCGAAGCAGCTCACGCGCGAGGAGCTCCGGGCGGGCTGGATCCGCGCCTGGCGGAACATGTACTCCTACCCGTCCATCCTGAAGCGGTACGACTTCGCCCTCGACCACTCCTGGATCCAGAACGTCGCGTACTGGCCGCTGAACATGCTGATGCACGAGCTGGCCGAGCGGAAGATCGCGAAGGGCGATCGCTCGTTCCGCAAGCACCGTGCCTTCGATCTACCGTTCGGTCTGTGACATCGGCCGGACCTGCTACGGGCATTCCGAGTAAATCGATGAAAAGGTGAACGTAGGGCTTGAAGTCGCGCCGGGTTCTGGAACTCTTTGGGGCGTGACTCTGGCGTTCCTGGTCGTCGAAGATCATCCACTCGCAGGCGTGAGCCTGCTCCGTGCGCTGGCCCGGCACGGCCACGCGGAGCTCGTCGAGACACGCGCCGAGGCGCTCGCCCGCATCGCGGACGGAGG
>WBZO01002122.1_pt1 | contig 27165 bp, 23 predicted proteins | sample 5204261 | NCBI WGS metagenome assembly WBZO01 (sample SAMN12412400, study PRJNA552823) | activated sludge metagenome | isolation source: activated sludge from anammox sidestream of wastewater treatment plant... | place: USA: North Carolina | collected 2017-09
AGTCAGAAAATACGATCAGGGGTTCAAAGAGGAGGCTGTACGGCTCTTGCTGACCAGTGGAAAACAGTTGAAAGAGATTGCTGAAGACCTGGGAATCCATCCCTCCACATTGCGTGAGTGGAGGAATGCCTACTGGGCCAGACAAGAGGCTGGAAATAGCCACGAAGAAGATCCCGCCACCACCAAGGCTCTGGCTGACAAGATGAAGAATCTTCAAAAAGAAAACGACCTTTTGCGGAGGCAGCGTGACATCTTAAAAAAAGCGCTGGGCATACTCTCGCAACGGTCGCCGGGAGATATGCCCTGATAGCGCAGCATGAGACCCAACACCCGATCCAGGATTTGTGCCGGGTTCTTTGCGTGTCGCGAAGCGGCTACTACAAATGGAGATGCCACAAACCCAGCCGGCGTGAGAAAGCGAACACAGGCATCATGGCAGAGATCCAGGCTGTCCACGCAAAAAGCCGTGCGAGTTATGGGAGTCCACGCATCCAGGCGGCTCTGAAAAAGGGCGGGATGTGTTTAAGCCGGAAGCGTGTGGCCGGCAGCCACGCAGTTGCATTCGGTTACAGGCCGGAGAGCGCTTGCCTGAAGTGGACTTCCACCACTCCGATCATGTACGCTCGCAGGCGCACTCATTCCCGTGAAAATGGGAATCCACAGGAGGGGCGGCAAGTCCTCAGAATTTCGAGAAGGTCCTTCGGTAAGAGGTGAAGCGGATCTCGCCAGCGTAGATTCCCGCTTTCGCGGGAAAGACGGTTGTTTGAGTTGTCGGCTGAATTCATTTAACTTAGACATTCCCCCTGGAGATTGATGAGCGCTGTGGCAATAGCCTGGTTCTTCACTCGGCTGGAAACTGGAACCAGTAGCCTCTGGCTGTACGGGGTTACACAGACCGCTTGAGAGCAATTTCGAGGCTCATGCGCATCGGGGTGGAAGGATGCCAGATCAGCTTGGCTCCCAGGCGTTCCAATGACTGCTGCAGAAGCTCACGCCGGAAGACTCGTGAGGGATCATTGCCGGTTAACAGCCAGTCATTGAAAGGGAAGGGGTGTGTGCAGCTCCACTCGATGCTCAAAACTCCTTCGCCAAACCCTTTCAGGCGGGGCTGTATCCGAAAACCGAGCATCTTTGAGAGAAGAATTTCGAACCAGGCCAGGAACAAGGTCCATGCCTGGCGGGAGCCGCCTGCCAGCAGATGCTGTTCTTCGAGCGCATCCAGATCGTCCGAGACAATCCGGAAAAGGGGAATCACCTGGTCGAGCGGCTCAGTGGCGGGCTGGTAATTCATCAAAAATCGAATCAGGTTTTCCGCGGCCTCTTTTTCCTCCTGTTCCAGGGGAATGGTTCCTTTGACCGATTGAGTCCAGGACTGGTGCAGCGCCTCGCTGAAGAGGAAAAAAAGATCCTTTGAATTTTTTGGCGCATGGGAAGGCTCGGATTGCTCCTGAGTCAGGTAAATAATGATCAGCTGAACTTGTGTTTCATCCCGCCAGTCATGGAGGATGTGGATCTTGACCCGCCACACCTGGGTGCGTCCCAGGAACAGATCCTTAGTTGTCAGGCGGTGAATCGCGGTACGGGATCCTGCTGCCAGTTCGGCATCGAGAATGGAATCCAGCTCGCTGTGGCGCAGGGAAAACCCGGTCTGCCCGCCCAATCCGAGAATCCGGCGGGCGGGTTCGTTCATCGCCAGAATCCGGCGGGTTCGGTCGAGGACCATAGCCGGCTCACGGTTCGCTTCGAGAAGTGTGGACTGAAGCCGTTCCTGCATTGTCTGGTCATCATCCCGTCGTGACTGCAGCTGCTGGATGATCGCTGTGTAATTGGTTTTGTGATCGGAGAAGTTGTCGATCTGGCTGCTCAACTCGGTCTTTTTGAGGTGGTCCTGCTGGCGGGTTTCCAGGATTAATGCCAGGGTGCGCGCCAGAGGGATGAACTCTCCCGGAAGATCATGAAAAGGGATTGTGGGGATGGTTTCAGCGCTTTCAAGGGATTTCTGGAGTGCGCTCACCATCGGATTGAGGGCATGAGTCGGCGAACCGATCCAGCAGTAAAAAATGACGAAGATCACAATCAGCGCGAGAAATTCGCCTCCCAGGAACCAGCGCATCTCATGCAGGAATCCCATAAAGGTCTGAATGGGGTGGAGCGCGACCCAGAAGCGGTATTGCGGGTCGGTCTCCGGAGCCGGGATCAGAGTCCAGAAGCGCTCTCCGGTGTCCAGATCCACCCAGTGCACATTCCGGTCTCCCGGATCATGCACAATGGCATTCCAGTTGCGCGAAAATTCGCCGGTGGTATAGGCAATCATGCCACTGACACTGTCAACCAGAGCGAAACCTTGTGGAACTGAGGACCCCTGGTGCCAGTTGCGCACCAATTCGCTCCAGTTCCACTGAGTGGGAGGGATGTTGAGCTGTTGCTGGTCGGCGAAGTCCAGCATGCAGGCCCCTGTCAGGGCCTGGAGTTTGGATTCTTCAAGCAGGCTGGCGGCGCGCCAACGGTGGATCAGGAGGAGTCCTTGACCGGCTATCGCGCAGCAGATAAAAAAACTGAGCCAGACAAAAAAGAACCTTCGGAACAAATTGGAATCTCCCCTTCATCCCGGGCAGCCAGGGATTCGTCAACAGTCTTCCGGTATTCACAGCCCATCCAGACACGGGAAATGTAACGATTTCACTCAGTGGCGGCAAGGCACCGAACCGAGGCTGCCTCTTCAAAAAGGAGCCAGATTCAAGCTTCAGCCCTTCTTGAAGACCCGTGCGAAGAACTGGTTCCCCAAACCATGCACTGCATCCTCACACTGAATCTCATGGACCTGAACCAGCCCGCATGGCTCGAAGATTTCCCTGTAGTTGCGTGGAAAATGCCTCCAGGAGATCCCCTTTTCATCCTCGATGGTGATCAGAGTTGTTTTGGCAATCCGGGCCAGTTCATCGAATATCCAGGCGCTGTCGGTGTGGATGTGTTCCAGAACCGCCATGGTAAAGACAACATCGAACGAATTATCGGCAAAGGTCCTGACAATTTCTTCAACTGGACTCACATGAATCTTTACCTGTGAAGCGACCTCCGGAAACCGTTCACGAAAGAGAGCGACCGCATTCTCGCTGATCTCGATCGCCTCGATCTGATGGAACCCATTGTCGAAGAGGTGTTTCAGGTTCCGGCCGGCATTGCAGCCGACTTCGAGGATTCTTAAAGATCGGTCCGCTTCGGCCCCCAGGAGTTGAACAAGCAAATCGCTTCTTTTCCTCAATCGCTCATCATCGGCGATGTACATCTCCGGCTGGTTCCCATCGGTTGGACTTCGCCAGAAATCATGGAGTTCATCCCGCTGCTTCTGGTGTAAAAAAAATCGGGTATACAGGGATGAGTTCCGGATCCTTCGGGAAATTTTATTGAGCAAGTTTGCGATCAACCGTGCGGGCCTCCAGTGTGAAACAGATCAGCCCTTGACTGATCCGGAAAGGGCTGGGGGATCCTCAACCGGTTCTGTCAGGCGTGTCAAGTAACTCCTCCGTGCTTGAATACTTCCACAGCAATTTATCTGGGGTTTCGAGAGGCTGTGACTCCCCCGGACTTTTTCCTATCATAAGGTGATGGATATCACCGATGGGTGAAATCAAGGCCGAATTGCATCGTCTGGATGACCACCTCCTGGTGACCCTGATCGGGACCCTGGATGCCACGACTCTGTCTGCGGTTGAACCGGTATTGGCCCGCCTGATCGACAACCAGCATGAGGCGGTCATCCTTAATCTGTATGAATGTGAATACATCGATTCGCCCGGTCTGGAACGGCTCAATCAGTTCTGGAAGGATCTTCAGGAACATTCGCGGGCATTGAGCCTGTATGTCCGCCCGATGAGCTATGTCTCGCTGCGCACCCGGCTCTTCAGCCAGATCCCGGTGCCACCCGGCATTGCCCAGATTGGGGAAACAAGACTCGCCCAGCGCCGTGCCGAACGGCTTGCGCGCTGGAATCGGGAAAAGCCGATCCCTGCCGATGGTGCTCCCGGGCCGCTTCCCATCGAACCTCAAATCAGCGAGACCGACCTGATTCCCATTGACTTCGCTCAAGTCGCCTCCCTGGCCGGAAAAGACGAACGTGTGGTCAAAGATGTCTGGCAGACCTACTGCAAACTCCTCGATGAAGGCGATTTCGAGCTGTCTCAGGATGGCAGTGCCGCCACGCAGCTTGAACTCGATTCACGGCGTGTGGCCCATGTCCTGCGCCTCGACTGGCATGTGGTCCAGATGATCATTACATCCGTAACCAGCCACCTGAATGACACGTTTGGTCATGAAAACTGAATCCTGTTGAAAGGCGCTTATCTGATCCCCAAAACCATGGTCACTCAAATCACCGCTGCCGATCTGAAAAAAAAGATGGATGCCGATGAGGATTTTCTGCTCCTGGATGTCCGTGAGCCGAATGAATTCAACATTGCCAGCATCCCCACCGCACGCCTGATTCCGCTCTCTGTGATCCAATCCCGTCTCGGAGAACTCAAAGGCCTCGAGGACAAGGAAATTGTGGTTCACTGCAAGCTGGGGGGCCGCAGCATGCAGGCCTGTCAGTTTCTGGAGTCTCTGGGCTTCAAAAATATGGTGAATCTTGCCGGGGGGATCCACGCCTGGTCGGACCAGGTCGATCCCTCTGTGCCAAAATATTGAACCGGCCTGTCATCCCCGCTTGAGGCGGATGTAATCGCGAGCCACCCGGAGGTCCTCAACCGCCTCCATGGCTGAACAGGGGGCGGGCTTCTCCCCGCGTATGGCGGCAAGAAAATTCATCGCCTGATTGAGCATGGCATGGCGCGGAGGCAGAACCGGGGATTCGAACCGGGGGCAGGGCATCTTCCCGGAGTCCCGCAGCAGGGTCACCTTCCCGGGCTGGTGAAGCGCCAGAGGGGCGGGGAGTTCGATGAAAATCGATCCATGCTCGAAGCCCACCAGGAAGGTCTCAAACCACCCCTGGCGTGTGTTGAAAGGCGCCATCTCCAGCGTGGCGGTCACACCACTGCTGCTTTCTCCCACCAGAAGCGCCCCGGAGCGGGTGGCATGGGTTACATCGTAGGGTTCATCCAGCAGAAAACGCAGGGCATTGACCTGGTGGATGTAATAATTAACGAAAGAGTTGTATTCCTCGAAAGTGTCCTGGTCCATGCCAGCGGGAGGCGCTTCGTTCTCCCCGGCGGGGGGAGCCTCGCCGGTATCGATGTGCCCCTGGCTGCCACCGGCCACCCAGTCTCCCGGCGGCATGGTGGCACGCACCAGGCGCATCGCCCCATAGTCCCCGCTCGCTTTCCAGTCACGGATCACCTCACGGGCGTATTCCATCGCCGGATCGGAACGCTTGTGGTATCCGACCATGTGAAGGGTCTGGTTTTCCTCGGAAAGGCGCGCCAGTCTTTCTCCCGACTCGACCGAAAGGGCAACCGGCTTCTCGGTAAAGACAGGGATTTTACGGGCCAGGATATCGGGGATCAGGATGGCATGCCGTGTGTAGGGTTGAGAAGCGACAATGCCATCGAGGGGGCAGTGTTCCAGCATTTCGAGGTGGTTTTCGAAGGCCTGTGGGATTTCGTAGCGGGCGGCCACCCGCTGGCGAAGGCGGGGGCGTGGTTCGGCGATGGCGGCCACTTCGCAGCCCGGCAGGGCTATGTAGTTTTTCAGATGGGCGAGTTGGCCCATGAAGCCGACGCCTGCGAATCCAATTTTTAAGGCTGGCATGATCGGTCCTCCTTGTGAGTTCCCGGGTGCTGGTGCGCGGGAGGGGGTTTTCATTAGGGGCGGAAAATATTGTTTCTGTGGTACTCCAATGCGTCATCCTCTGGTTGAAAGCGGTCAGGCAAATGTAGAGGTTTGCCTGCAAGACCGAGCAATTGATCGCGATGGATTGCACAAACCTCAGTACTTTTGATTTGCGATGAAACCACCACACACAAATTCTCATCAAATGAAATCAATCCACGATCGAATGCTCGGTCGTGAAGCGCATTAAGGCATATCCCATTCCGTGGATCAGCACGACGTTTCTCATCGACACTCCATGGGATGATATGACTTGCATTGAGCAATTCAGGAATTGAAAGGCCAGTCAGAGCACAGCGGTAATCATAAGAAATCAAAACCGATGTGCGAAAAAAGGATTGGACACGGCGAACTTTGACAAGGGCATCTTTTTCGGTTGCCCCTGACGGTACATCGGAAATTCGGGGGATATCCGGTGATGCAGGGTCACCTCCAACCGATAAGATGCCACCAAACTCAGGCGTATAATCCTCAGCCTCTTTGCCAGTTAAAGCGGAATATTCTGCTTCAGCATCATGGGCAATACTTTCCGAATCAAACATAAAGTCTTCCCACAAAGTACTATCTGCCTTACTGACATTTCCTAGGGCGCTGATGTTTCGAGCCTTGAGTTGAGGGTCGAGGCTCGCGAAATTGCAGGCTTTCATGGAAACTGCACTGGGGGTTCGTCCAATCAAGCGTGCCAATTCAATTATTTCAGGATTACGGTGATGCAGGCGGCCGAAAGGAGTCCGGCAATAGAGCCGAAAAACAACCAACAATTCACTTCGATTCCATGTCTTCTGTCTTGCCCTCATTCCATTTTCATCCCTCATTATTGAGCCCCAGGGTTTCTCGCCATTCAATAAAAAAACAAAAACATCTTTCTAAGGCAGTCCATTATTTCTGAATATCTATCAATAAAATGCCTCCTAAGGTGAGGGTGAAGTTAGAAATAGGCCAGGTTGTCTCCACCGAATTATCACACCGTGTCATACAACCTCTCGGCTTCAGTTAATACCTCCTCACGGAAATAACGGCTCAATTCCTTTGCCGTCCGTAAATCCACTTTCCGCCCGATCAACTCCGACAGCTCGATCTCCACAAGGAAATCGACATCACTTTCAGGCCGGAAATCATCACGCAGAATAGAACCGAACAGCGATATTCGGCGTATATGGTGGCGCTGGCAGAACTCCGGCAGATCTTTCCGGGGAATATCGATTCCGTGATAGGTCATCTGCCATGCCTCCCAGGATTTCCTGTGATTTTACCATGCCTGCTTCAATCAGGAAATCACTTGGAAATCGGACAAATCAGTTGAATCCGCAGATCCATGCCCAGACAACATCCGATCCCCCAGCCCCCCTCTTTACTCTTCCCGGAAAATCAGCCCGCCAAATACAATTCCCACACGCCGGAAATCCGCCACCGCCTCCAAATCCCCATGCCGCCAGGCTTCACATTCAATCCTCAAAATCAATGGAGGGTCCCCGGCTTTGGCCCCCTCCAGCGCACAGGACACCACATTCCAGGGGCACTCCTCACTCGATGGGGCCAGATGGTAACGTGCCTTCGGTGCCTTCCCTGGCAGCCCCCTCTCCTTCTGCAGCGAAAGATCGATCCACTGGCTCCCCCGGTGCACCGCCAGTGGACTGGCCACAAGCAGGTGCAGAATCCCCCCCGACCCCTGCGGATCGATCCGCAAAGTGGCCTCGGGAAAAGATTCACGAAATGGAAAGCCATACCAGCTCGGGGCGCGGTCATACCACCCCTCCCCCATCAATGCCGCCTCATTCTGTCCCACCAGCCAGGCACGCGGCATCTCAACCCCCCATCCAGCGCCGCCACAAACTGCCCGGACGAGCCTGCTGCCCCAGGACCTCCGCCAGCCTGGCGAGCTGCGCCGCTGCGGGCGATTCGAGCGGGAATCCATCCCGGTTCATTTCCGAGTTGGCGAGCCACTCTCTCACGAGCGGCAGGCGCGAACGCCACGCCTCGAAGGGATCCTCCTTCCCCGGACGATCCATCAGGATTCGCGGCAGTTTTCCATCCCGGCACCCGACAAAAACCATGCGGTAGGCCGGAACCCCGCTCTCCAGCCGGAAATCCCGCTTCCACCCTTCCTGCAGATACCAGTTGTTCAGCACCGCTTCCACTCCCGGGCGAAATATCCCGGCATCCAGCGCGAGCTCCAGCTGTTTCCAGAGCCACCAGTCCTCCAGCCGGCAACTCCGCCAGCACATCCAGTCCTGGCATCCACGGCTGAGAGCCAGAACCACCATCTCGGGATCCGGCAGCCCATGCCGGCGATGTTCGATCAGCCAGTTCATCTCCCGCCCGGCGAACAGTTCGCGATGTGTCCGGCAGAGGTCCTCCTCCGCCTGGACTGTCAGATCCGACTGCACCGGCCCGATCCAGATCAGCCACTTTCGAAAAACCTTCAGCAACTCATCCAGTGTCTGGCGGTGCCTTTCCGGGGGAATATGTTCGAGGGAATCAGCCTGCAAAACCAGATCGAAGGCGGCCTCGCGCACCGCCAGCCTGTCCATCGAGCAGGCGATATGGCGGGGGCCGCCTCCCCGCAGGTCACAGGACCAGAAATTCGGTGTGGGGATATAGGACGGCAAGGCGCCAGTTCCCCCGCCGACATCCAGCACCGTGTGCTCTGCGGTCAGCCCCAGCCGTTGAACCACCAGCTGGATGGTTTTGTACCGTTGCTCGCGATCAATGCTCAGGCTGCCCATATCTCATCACTTCTCAAATCGATTCCGGAGAGATTTTTTCGATCCCGCCTTTTTCCTTTTTCATCTTGGCAAAGCCCTCCTTCCTTGGCTAGCAGGCCAGTCCAGGAAAGGCTGCGCCTCTTCCGGGTTAAAATCAAAAGCGGCAACAGACCGGATATCCCGCTTCATGCCCCGGTGAAATTGACAAGCCCTGGATTGGCCCATATTATGGGGCATTAATCGGTTTATTTTGAACTGATTCTACAAATAATCTCCCGGGAGGACGCGATGACAAAGGCAATTTATCGATACAGATTAGTGGAATTATTCGTTCTAATGTTGTGTTTTTTGGCCAGTTCAGAGGCAGCAACCCTGGTCGTCAACCAGTCGAGCGGCCCTTACACTTCGCTCACAGCAGCGCTTGCAGCTGCTGGCGATAACGATGTCATTCAGATTACAGACAGCGGACTTTATGATGAAAACCTGCCTAAGCCAATCAACCCTTCCATCAATACCCTGACTATTACCAATGCAAATGGCACTGCCCCGGTCATCCAGCGCTCCGCGGAGGGTGGACCCGTGATTCGTTACCAGCCCGCATCCGGGAATGGGACTCTCACCCTGAAAGGAGCCAATCCAGGCTCGAAAATAACAGTCCGCCAGGCAGAAGCGGGCAACCCTGATGCCAGTATCGATTTGGGAACCAACCCCGCCGACACCCATAACTGCATTCTGGAAAATGTTATCCTCGACAAGGACATCACCTCAGGCGGCGCTCTGATGGAATTCTACAACGGCGGAAACCATACTCTGACCCGGGTCGATTTCTCCGGACGGGATCCTCTCAATGCGGATCTCGATGGCTATGTGAGGGCCACGCCACAGCCCGGCGGCAGCATTGTCTTCACTGACTGTAACATGACTGCGGATGGTGCAGGAATTATCTATGTCCCGACAAAAACTGTCGGCGAGCCGAATGTTCTTCCGTATGGTCCGGTGACCTTCAACAACTGCATTTTCGCCCCCGGGCCTGACTCTCTCAGCCCGGGCATTGCAGTCATCCGTGGAATGGGTGAGCTGACCGCGCCTCCCCCGGGAACTGCCATCACCTTCAACAACTGCTCTTTTGAGAGCGGCACAGCCCGCATGTTCAGCAGCAATGCGGATGGAGTGATCTTCACTTTCAATAATCCCAAATTTACCGGTTCCTGCGGGGATATCGCTTTTCATATCTATGGGGGCGCATCGGTTGGACCCACTGTCACAATCAGTGGTTCAGCCGGCAATCCGGTCGATTTCGAAATTCCCTCGACCGTGCTGCCGGTACGGATGCTGTGCGGGACACTGAATCTGAATTATTGCACCTATGCGCGGAATGCCGCCACAGTGGTGGACTGTGCTTTTGAAGGCCCATTGACCTCGCCTGTCTCAGTCACGATACAGAATTCGACCTTCACCAATGGAAGCGGAATGGTCAACATAATTTCCGTGAATGGAGATGGATCGGCTGCTCCGCACAGCTTCACCGGAACAGTGAACATTGAGAATTCCAGCTGGACTGGCCAGACCGCCCAGGGCGCTTTCATCTGGTTTGCCGACCCAAGCCGCACTGTTCCCTCGACATTGACTGTAAAGAATTCCGTTCTGTCGGGAAGAACCGGATCGGCCAACCTGTTTGCGGTCCATTCGATGGATACGGTCATGATGGAAGGCTGCACCCTGGATGGGGATGCCGCCGCACCGGGAGACGGGAATGTGCTGATGGTTACCCATAAAGGAACATACAAGGACTGCATCATCAGGAATATCAATGCCAGCCTGACCACCTCGGATGCCAGCGATGTCACTTTTGATGGCTGCACCATGAATCATATCGGCGATATCCTTTTCCGGTTGTACACCGGTGGAACCCTGACCTTCAGGAACATGACACTCGATGATACCTCTTTCATTGCCGACTTCGGGCGGATCACTGAAGGATATGTGAATTTCGACCACTGCAATCTGCTTGCATTCGGTTTTGATCCGGATGCGGAGATCAGCAATCCAAATCCTGCACTCCGCCAGCCACTCGAAGGAGTCGGAGCCAACATCTCGATGAACCGCTGTTTCAAGGATTTCAACTACGGGTCTGCCTTCCACCTGTGCATGCCGAATCCGGATGCCTATAACGGTGGCGATGTTGTTTTCAGCGCCACCAACTGCATTTTCAAATCGAATCCCACCTACGGATGGCTGATCGAGGTTAACAGCGGAGGGCACGATCCTATGCCAAGCGTGATCAACCTGACTCACTGCACCTTTTATGGCCCGACCGCCAATATTTATGTCTCGACTGAGGATGAACAGGTCAGCCCGGTCAAGGATATCGTGAACTCCCGTTTCAACATTTATGACATGCATGAGGGCGGGGCAGCAGTCAATGGAACCAGCACCGATGGCGAAAGCCGTTATGATCTTTATTTTGGTGGCATAGCCGGAGATGGCAGCTGGCTGGGACTGCCCAAGATCGGCGCTATTTTCGCCGATCCATTGCTGGATCCCACTGGCCACCTGACTGTCGGAAGCCCGGCCAGGGCAGCGGCAGTTGGTTCGATCGTTCCTGTGGACTTTGATGGGGATCCGCGCCCGAATCCGCCTGTCACACTCCCTGATATCGGGGCAGATGAGGCTGGTCCCACCGCAATCGAAATGTGGATGATGTACTGATATCATTCTCGAGCAGCCCTGCGGGAGGCGATTGCAGTGCCGTCTCCCGCATCGGCTGCCACAGATATATTCCGCCCTGAGAAACAAATTCCCTGGACTGCTGGACCCTGTGCAGGAGTAGCCATTCAGGCTTTACTCTGCGAATATCCCGGCATTGGGTTCGATATGGCCGGAATTTGCCGGGCATTGGTGTTTTCAGACACAGCATCGGGCAGCAACCCGAGATACATCCCACCGAATCGAGGAGGTTCCAGAACAACATGTCAGCCAATCAGTTTCCAAAACTTCATAATGCCGCATGGCCGGGAGTCGTCGGCAAAGGAGGCCCCGATTCTGAGCCATTCATCGACCTGGATGCCATGATCGATCTGACCGCAGGAGCCGAAGTGAATGGAACCAGGTTCGATGGCATCGACCTGTTCCTTTCCGATCCGCATGTGAGCATCGATTCCAGCGATGAGGATCTGAAAAAGCTCGCGGAAAAAGTCCAGAAAAAAAACCTCACGATCGGATCCGTGGTGGCGCCGGTCTGGCCACCGACCGGAGGTGGGGCCGCACTCGATGAGGGAGAAGGGCGTGCACGCTTCCTCGAACAGGTCCGCAAGGCATGCCGCATCGCCCAATTTTTACGGAAGATCGGGATTCGTCCGACTGGAATCGTCCGCATCGACTCCGCCAGCGGAGTGGCTGACTGGGCTGCTGATCCCGATGGAAACCAGAGAAGGATCGCTGAAACATTCCGCCAGGCCTGTGCCATCGCTGAAGATTCCGGCGAACAACTCGCGGCGGAAGGGGAAATCTGCTGGGGTGGAATGCACAGCTGGAGAAGGATGGTCGAGCTCCTGGAGATGGTTGGACGCCCACAGACCCTCGGTTTTCAGGCGGACATGGCCCACACCTTTCTTTATCTTCTGGGATACAATGCCCCGGAGGATCGCATCCTTCCTGAGCAGTTCGACTGGAAGGATCATGACTGCATCGATGAGGGGCTGAAAAAACTGACCGCAGCGCTGCGTCCCTGGACTATCGATTTCCATGTCGCCCAGAATGACGCCACAGTCTTCGGCTCGGGATCGCATGATCGAACCGGTCGGCACTGCCTGCCCAAAGATCCCAATGGGAAACTCGATATCACCCGCCATGCCGGTTTCTGGCTCCGTGATGAAAATGGCCAGGTCACCCGGAAGGTGCGGCACCTGTGCTGGGATGGCTGCATGTTCCCGAATGCGGTCATGAAGAATCCACAGACCTGGAATGACATTCTGGCGGCCATGATCGCTGTCCGGGATGCCCATGGCTGGGTGGAATAATCCGTCCTGAGAAAATGCCCGGAGCGCAGACTGCGCACCTGTACCGAATGACCTCCCCGAAATGGGGGATTGATGCGAGGAGACAAACTGATGGCATCCAAAAAGAACCTGAATGTCGGCATGGTCGGCTGCGGCTTTATGGGGCGCACCCATTCCAATGCCTTCCGCAAGGTCGGCAATTTTTTTGACCTCGAGTACCAGCCGGTCCTCAAGGCGGTTTGTGCCAGAACCCAGGCCAAGGCTGAGGCCTTCGCTTCCCAGTGGGGATATGAATCCACCGAAACCGACTGGCGCAAACTGGTCGAGCGCAAGGACATCGACCTGGTCGAGATCTGCACCCCAAATGATTCGCATCGGGAAATCGCCATGGCTGCGGCGGCGGCAGGCAAGATGATCATCTGCGAAAAGCCACTGGCACGAAACAGTGAGGAAGGCCTGGATATGGTCAAGGCGGTCGAGCAGGCCAGAGTGCCGAATCTGGTCAGCTACAACTACCGCCGTGTCCCCGCAGTCACAATGGCCAGGCAGCTCATCGATGAAGGGAAGCTCGGGAAGATTTTCCATTACCGTGCGGTATTCCTTCAGGACTGGACCATTTCAAAAGATCTCCCCCAGGGAGGCACCGGCTTGTGGCGTCTGGATGCTTCTGTGGCTGGCAGCGGGGTTACCGGGGATCTGCTGGCGCATTGCATCGATACAGCGCTCTGGTTGAATGGAAGCATCGACACAGTCACTGCCATGACTGAAACTTTTGTCAAAGAAAGAAAGCACAACCTGACCGGCCAGGTGGAAAAAGTCGGAATCGATGATGCCTGCGCTTTTCTGGCGCGTTTCAGGAATGGCTCGCTGGCGACTTTCGAAAGCACCCGTTACGCCCGCGGCCACAAAGCGCTGTATGTATTCGAGATCAATGGAGAACACGCTTCGATCGCCTGGGATCTGCATGACCTGCATCGCCTGCAGTATTTCGACCACCGTGATGAAGGGATCCTGCGGGGATGGCGTTCGATCCATGTCACCGATGGAGAGCATCCCTACATGGATAAATGGTGGGTGCCTGGCCTGCAGATCGGTTATGAACACTCCTTTGTTCACCAGGCAGCTGACTTTATCGAGGGGATTTCCAAAGGCCAGCCGGTTTCACCCACCTTCCGTGAGGCCCTCGAAACACAGCAGGTGTGTGATGCAGTCCTCAGGTCCGCCGCCAATGGCACCTGGGAAAAAATCAAAGCCTGAAATATCACCTGTCCTCCGGGATGGCTTTTATGTCATCCCGGAGGATCCGTTGACACCCCATAAAAACAGTCAGCCAGCCCGGGGAGGCCAATGATGAAATTCCATACCGAATATCTCTGGTTCAACACACATCAACGCCGCGAATACATCAATATCACCGGCAAGGTTGAGGATGCTGTCGAGAAAAGCGGCATCCAGGAAGGAATGGTTCTGGTTTCCGCCATGCACATCACCGCGGCGGTGTATGTCAATGATGCCGAATCCGGCTTGATACAGGATATTGATGACTGGCTTGAGAACCTGGCACCATCGGGAATGAATTACCTCCATCACCGAACCGGGGAAGACAATGGAGATGCTCATCTTAAAAACCTCCTGATCCACCATGAAGTCATCCTGCCAGTAACCGATGGAAAGCTCGATCTGGGGCCTTGGCAGCAGGTTTACTATGCTGAATTTGATGGCCAAAGGCGCAAACGCGCTATCATCAAGGTCATGGGTGAGTGATCACCCCGGTGAAAATCGAGAAATTCCACCCGAGTGGAACGGCGAGCACTTAAGGGACTTCCTCTCCCGGGAACTTGACAACAACAGGTGCGCTCGCCATCATCGAACCCGCATCCGGACTGAACAGAATCGGTTTAATACTGGAGTTTCACCCATTGCCGGGTGGGTTGCCTGTCTGCCCCGCCTGAAATCTGCAGAATCGTTGCATGGAGCCATGAAGAGAGCGAAGGCACTGAATTCGGTCATTCTCGCGGCCGGAGATGGAACACGTTTGAGGTCGAACCGCCCGAAAGTCCTGCATGAGGTGTGCGGACACCCGATGCTGCACTATGTTCTGCGGGTGGCTGCCGAAGCGGCGGCGGATCGGCATGTGATCGTTGTTGGATATGAAGGGGAACAGATCTGCCAGACTTTCGCTGGCCGAAGCGATGTCATCTTCGCCGAGCAGAAAGAAAGGCTCGGGACCGGGCATGCTGTTCAGATGACCCGAGAGGCTTTCGAAGGGTATGAAGGAGATATTCTCATCCTGGCAGGGGATACCCCTCTGCTCACCGCACAGACCCTGCAGAATCTGGTTCAATGGCATCGCCATCAGGAAGCCGCAGTCACCATCCTGACCACTGAAATGCCGGAACCGCGCGGGTATGGGCGAATTCTCCGATATGAAGACAACCGGCTGCAGGGAATTGTCGAGGAAAAGGATGCCAACCGTTACGAACGCGCCATCCGTGAAATCAACACCGGCTCCTATTGTTTCGATGCCAGAGCGCTTTTTGAGGCATTGGACCAGGTCACCCCGCAGAATGTCCAGAATGAATATTACCTGACTGACTGTGTCCGGATTCTGGTGGAGCAAGGGCACCGTGCCGAAGCGGTCATCACGGATGATCATACTGAAGCCATCGGCGTCAACACACGTGTCCAGCTGGCCGAAGCCGAAAAGATTCTTCGCCAGAGAATCCTGGTGCGTCACATGATGGCGGGGATCACGATCCTCGATCCTGAAACCTGCTATGTGGATGAAGAGGTCGAAATCGGCAAAGATTCAGTCCTCTTTCCGGGAACCATGATTACCGGCAAAAGCCGCATCGGAGCCGATTGCCGGATCGGACCCAACACGCAGATTGTGTCAGCGGAGCTGGGCGATGGAGTCGTCGCTAACTCTTCCTATATTGAAGGGGTCAAACTGCCTTCCGGGGCAACAGTTGGACCTTTTGCCACTCTTCGGAACACCACACCCTCACAGAAAGATTCCGGAAATTGAAATGAGAAAAGGTTCAATCAAGATATTCTGCGGAACTTCCAATCCTGCCCTGGCGGAATCGATCGCAAATGCCCTCGGTATCCCGCTCGGCTCGATCACCATCAAGCGTTTCCGGGATGGCGAAATTTATGTGGCTTATGAAGAAAATGTTCGAGGCACCGACTGCTTCCTCCTTCAATCCACATCGGAGCCGGTCAATGCGCGCCTGATGGAGCTGCTGATCATGATCGATGCCGCCAAGAGGGCCTCCGCCAGCCGTGTGACTGCGGTGCTTCCGTATTATGGATATGGCCGCCAGGACCGCAAACACCGCCCGCGTGTCTCCATCACCGCCAAATTGGTTGCCAATCTGCTTACTGTGGCCGGTGCGGACCGGGTCCTCACCATGGACCTCCATGCCGGACAGATACAGGGTTTTTTCGATATTCCGGTGGATAACCTGTATGCCTCACCGATCCTGGTGGAGCGTTTCCGCAAGTTGAATATCGAAAACCTGACAGTCGTTTCCCCGGACATCGGGAGTGTGAAGCGCGCACGCGGTGTTGCCAGAATCCTGGGGGCACCTCTGGCAATCATCGATAAACGCCGCCCGAGAGAAAACGAATCCGAGGTGATGAACATCATCGGTGAGGTGGCGGACCGGGCTGTTCTGCTGGTGGATGACATGATCGATACAGCTGGAACAATCTGCCAGGCAGCTTATGCCCTCCAGAAAGCCGGAGCGGTGGATGTCTATGCCTGCGCCACCCATGGAGTGCTTTCAGGGGATGCCATCGAGCGGATCGAGGCAGCCCCATTCAAAAAAGTATTCATTACGGATACAATACCCTTTCCTGATAACAGGAAGCTTGGTAAGTTCGAGGTGGTCGGTGTTGGCCACCTGCTGGCCGAAGCGATTGACCGTATCCACAACGAAACGACAGTCAGCTCGTTATTCCTGAAGCTTGAAGAGCTTTAAGCGGAGCGCCGGGTTTCGGGCGGTGAAGGATGACAACCATTGAGTCCATCGATGGTTTGAGGGACAATTGTGCAGTTTCGGTTCGGAACTCCAGGAACCGAAAGAGAATAGAAGGAGCAGTTCGATGCAGAAGGTTGCAATCACAGCAGATGTGCGCCGTGACAACGGCAAAGGAGTTGCGCGAAAACTGCGCGCCCAGGGGTTGATTCCCGCAGTTCTGTATGGCGGGGATGGGCCTCCGGTTTCATTGAAATTGGTCCGGCGCGATCTGGCACTGGTGATGCAAGGCCATGAAGGCCATCACCTGCTTGTGGATCTGGCGGTGAAGGATGACCAGGGAGCGGGTGAAAACCCGCTTGTCTTCCTCCAGGAACTGGATGTCAATCCAATCACACAGGTGATTGAACATGCCGACTTCTGGCGGGTGGATGCCACCAAACCGATCCATACCACAGTCGCCATCCACCTCAGCGGAACCCCGATCGGGGTGCGCCAGGGAGGGGTTTATCAGCAGGTGCTTCGGGAAATCGATATCGAAGCCCTTCCTGTGGATATCCCCGAAAAGATTGAAATGGAAATCTCCAACATGGCGATGGGGCAGGCCCTGCATGTGTCGGATATTCCCAGTGAAGGAATCCCGTATGCCATCCTGACCCCCGGGGATCGTGTCATCTGCACAGTCCATGCCCCGCGTGCCATGGCAGCGGAAACAGCCGCCACTCCTGAGGAAGGCGCCGGGAGCGAAGGCCAGAAATCATAAGGCCTGTCAGGTGGCCATCTGTCGAGGCTTGCACCCGATTGAACAGGGGTCAGGTCTGGTTTCTGGTGGCGCAGGTTGTATGCCGGAAAACCAGGAACAGAAATGGAATTCAGCTCCCCAGGGAATTTAATTGGAAGTTTTTTCCCTGTGGGGGAGCCAAAAAGATAGAAATAAGTGTGGATTATCGCCGGTTTGGGAAATCCGGGGCGTGAGTATGAGGAAACACGTCACAACTATGGTTTTCTGCTGATTGACCAGTTGTGCCGAAAATGGGGGGTGAGTCTGTCAAAAACAACTCCCCACGCTGTTTTTGAGGTGGTGTCACGGTCCCAGAACAAAGTGGTTCTGGTAAAACCGTTGACCTACATGAATCGATCGGGTCTGGCATTGAAGGAGCTTCTCCGCCATTTCAATGCATCCATCGAGGACCTGATAGTCGCCCATGATGATCTCGATCTCTCCTTCGGCATGGTGAAGATGCGCCGCCAGGGAGGGCCGGGAAGTCATAACGGTGTCGCCTCGATTGTGGAACAACTCGATTCGACCGCTTTCGGAAGGATCCGTTTTGGGATTGGTCCACGACCTCAGAATTGGAGTGGAGTGGATTATGTCCTGGCACCCTTCGAGGATGATGAGGTGCCCGTGGTCAAAAAGATCCTGGATCGAACAGCGGAAGCAACGGAGATCCTGATGGCGCGTGGTTTTCTGTTCGCCATGAACACCCTCAACCGTAAGGAAATGGAAAGCAGGGAATAAAAAAACAAAAGGGTTTTTCAAAAACAACCGCTTAATAGAGCGGGAATATCATTGTTTAACTTCTCGAGGAAGAAAGGAGCGGGTAGAGAATCATGGAAATACTGGAAATACTGCTGCTGGTAATCGTGCTGGGCATCAGTGTATTCGGATTGGTGGCCGCCTATCGGCTGGCCCAATGGGTGTTGAAGCAGGACACCGGAACCGAGGCGATGCAGAAGATTTCAAATGCCATCAAAGAGGGGGCTGAGGCCTTCTTGAGCCGCCAGTTCAAGACCATCGCTGTCCTGGCAACAGTTCTGGCAGTCATCCTGTTTATCGGGTATGGGGTTATCCGCCAGCACCATGAGTTCGACCCGGTCCAGAGCCGAACCACCCTGGCTTTCTGGATCACCTTTTCGTTTGTGCTGGGGGCGGTGTGCTCGCTGGTTGCAGGTTATATCGGCATGTGGGTGAGCATCCGCGCGAATATCCGGACTGCCGCCGGTGCGATCAAGGGTGTCAATGAGGCACTCCAGGTCGCCTTGCGCGGGGGTGCGGTCTCGGGCTTGATGGTGGTGGCCATGAGCCTTCTGGGCGTCGGCGGGTTGTATGCTCTGGTGAAGTTTACCACCGAAATCGATGCCACAAAGATTCCGCTGTTGATTGTCGGCTATGGCTTCGGGGCATCCTTCGTGGCGCTCTTTGCCCAGCTGGGCGGTGGCATCTACACCAAAGCCGCCGATGTCGGAGCGGATCTGGTGGGCAAAGTCGAAGCGGGCATCCCCGAGGATGATCCACGCAACCCGGCCGTAATCGCTGACCTGGTGGGAGATAATGTGGGTGACTGTGCGGGCCGTGGCGCTGACCTGTTCGAATCGACCGCAGCCGAAAACATCGGCGCGATGATCCTGGGCGCTGCGATGGCTGCCGCTGTCAAAACGGCCCATCCGGAAACTCCCGACTCCTGGATTCTGGGGGTGATGCTGTTCCCGCTGGTCTCACGCGCTTTTGGTATCATCGCTTCGGTCATTGGCGTTTACTCGGTCAAGGTCAAAGGCGATGAAGATCCCATGAAGTCCCTGAACCGGGGATATTATGTGACTGTGGTGCTGGCGATGATCGGTTTCGCAATATCGAGCCGCTGGCTGCTGCACCATGACAGTGCACCCGATGCCTGGCTGTATTTTCTGGGCTGTGGTGTGATCGGTGTCGTGACTTCAGTGCTCTATGTCTATCTGACTCAGTACTATACCGAATACCACTACCGTCCAACCCGCTCGATCGCCGAGGCCAGCAAGACCGGCCCGGCCACAAACATCATTTCCGGCCTGGCGGTCGGTCTCGAGTGCACCGCGATGCCGATCCTGGTGATCGCCGCAGCGATCCTGGGGTCTTACTATCTGGGCACCCACTGCGGATTTCCCCATGCCGGCCTGTTCGGAACAGCGGTCGCCACCATGGGCATGCTGTCCACAGCGGCTTACATTCTCGCCATGGATACTTTTGGACCGATTGCCGACAATGCCGGTGGAATTGTTGAAATGAGCTCCCAGCCCAAAGAGATCCGCGATAAATCCGACCGCTTGGATTCTGTCGGAAACACCACCAAGGCGCTGACCAAGGGGTATGCGGTCGGCTCCGCAGCCCTGGCGGCCTTTCTGCTTTTCAGTGCTTACCTCGATGAAGTGAAAAACTATGGATTAAACCTGACCAGCGTGGATATCGCCAAACCGGAAGTATTTGTCGGCGCCATGCTGGGTGCGATGCTGGTGTTCCTGTTCTCCGCGCTGGCCATTCGTGCGGTCGGACGCGCTGCGCAGTATGTGATTCTCGATGTGCGTGCCCAGTTCAAGGAGAAACCGGGGATCCTGAAAGGAACTGCTGACCCGGATTATGGGCGCTGTGTGGATATTGTCACCAAAGGTGCTTTGAAGGAGATGATCCTCCCCGGTTTGCTTGCCACACTGATGCCAGTGGTAGTCGGTGTCTTTTTCCGCTGGCTGGGAAACACCATGGGAATCCCAGGGATTGGTGCAGAGGCTGTTGCCTCCATGCTGATGGTTGGAACCATTGTCGGAATTCTCATGGCTCTCTTCCTGAACAATGGAGGTGGAGCCTGGGATAACGCCAAAAAGTTCATCGAAACCGGTTATGGCGGCGGAAAAGGCTCGGAAACACACAAAGCCGCTGTGGTCGGCGATACTGTGGGTGATCCCTGCAAGGACACTGCCGGGCCATCCCTGCATGTTCTGATCAAGCTGCTTTCGACTGTGACTCTGGTGCTTGCGCCACTGTTTATCTGATCACCAGTCATTGAATCAGCAACTTCGGAAGGGGTGCTCTTCGGAGCACCCCTTTTCTATTGTGTGCCCGGCATGGCGTATTTTCTGTTAATCGGTTAACATTGCCTCGCAGAAAAAGATCGTATTATAATCTCTCTAAATGGGCCGGTTTCATAATTAGAGGAAGGGGCCAGAACTCATGCTTAAGGTGCCTGCAGTCACTTACAAGAGAGGGTTTACACTCATCGAGCTTCTGATTGTCATTGCCATCATCCTGATTCTGATTTCCATCGCTCTTCCGAACTTCCTCGAAGCACAGATGCGCGCCAAAGTCGCGCGGGTGCGCAGTGAGTTTCGCTCCATTGAGGCGGCCCTGATGTCCTATCGGATTCAAAACCCGCGCTTCCCGTTTGCAGAGCCACGCGGCTCAGCACCTTATTTGCGCAAAACCGGTTATACGCATGGGGTGACCATCGACCTGCTCAAAGAGTTGACTACTCCGACCAAGTTTATCGAAAGAGTGAATTTTACAGATCCCTTCATCGCCTCGAGCATCCGGGATCCATACGGCAACATCATCTCGCACTATTTCTATCTCAACTATGAGACCTTCGCGTACTGGCGCAGCCCGCCATTGGATAAACAGAAGGATTATTTCGAAGGCTGGGCATTGTGTTCGTTCGGTCCGGATTTGCGGGACAGTGGGTGTTCCTGGCTGCCGTGGATCGAGAAAAAAGAGCGCCGTATCGCGGCAGAAGGAATCTACAGCCCGACCAATGGCACCCGTTCGCTTGGTGATCTTGCAGGTTATGGTGGATTCATCCCGGCGGCTGTCGGCATGATGGCGAAATAAGCGGCAGGGCCAGCCAGCCTCTCACGAGACGATTTTAGAATCAGCCACTCGATCCTTTTCCGGAAAGAAACAATTCGGCCATGATCACCTATCGCAGTGAGAAAGAAATCGATCTCGAAGTCTTTGTCGATCTCTATCGTCGTTCCACCCTCGGAGAAAGGCGTCCGGTCGATGATCTTTCGACCATGGCGGCCATGCTCCGACATGCCGATGTCCTGATCACCGCCTGGGATGGCGATCTGCTGGTGGGGCTGGCGAGAAGCCTGACTGATTACGCCTATGTGGCATACCTGGCCGATCTGGCGGTGGATGCCGCCTACCAGCGCCGTGGAATCGGCCGGGAGCTGGTCCGGCTCACCCGGGCCGCGCTGGCTCCATCCTGCATCCTCACCCTGCTGGCAGCCCCGAAAGCCAATGAGTATTACCCGAAAATCGGCTTCAGCCATCATCCCCGCGCTTGGATCATCTGGCCGGAAGTGAAATAATCCGCACTCCTGGATTGCCCTCGACCTGATTCACAAACCACCCTCGAAAGAGAAAGCAATCCCGAATAAATGCCAGTGAGTTCATCGCCTGGGCCTTGTTCATTCCATTGACAGCCCCTTGCGGTGTCCCCTAGAGTTAAGGGGAAACGCGTGGACAGGCACTGCAGCATCCATCCCTGATCCACCCTCCGATTCGATGAAGATTGCCCTGATCTCCCCATTCCCGGATGTCTATTCTTTCGGCATTCGGTCCCTGTCTGCGTCAGCACGCGCTACCGGCCACGAGACCCGCCTCCTGTTTGTCACCCAGGAGTTTACCCAGCCTTACAGCCAGAAGATCATCGACCAGGTCGTGGACCACTGCCGTGGCTTTGATCTGGCCGGAATCTCCCTCATGTCCAACTTCTGGGATAATTCCTGTTCACTCACACAAGCCATACAGAAACGCCTGGATATTCCTGTGCTGTGGGGTGGAATTCATGCCACAGTCCGCCCTGAGGAATGTCTGAAAGTTGCGGATTTTGCCGCTGTGGGCGAGGCTGAAGAAAGCTTTGTCCAGCTGCTGCAGAACTGGGGCGCACCCAGTCCGCCTCCGGGGATTCGTGCACGCGGCATCGATGCCTTCCAGCGCGCCGCTCCCCCTGAATGCCTCGATACCCTGCCTCCGGCAGATTTCGACCTGGACCACCACTTTATCCTCCAGGATGAAAAGATCATTCCAATGACTCCCCAGATCCTGCGTGAGAGAACCCGTGGGATTTATCTCACCATCCCTTCACGTGGCTGCCCTTTTGACTGCACCTACTGCTGCAATGTCTTCCTCAACAAGGAGTTTCCGGAAAACCGCAAGGTCCGCCATAAGAGCATGCCGATTCTGGTCGAGGAGCTCGAATCGGTCCTGTCGAAGCTGCCGGTATTCGATCGCATCAAATTCGATGACGATGCTTTCTTTTCTTTGCCTTATGAGGAGATCGCCGAATTCAGCCGGGAGTACAAAAAGCGAATCGGCCTTCCACTGATTGTGACCGGGGTAACCCCCTCAACTGTCCGCGAGGACAAGCTCGATGCCCTGGTGAATGCCGGACTGGTCGAGGTGCGCATGGGGATCGAAACCGCATCGGAGTCCATGCGCAAGGAATACAAGCGCCCCCAGACCGAACGCAAAGTGGCGCGCGCCGCCGAACTGTTCAGCCGTTACCAGGACCGCCTGACACCCCACTACGACATGATCATCGATAACCCCTGGGAGCCGGAGGAATCACTGGTCGAAACCCTGCGTTTCCTGGCCCGCCTGCCCCTTCCATTCGAGATCATCCTCTATTCACTGACCTATTATCCGGGCACCGATGTTTATGACCGTGCGGTCGCTGAAGGCCTGGTAAAAGATGACATCGAAGATGTCTACCGCAAGTACTACCACAGCTTCCAGCCGACATATCTGAATGATCTGTTCGAGGTTCTGACCCATTACACGCATTGGCGCGAGAGGATTCCGGTGAGGGCATTTGATTTTGCAGTTCACCCCTGGGTCAGGAAGAACCCCCTCTGCCGTTATATTCCCGCCCTGCTCAAGAACCGCCTGAAGCTGATTCTAAAGTGGCGCTACCGAAACCATCACAAACCTGCACCCGAACCAGCTCCCGAGGGAGAGCTGTCTCCAGCGGGGTGAACTGTTCCGGATGTGCGCTGTGGCCTGGCCCGCACGAACCCGAGGCATGGATGCAATAACAGGTTTTATCCTGTACCATTTTCATCATTCCAACGACTGAGGGAGACAGACATGCTCATGAAAATCCAGGCAATCATCCTGCTTGCGGCAGTCAGCTCCTGCCATGCGGGTGAGTTTAAAATCGAACGAATCTTCGGGCCTGAAATCCCGACGGGAAAATACAAACATCCGGCATCGGCGACCGAACTGGATAATGGCGATCTGTATCTTGCCTACTATGGGGGCGAGGGGGAATATGCGGGAGACACGGCCGATTATGGCTCACGGCTCAAAAAGGGGGAAACTCGCTGGTCCGACCCGGTGGTGATCGCGGATACCCCCTGGCTTTCTGAGGGGAATCCGGTGGTCTGGCAGGCTCCTGATGGGCTGGTCTGGCTGTATTACCTGAACCGTTTCGGCGATACCTGGTCCACCTCCCGCATCCGGGCCAAGATTTCACGGGATGGAGCTCACACCTGGTCCGATCCGATCCAGGTCACCTGGGATGAAGGCACCATGGTCCGCGGCCGCCCCATCGTTCTGCAGGATGGCGATTACCTGCTGCCGATTTATCATGAAACCGGCCATGACACCGAGGTGGTGGGGGCTGACAGCACTTCTTCTTTCCTGAGATACAATCCCAAAACCCATACATGGAAAGAAACCGGCCACATCCGTTCCAAAAAAGGGAATATCCAGCCTGCTGTGGTGCAGATCGATGACAAACACCTCATCGCCTATTGCCGCCGTGGTGGTGGTTATGAGCCGACCACAGATGGCTATATGGTTCGTGCCGAGTCCCATGATGGCGGGTGGACTTGGAGCGAGGGGAAGGATTCCCAGTTTCCCAACCCCAATGCCGCAGTCGATTTTATCAAGCTGCGGAATGGCCACCTGGTGCTGGCTTATAATGACAGCATGAATGATAGAAATCCGCTGACAGTTGCCATTTCAACCGACCAGGACCGGACCTGGCCATACAAAAAGAACATCCTCGATGTCCCCGGTGGTGATTTTGGTTATCCCACCCTCTTCCAGGGCAAAGATGGAAGAATCCACCTGTTCTTCACTTCGGATGAGAGAACTGTGATCAACCATGTGGCTTTCACTGAAGAAGACATCCTCCGCCAGGAGTGATGTTTCCACCCGCAGGGCAGATTCATCCAGTGTCGCTTTTTATTCAGGCTTGGCTGCTCCAGGAGAGGCGGATGGCAGCCGTTCCGGTGGAAGCACGGAATAATCCTCCATCCGATTGGGTTTGCCCTCACCTTGCTTGACCAGATTGAAGGCATCATACAGATCCCCCAGGGCAGTGAATGCCTTGTAGGAGAGGGTATCTCCATCGACACGGATGACCTGGTAAAGCTGGGTGCCTTCGCCCGCACGCATCATCCAGTCACGGCGCTCCAATGGATACAGTTTCGGGCCGCTGACCGAGACCACATACACAGTTCCGGCCGGCGCACAGATCGCGGCTGTTCCTGATGGGATATTGTCATACACCAGCGGACCGCTGCGTGCATAAGAATGGTCATGGCCTTGAAGCACAAGATCGACATGATACTTGTCAAAGACTGGCTGCCATTTGTTGCGCAGCTCCGGGTTGTCCCGTTTGCTGGCGGATGAAAAAAGCGGGTGATGAAAAGTGACAATCGTCCACCGGTTTGGATTGCTGGAAAGGATCTGGTCCAGCCAGACTGCCTGCTCCTCCTGTTTCTCATTGGAGTTGAGCGCCACAAACCGTACACCCTGGTAATCGAAGTAATAAGCGGTTTCGGCCAGCCCCTCGGGGCCATCCTCCGGGAGGGTGAAGTGCGGGCGCCAGAGAGGAGTCAGAGAGCTTTCTTTGGTGCCTTCCTTCCTGGGATATTCATGATTTCCCACAGCCACCAGGCTCGGGATGGTTCCATTGATCCAGGCTCCGGCCGCAAACCATTCCCCCCATTCGACATCCCGCAGCGAACGATTGATCAGGTCGCCGGCATGGAGAAGAAAACGAACCCCTGAGGTTTCGACAATGGCCCCCCGGATCACACGGGACCAGAGAGATTTCAGCTCTGTCTGGGAATCTCCCATATAGATGAAGGAGAAAGGCTCTGGCCGCTTGGAGGCGGTTCGAAACTGGAACCACTCGCTCCAGTTCACTCCATCGCCGACACGATAAGCATAGGTCTGGCCCGGAGACAGACTGGCAAACCGGACACTGTGAAAAGTGGCCGGGCCATTGTCTGTCTCGACAACCATTGTCGTGGAAGCGACCTGATGCGCTTTGTCGACAAAATCCCGGCTGACTTCCGCCAGCGCGATCTGAGCAAACCCTCGTGTGATGGATAAATCGGTCCGCCAGTTCAATCCCATCATCTCGGTGGGATCACCGCAGGGGGTCAGGATGATGCGGTCCGGCAATGGGGATGGCTTGAAGATCTGCTCATTGGGGATGGCTGCAGGCTCGGCCCATGCCAGCCAAGGGATAACCAGCAGAACTGTGACAAGCCAGCCGGTTCGGTAAACAGCATGGATCGATTTGGAGTATGCAGAGGTGAATGTTTCCATGATCGTGGTTCCTTTGTTGGTATGGCTAAATTCAGGACCGGCTTGCTGTCCGGTCGGTTACTGATTTTTGGAGATAACTGAGGCGATCGGTTTTCCGGCCTGCGGTGAGAATTGATTGAAATCTTTGCCGAGCAGGGTGGCGATTGTGGCAGCCACCTGGCTCAGAGTGACTGCCTCCACCTGGCTTCTTTCGCCCAGAGCAGGGGTATCCGGTCCCATCCAGGCCATCCAGATCTGTTCTGAAAATTTGATTTCCTGCCCATGGCTTTTCCAGTCTTCCGGGCCAGCACCGCGCCCATGGTCAGTCGAAAGGATGAGGGTGGTCTTGTCCTTGTACTGGGGAAGGGATTGAACAGTTTCCCACAGCTCCTGGACATACATGTCATAGCGGCGGATACCATCGAGATATTCCTTGTAATTCCCGGCATGGCCCCACTCATCGGTTTCACCGAGAGCCAGGAAGAAAAGCCTGGGGTGATTCTCTTTCAACCACTCAAAAGCGGTGTGGTATGTCAGACAGTCATAGGGTTCTCCACCCCAGGGCCGGGCTGACTCGACTTTCAGTCGATTCAATAATTCTATCCGGGTGTTTATCTTCCCTTGTGTCATGGCGTCAAAACCGGCATTGACCGGGAAGCCGCAACGTTCCGCATTGAAAATGAACGGGAACACATCCCAGGCAGCGAAAGCGCCTGTCTTCCCAGAAAACTCCGGCATCCGATTCAGCCATTCGAAAACCGAAATATTCGGATTCGGGGTTTTGTCGTTGCTGTTGACACGCGGGTCGCCATATCCGGTCAGAGCCTCATTGAATCCCGGGTAAGAAAAATTGAATCCATTCGACACATGGGCTTCGCTTCCTTTGGCACGGTTTCCAAAAATCTGGCCATTGGGAACCACTGTTTTCCATGTAAAAGGCATGAGGGCTTCGCGGCGCTGCTCGGGTGTATCTCGCCAGTACTTTTTCTTCAGGCTGGCGGAATCATCTCCTTTACCGTCCTCTGCGGGCATCAGATCAGGATCCACGCCATTAAAGGCCTCATGCCAGCGAACCCCATCAGTCATCACGAACAGGATGTTTTCTGTCTTGAAGGCCATTGAGATGGAGGGGAGAAACAGGAAAAAAGCTAATAGGAGAGGAAGTCTACAGGCGAAGAGTAAATGCCGCATCATGAACCTCCAAATGTTTCAGGCAATCATAGGTTCCCACCTGCATCTTGAGAACCCAAGGCCCCCACCCCCTCGAATTCCTCACCGACATCCTCCCCCCTCAGTCA
>WBZO01002123.1_pt1 | contig 27147 bp, 26 predicted proteins | sample 5204261 | NCBI WGS metagenome assembly WBZO01 (sample SAMN12412400, study PRJNA552823) | activated sludge metagenome | isolation source: activated sludge from anammox sidestream of wastewater treatment plant... | place: USA: North Carolina | collected 2017-09
CCAGACGTCCGCGCGCGGGTGGCGCGCGAGCGGCGCGAGGCCCGCGGTGTCGAAGGGCACGCGCGCGGGATCGAAGACCGGCGCGCCCATGTCGACCGTGACGCGCCCGTCGTCTTCCAGGCGCGGCGCGATGACCCCGGCGAGCGTCTCGACGCGGATCTCGCGTTTGCTGGTGAGGCCGCGCTCGCGCACGAAGCGCACGAAGCAGCGCGCGCCGTTGCCGCACTGCTCGACCTCGCCGCCGTCGGCGTTGAAGATCCGGTAGCGGAAGTCCGCGTCGCGCGCGCGCGCGGGCTCCACCAGCAGGATCTGGTCGGCCCCGACGCCGAAATGGCGGTCGGCGAGGCGCGCGAGCTGCGCCGGCGCGAGCTCGATCGGCGCGGACACGCCGTCCAGAACGACGAAGTCGTTCCCGGCGCCCTGCATCTTGGTGAACCGCAGCCTGCGCGTCACCGCCCGAGTCCGTCGCGGATCCGGTGCGACACCGCGAGCGCGAGATCGAGCGCGCGCCGCCCCTCGCGCCCGGTCGCCCCGGGGCGCGCGCGGCCGCGCACCGCGTCGACGAACGCGCGCAGCTCCGCCTCGAGCGAGTCGCCCTGCGCGAAGCGCCTGAGCTCGTGGTCGATCTTCGGCATGCCGTCGCGCGTCTCGCCGGGAAGCTTGCGCGCGACCGCGCACTCGCGCGCCTCGAAGTCGATCGAGACGTAGGTGTCGGGCTGGAACACGCGCAGCTTGCGCATCGACTTCGCGCTCACCCGGCTCGCCGTGACGTTCGCGACGCAGCCGTCGGCGAACTCGATGCGCGCGTTCGCGATGTCGACGCTGCCGGTGAGCACCGGCACGCCGCTCGCGCGCACCTCCGCCACCTCCGCGCCCACGAGACTGAGGATGATGTCGATGTCGTGGATCATCAGGTCGAGCACGACGTCCACGTCGGTCGAGCGCGGCTTGAACGGCGCGAGCCGGTGGCACTCCATGAAGCGCGGCCGCACGATGCGCTCGCGCACCGCGACCAGCGCGGGGTTGAAGCGCTCGAGGTGCCCGACCCGCAGCTCGAGGCCGCGCGCCTCGGCGGTCGCGACCAGGCGATCGGCCTCCTCCAGCGTGCGCGTGAGCGGTTTCTCCACCAGCAGGTGGATGCCGGCATCGAGGAGCGTGCTCGCCACCGCGCAGTGATGCTCGGTCGGCACCGCGACGGAAGCGACGTCCACCTTGCCCGCGAGCTGCGCGGGGTCGACGGCCACCGCGGCGCCGGTCCTGCGCGCGACCTTGCGCGCGAGCTCGGCGTCGCGGTCGACGACGTAGGCGAGCTCGACGTCCTCGAGAGCCGCCCACTTGTCGACGTGGCGGCTGCCGAAATAGCCGACCCCGACGACTGCGGCCCGGAGCTTGCTCATGGTCGTGGTGCGGGCGGGTTGGCGGGCGGAGAGAGTGGGACGCAGCGGCGGGAAATCGCGCCCGCTCGACCGCGGGACCCGAGCGCGAGGTCTGCTAGAATCGCCGCCCTTGTTCCCCCTAGCGGACCGCGCGAGCCCATGAGCAGCTACCTCTTCACGTCCGAGTCGGTGTCGGAAGGCCATCCCGACAAGGTCGCCGACCAGATCTCGGATGCGATCCTGGACGCGATTCTAGCCCAGGACAAGCACGCCCGAGTCGCGGCGGAGACGCTGTGCAACACCGGGCTCATCGTGCTCGCGGGCGAGATCACCACCAAGGCCGCCGTCGACTACGCGCAGGTCGCGCGCGGCGTGGTGAAGCGCATCGGCTACGACAACGCCGACTACGGTATGGACTACCGCGCCTGCGCGGTGATGGTGAACTACGACCGCCAGTCCCCGGACATCTCCCAGGGCGTGACCGAGGGACAGGGCCTCGACCTCGAGCAGGGCGCGGGCGACCAGGGGCTCATGTTCGGCTACGCCTGCGACGAGACGCCGCAGCTCATGCCGCTGCCGATCTACCTCGCGCATCGCCTCGTGCAGCGCCAGTCGGAGGTGCGGCGCGACGGCCGCCTGCCGTGGGTCGGGCCGGACGCGAAATCGCAGGTCACCGTGCGCTACGCCGACGGGCGGCCCGACGCGATCGACACCGTGGTGCTCTCCACGCAGCACCTGCCGGAGGTCGGGCACAAGGAGCTCTCGGAGGCGGTGGTCGAGCAGGTCATCAAGCCGATCCTGCCGAAGAACCTGCTCAAGGGCGAGGTGAAGTACCTGGTCAACCCCACCGGCCGGTTCGTGATCGGCGGCCCGCACGGGGACTGCGGCCTGACCGGCCGCAAGATCATCGTCGACACCTACGGCGGCGCGGCCCCGCACGGCGGCGGCGCGTTCTCCGGCAAGGACCCCTCGAAAGTGGACCGCTCGGCCGCGTACGCGGCGCGCTACGTCGCGAAGAACGTGGTCGCGGCGGGCCTGGCGTCGAAGTGCCTGGTGCAGGTGTCCTACGCGATCGGCGTGGCGCGGCCGACCAGCGTGATGATCACCACCTCGGGCAGCGGGAAGATCCCCGACGAGAAGATCGCCGAGCTCGTGCAGAAGCACTTCGACCTGCGGCCGAAGGGCATCGTGCAGATGCTCGACCTGCTGCGCCCGATCTACGAGAAGACGGCCGCCTACGGCCACTTCGGCCGCGAGGAGCCGGAGTTCACGTGGGAGCGGACGGACAAGGCGCAGGCCCTCGCCGCCGACGCCGGAGTGAGGCAGCCGGCGATCGCGTGATCGGTCACTGCGGCGGCCCGGGATTGGCCTATAATCCCGGCCGCTGAGGAGCGTTGCAACCCGACCGCGGTCGGGCCAGGCTCAGCACGAGAACAACGGCGCTCGCATCGGAAACGGTGCGAGCGCTTTTTCTTTCTGCCCCCGCCGAGGGGCGCTGCAGCCGGCGCGGTCGCACGCCCGCCGGCGAGGCTCGGCGGAGCGGTGGACCCGACGGTCCAACGGCGCCCGCTCGTCACGGAGCTTGCACATGAGCGCAGTCCCGCAACCGAAACAGGACTTCCGCGTCGCCGACCTCTCGCTCGCCGACTGGGGAAGGAAGGAGATCCGCATCGCCGAGACGGAGATGCCCGGCCTGATGGCGATCCGCGCGGAGTACGCCGCGCAGCGGCCGCTGCAGGGCGCCCGCATCACCGGGTCGCTCCACATGACCATCCAGACCGCGGTGCTGATCGAGACGCTGCAGGCGCTCGGCGCGCAGGTGCGCTGGGCCTCGTGCAACATCTTCTCGACCCAGGACCACGCCGCCGCGGCGATCGCCGCGCAGGGCACCCCGGTGTTCGCGTACAAGGGCGAGTCGCTCGAGGAGTACTGGGAGTTCACGCACCGCATCTTCGAGTGGCCGGACGGCGCCTTCTCGAACATGATCCTCGACGACGGCGGCGACGCGACGCTGCTCCTGCACCTCGGCGCGCGCGCCGAGAAGGACGTCTCGGTGCTGAACAAGCCGACGAGCGAGGAGGAGCGCGTGCTCTTCGCGGCGATCAGGAAGCGCCTCGCGACGCAGCCGGGCTGGTACTCGACGCGCGCGAAGCACGTGAAGGGGGTGACCGAGGAAACGACCACCGGCGTGCACCGCCTGTACGAGATGGCGAAGGACGGGCGGCTCCTGTTCCCGGCGATCAACGTCAACGACTCGGTCACCAAGTCGAAGTTCGACAACCTGTACGGCTGCCGCGAGTCGCTGGTCGACGGCATCAAGCGCGCGACCGACGTGATGGTCGCCGGCAAGATCGCCGTCGTCTGCGGCTACGGCGACGTCGGCAAGGGCTCGGCGCAGGCGCTGCGCGCGCTCTCCGCGCAGGTGTGGGTAACCGAGATCGACCCGATCTGCGCGCTGCAGGCGGCGATGGAGGGCTATCGCGTCGTGACGATGGACTACGCCGCCGACAAGGCCGACATCTTCGTCACCGCGACCGGCAACCTGCGCGTGATCACGCACGATCACATGGCGAAGATGAAGGACCAGGCGATCGTCTGCAACATCGGGCACTTCGACAGCGAGATCGACATCGCGTCGATCGAGCGCTACAAGTGGGAGGAGATCAAGCCGCAGGTCGACCACGTGATCTTCCCCGACGGCAAGCGCATCATCGTCCTCGCCAAGGGACGCCTGGTGAACCTGGGCTGCGCCACGGGCCACCCGAGCTACGTGATGAGCTCGTCGTTCGCCAACCAGACGATTGCCCAGATCGAGCTGTTCACCAACGCCGCGAAGTACCCGGTCGGGGTCTACACGCTGCCCAAGCACCTCGACGAGAAGGTGGCGCGGCTGCAGCTCATGAAGCTCAACGCGCAGCTTACCGTGATGACGGACGAGCAGGCGAAGTACGTCGGGATCCCGAAGGACGGCCCCTACAAGGCGGACCACTATCGCTATTGACGCGCCGCGCGGGCGCGGCGCCGGTTCGCGCACGCCGAGGTGCCGATGGAGAGCCAGAAGCAGCATCCCCGCAGCCTGAGCTTCGAGTTCTTTCCGCCGCGGACGTCGGAAGGGGTGGAGCGGCTGCGCGCGGCGCGCCGCCAGCTCGGCCAGCTCAGGCCGCGGTTCTTCTCCGTCACCTACGGCGCCGGGGGCTCCACGCGCGACCGCACGCTCGAGACCGTGCTCGAGACGCGCGCCGAGGGCCACGACGCGGCGCCCCACCTGTCGTGCATCGGGTCCACGCGCGCCGACATCGCGCAGACGCTCGAGCTCTACCGGTCGCACGGCATCCGGCACATCGTCGCGCTGCGCGGCGACCTTCCCTCGGGGGCGGCGAGCGCGGGCGAGCTGCGCTACGCGAGCGAGCTGGTCGAGTTCATCCGCGCCACCACCGGCGACTGGTTCAGCATCGAGGTCGCCTGCTACCCAGAGGTCCACCCGCAGGCGCGCAGCGCCGCCGACGACCTGCGCCACTTCAAGCGCAAGATCGACGCGGGGGCGAACGGCGCGATCACGCAGTACTTCTACAACGCGGACGCCTATTTCCGCTTCGTCGAGGAGTGCGAGGCGCTCGGGATCGACGTGCCGATCGTCCCGGGCGTCATGCCGATCGGCAACTTCAGCCAGCTCGCGCGCTTCTCCGACGCGTGCGGCGCGGAGATCCCGCGCTGGCTGCGCCTCAAGCTGCAGGGCTTCGCCGACGACACTGCCTCGATCCGCAGCCTGGGGCTGGACGTGGTGACCGACCTGTGCGACCGGCTGCTCGCAGCCGGCGCTCCGGGCCTGCACTTCTACACGATGAACCAGGCCGGCCTCACCTCCACGATCTGGCAGCGGCTCGGGCTCTAGCGACTGCGCGGCGCCGGTACGGGCGCGCATCCTGGCGGGGCGCACGCCGGCGCGTCGCAGTCTCGTCAGTCCCGTGCGCGGCGCACCGTCCGGCCGCGGGTGCGGGCGCGCTGCCGCGGTGCTACCATCGAACGAACACCAACAACACTGTTCGTGCGAGGAAGTCGTGAAGATCCTGGTGGTCGACGATCATCCGCTGATCGTCGAGGCGCTGCGCCACGTGCTGCGCCAGCTCGACGGTGAAGTCGAGGTGTTCGATGCGCGCACGGCGGCCGATGGCCGCGCGCTCGTCGCGGCGCACCCCGATGCGGCGCTCCTGTTGCTCGATCTATCGCTGCCCGACGCCGACGGAATGACGGTGCTCGATGAGTTGCGCCGCGCGTGTCCCGCCGTCCGGGCCGTCGTGCTCTCGGCCTCCGACCGGCGCGACGACGTCGTGCGCGCCATCGATCTCGGCGCGATGGGTTTCATCCCCAAGACGTCGTCGAAACAGCTCATGCTGCAGGCGCTGCGCCTGGTGCTCTCCGGCGGCATCTACGTCCCCGCGACGGCGCTGGGGTCGTCCGAGGATGCGGAGCTCGACGCCGCGGGGCCCGACCCGACCCGGTCTGCCGGTGCCGCGCCGCTGACCGCCGACGCGGTCGGCCTCACCGGGCGCCAGGCGCAGGTGCTCGCGCTCATCCTCCAGGGCAAGTCGAACAAGGCGATCTGCCGCGAGCTCGGCCTGGCGGAGGGGACGGTCAAGATCCACGTGGCGGCGATCCTGCGCACGTTGAACGTCAGCACGCGCACGCAGGCGGTCGTCGAAGCGGGCCGGCTCGGCCTGCACCTGGACGGCGACGCGACCGCCGTGCAGCCGCCGGCCTGAAGCACTCCGGGAAGAAGCCTCCCGGCGCCGCACGACTGCGCGGCGCCGGGAATAAACGCGACCGCGGAGTTGCGAGGAGCGAGAAGCCCCGCGATCGACGAGGAAGCCGGCTACCCGGTGCGCGCCGCCGCGGCGACGGCGTTCGCAGCGCGCGGCAGGCAAGCGTCTGCGACCCCCGCCCAGGCGAGGAGGAGCACGATCACCACGAACCAGAGGGTGGCGCGCATCGCGGCGCCGATGCTGCGCTCCTCGTCCTCCTGGATCCGGCGCGCGGCGGCGCCGTCGGTTCGAGCATCGGTCATGATCGGGTGCGCTCCGGGTTGCGGGCGTTGGTGACCTTCGCCCGATCTCAGACCATTCGGGTCGGCCGGACAAGGGCCCTCATGGGCTAGGCCGAACGACCTAGGAACGGCGGGGCGCGCGCGGCACTCCGCGGCGCGAGCGGCTCGCCGCCGGGGCCGGGTACGGCGCAGGCGCTGGGGGCCAGGGAACTGGGGACCGATGCCCGAGGGGGGCATCGCGTCGCGATCACGTCGATCACGCTTGGAGTCGCGCGGCGGACGCTCGGTCTGCCGATGGCGCCGGGCGCGACGCCGGTGCGCACGATCCGCCCGTCGCGCGACTCTCGCCCCAGCCACCGGCCCGCAGCGCCCGCGCGGGCCTGCCGGCGGCGCGTCAGCCGGCGAGTCGCGCCAGGCCGAGAACGATGGCGGCCGCGACGACGCTCGTGGCGAAGCCGCCGGCGAGCGCCTTCACCAGCACGAGCGAGAAATCCGCGAGCACGGCCCGCCCGAGGCGTGCGTTGGGTTGAGGCTTGGTGGCGTCCACTCCGGTCTCCTTCCGTCTTTGCGGTCCGTACCCCAGGGCCGCGACGGTTGTATTCGAGACGACCTTCGTGTCGGGGGCGAGTCGTCAGCGTGGAAGGTTAGCGCCGGATTCTGGCAAGAAAATGGCGGCTGCCGCCGCCGGGTGACGAATTGCCTGCGCGGGCGCGCGACGGCGTCAGCGCCTGGAGCCGTGCGCGCCGTGAACGCCGCGCAAGGCCTCGTCGCGCGCGATCAGGCGCTTCGCGTTCAGGTAGGTCGGCACCTCGACGAGGATCCCTTCGACTTCGGCCCGGTCGCGACCGGCGGCGCGCGCGGCGTCGAACGCGTCCACGATGCGGCGCGCCCGCGCGATCGCCTCCGCGTCCGGCGTCAGCACCGCGTTGATCACCGCGACGTGCGCCGGAACCACCGCGCTCTTGGCCCGATACCCGAGCCGCCGGGAATGACGCGCCTCCGCGCCCGCGCCCTCCGCGTCGCTGAACGTGTACGGCGCGTCGATGGCCACCACCCCGGCCGCGACGCACTCGACCAGGAACCGCTGGCGCACGTACGCGAGCTCGGCCCCGTCCGGGCCGCGCTCGGCCCCGAGGTCGGCGGCCATGTCCTCCGCGGCGACCAGGCACGCTTTCACGCGCGCGCTCGCCCTGACGATGGCGCCGGTCGCCACGAGCCCCGCCGCCGTCTCGACGTTGGGCACGATCTCGGTGCTGCCGGTCGGTATCGTGAGCCGCCGCTCGTGGTCGGTGATCGCACGATCGAGCTCCACGACCTGCTCGGGAGCGCCGGTCTTGGGCAGCAGCACGGCCGCGGGTCGGGCCTGCATCACCACCCCGAGGTCGTTGCGGCCTTCGGCTGCGAGCGGATTCACGCGCACCGCGCCCACGAGCCCCGCCTTGCGGCACTTCTCGAGCAACGCGAGGATCATCTCGCGACCGCGCGGCCGGAGCGCGGGTGGCGTGAAGTCCTCGAGGTCGGGAATCAGCACGTCCGGCGCCGCATCGAGCGCCGCGGCCTGCGCGGCAGCATCGGCGCCCGGGCAGAAGAGCCACGTGCGACGCAGGTGCGGCGGGCGTCGCCTGGCGACGGAGTAGGGCATGGGTGGGGGCTCCGGGGCGCGCGGCCGGTGCGGACCGAGAGCCGGTCGGCGCGCGCATCCATGATAGTCGGATCTGCCTCCTACGACCATGAACCCCCGGCGGAGTTCGCAGCGTGCGCGGCCGAACGGCGCTCGTGTCAGCGTGCAGCGGGCGCGGCTTGCGCTACGGCGACGTCCGGCGCGTCCGCAATGCCGTCGCAATTCCTCGGTCGGAGCGTGGATGATGCGCAGCGCAGCGGTCAGGCGGCTGCGAGCGTCGCGACGCGGGGACGTCGCTTGCGCCGCGCGCGGTCCTCGCCGCGCAGGATGCGCCGGAGCATGCGCTCCTTGCGGCGGCGCTTCTTGCGCCACAGGCGCGCCGTCTTGAGCGGCATCCACACCCAGGCCGCGAAGGCGAGCACGAGCGCGGTCGCGAACCAGGGCCAGTACTCGCCGACGAGCCGCCCCAGCGCGCGCCGGAAATAGCCCTCGTCCGCGCGCGGCCCGCCGCTGCCGGGCTCCGCCGCGCCGGCCGCCCCCGGCCCGGGCGCCGCCGCGTTCCCGAGCGCGGCCTGCTGGAGACGCGCGATCTGGCGGTACTGCAGCTCCGCCAGCTCGTGGAGACTCTCGATGCTGCGCTCGAGCAGGGCGAGGCGCTCCCGCGTCTCGCTGGAGGCGTTGTGCGCGGCTGCCGCGTCGTCCGCTGCGGCGGCCGCGTCCGGTCGGGAAAGCTGCAACCGGTCGGCAGCGGCCTGCGCGGCGTGGGCGGCGCGGTGCGCGGCGACCACCCGGCGAGCCTCGTCGGGCGGGATCGCACGCACCGTGGCCTCGTCGGGCACCGTCAGCACCTGGCCTGCGGAGAGCTGGTTCATGTTGCCGTCGATGAAGGCACCCGGATTGGCGCGCACGAAAGCAACGAGCGCCTGTTCGAGCGTCGCTCCGGGCATCGCGCGGGCGCCGGCGATCACGGCGAGCGTCTCTCCCGGCTGCACGCGGTGCTCACCCGCGACCGCGGCGACGGCAGTCGGCCCGGGCGGCGCCACGGCCGGCTCGCCCGGGGCGGACTCGGGCTGCACCGGCGCGAGCTCGGGCAGGACGGGTGCGGGGCGCGCTTCGCGCGCGCGCCGCTCCTCGAGCAGCACCGGGTATTCGCGCGTCGCCTGCCGCGACGGCGAGCCGAGCTGCACGAGCAGGCTCATGTACGGCTCCTCGATCGGCTGGCTCGAGGTGACCGTCACCAGGACGCGGCCCTTCGCCCCGCGCGCGATGGTCGCGCGGAGCGCGCCGAGAACCGGCGGCGGCTCGATGCCCGCGCGCCAGAACTCCTCGATCGAGGCGAGACGGACGGTGAGCGCACGCGCTTCGTGCGCGCCCACGTCGAGCACCTCGATCTCGGCGCGCAGCGGCTCCCCGACGCCGGAGAGCACGGTCATGCGGCCGAGCTCGGCCGCCGCCGCCGCCGCCGTCGCGAGCGCGAGGGCAACTCCCAGTGCCGCGAGCCGGACCATGGGCGCCTCCTTCCAGGGCTGTGGCGCCACCCGCGCGGGGTGGCGCCGTCATTATGCCATCAGCATAGAAATGCGCCACCCGCCCGCGCCGCGGGAGGGCATGGTTATCATCCGGGCGGCCGGCGGGGGACCGTCGCCGCGCGCCGACGCTGTCGGCCCCTCGACGCCCGGGAGCAAGCATCGATGCGCAAGCGTTTCGCCCGCCGCGAAGACCTCGGCCTCACGCCGGCGGAGTTTCGCGTGCTGCAGCGGCTCGACTCGCCGCGCAAGATCCAGGCGTTCCTCGACCGCCTGCCGCAGAATTTCGAGCCGGACGGCGACACGGCGCTGTCGATCCGCGAGGTGCTGCGCCAGCGCCGGGCGCATTGCATCGAGGGGGCGATGCTCGCCGCCGCGGCGCTCTGGGTCCACGGCGAGCGCCCGTTGCTCCTCGACCTCTCCGCGGTGCGCGACTACGACCACGTGGTCGCGCTGTTCCGGCGCGACGGGTGCTGGGGCGCGCTCTCCAAGACCAACCACTACCCGCTGCGCTACCGGGACCCGATCTACCGCAGCCTGCGCGAGCTCGCGCTCAGCTACTTCCACGAGTACGCGAACAAGCGCGGCCAGAAGTCCCTGCGCCGCTACTCGCGCCCGCTCGACCTGCGCACCATCGATCCCCGGCTGTGGGCGACGAACGGCAGGAACTGCTGGGAGGTCACCGAGCGGCTCGAGGCGCTCCCGCACTACCGGCTGCTGAGCGGCCGGCAGGTCCGCGCGCTGCGCCCGAACGACCCGATCGAGCGCCGCGCCTACGCCCTGCGCCATCACCCGCCGCCCGCCGGCGTGCGGCGGCGCTGGGCGGAGAAGAAGGCGCGGCGGCAGGCGTGGAACGAGCGCCGCAAGCGCGCGCGATGATCCGCGTCGTCGACATCGACCACGTCGTCCTGCGGGTGCGCGACCTCGAGCGCATGATCGCCTTCTACCGCGACGTGCTCGGGTGCCCGGTCGAGTGGCGGCGCGACGACCTCGGCCTGGCGCATCTGCGCGCCGGCCGCGCGCTCATCGATCTCGTTCCGGTCGACGGCCCGCTCGGTCGCAAGGGCGGCGCGGCGCCCGGGGCGGAGGCGCGCAACGTCGATCACGTATGCCTGCGCGTGGCGCCGTTCGACCCGGCTGCGATCACCGCGCATCTCGCGGCGCACGGCGCGCGCATCGGGGAGGTCCGCGCGCGCTACGGCGCGCAGGGCGAGGGCGTCTCGATCTACCTCTGGGACCCCGAGGACAACCTCCTCGAGCTGAAGGGCGAGCGCGCCGCCTGAGGCGGGGCCGCGGCGCTACTTGGCGCTGCCGCCGATCTCGCGCTGAAGCGCCTCGATCTCGCGGTTGCGCGCGTCGATCCGCTCCTGCAGTTCGCGCATCGTCCGCTCGAGATCCTTGACCCGGTTCTCGGCCGCATCCACCTCGGACGCCTTGGGCGCCGCGCGCGCGCGCTTGGCGGCGGCCTTTTCCTTCGGCTCCGCGGGCGCGGCGACCTTCTCCTTCGCCCTGGGTGCGGGCTTTGCCCCGGCGGGCGGCTTCGCCGGGACGGTGCGCGCCGCGGGAGCCGGCGCGGACGGTGTCGTGGACGCCGACGCGGCTGGCGGGGCAGACGCCGGCGTCTCGACCTTCGCGACCGCCTGGTCGGGCGGATCGACGTTGAACGCGTACTGCCGCACCATGCGCCCGCCGTTCCAGGCGAGCTCGATGATCACGTTGACCGCCGGCCGCTCGACCGGAACGGTGGAGCGGAGCCGCACGACCGGGCTGCCGTCGCCGCCGCGCGCCACCGCGGCGCGCAGCACCTCCAGCGGCGGCGACGGGGTGACGCCGAAGCGCTCGAACACGCCGATCGGGACGATCTGCGCGGAGAGCGAATCGCGCGCCGGGGCGGGGACGCCGGTCACCTCGATCTCCGCGTCGAGCGGTTCGCCGAGCCGCGAGAGCAGCGCGAGCCGGCCGAGGCTCTGCGCGCTCGCGGCGAGCGGCCCCAGCAGGAGCACGGTCGCCGCGGCCACCTGTGCGAAGCGAAGGACGAGGCCCATCGGGCGCGATTATTTCAGAACCGCCGCGTCGTGTTCGCGAAAAATTGCACGAGGGCCGCCGGGGTCAGCGCTTGCCGGTGAGCTGGAAGAGCATCACCGCGCCCACGACCGTGACCGCGCCGAGGACCTGGGGGGGAGTGAGCGCCTCGCCGAGCGCGGCCCACGCGAGGGTCGCCACGATCACCGGCTCCAGGTTGAGGACGACCGTCGCCTGCACCGGACCGAGCATGGGCAGGAGCAGGAAGAAGCCGATGATGCCGGCGGCGTAGAAGACCGCGAGCCCGGCGAGCCCGAGGGCGCCCGCGCCGGCCGGGGGCAGCCCGACCGCGGCCGTCGCCGCCGCGACCGCGACGAAGATCGTCGCCGCCGTCGCCAGCATGAAGAAGGTGCGCAGCGGCGCGCCCAGGCCGGGCGCGAGGCGCTGGGAGAGCACGACGGCCGCGGTGAACGCGACCGACGCGCCGAGCGCCGCGGCGATCCCGAGCGGATGCACCGGCTGGAGGCTGACGCCGAGCACGAGGGCGAGCCCGACGAAAGCCGCGAGCAGCGTCGCCGCGAGCCGCCACGAGAAGCGCTCGCTCCCGAGCAGGATCGAGGCGAGCCCGGTGAAGAAGGGGTAGGTGTAGAAGACGAGCAGCGCGATCGTGACCGGCAGCAGCGCGACCGCGACCTGGATCATCGCCGTCTGGCCGGCGATCAGCACGCCGAGCAGGAGCGTGCGCGGGAACTCGCGCGGGAGCGGGAGAACCGGGGTGCGCTGCAGACGCAGCAGCGCGAGCAGGAGCGCCGCCGCCAGCAGCGAGCGCGCGGTCGCGGCGGTCAGCACGCTCACGCCGTGCGTGAACGCGACGCGCGCGCACACGTGGCCCGCGCCCAGGCTCGCGGCGACGCCGAACAGGCCGAGGAGCGGCAAGAGCGCGCGGGAGGAGGCGGGCACGAGCGGGCGGCGCGGCGCGTGGCGAAGCGCGCGATTATGCCGCAGGCGATCCGGCGCGCCTGCCCGGTCCTAGGCCTGCGCGTCCTTGGGGAGGAACTTCAGCGCGACGCCGTTGTTGCACCAGCGCTTGCCGGTCGGCCGCGGGCCGTCGTCGAACACGTGCCCGTGGTGGCCGCCGCAGCGCACGCAGTGGTACTCGGTGCGCGGCAGGAGCAGCAGGTAGTCGGTCTTGGTCCCGAACACGCCGGGAATGGTGGTGAAGAAGCTCGGCCAGCCGGTGTGGCTCTCGTACTTCATCGCCGAGGTGAAGAGCGGCAGCCCGCAACCGGCGCACGCGAAGATCCCGGCGCGCGGCTCGTTGTTCAGCGCGCTCGTCCCAGCGGCCTCGGTGCCCTCCTCGCGCAGCACGTAGTACGCCATCTTGCTCAGGCGCTTGCGCCACTCGGCTTCGGTGAGGTCGAGCCGACTGTCCGGCGCGGGCACCGCGACGCCCGGCGCGAGGAGCTCGCGCCAGCCCCGCTGGAGCGCCTCGACCGCCTTCGTGTCGGCGGGCAGGGTCTTCTGCGCGCGCGCCGGCAGGGCCGCGGCCAGGCCCGATGCCAGGATGCCCTGGAGCAGACCGCGTCGCTTCATCGTCGTGCCTCCGGATGAGGTGATCCTCTGACCGCGCCGCAACGGACGAATTCCCCGCGCCGTCGCACGTCGTCGCCGGCTGCGCCGGGCCGGACGCTCGGCGCGAGGCTAGAATGCGTGCGAGACGACCTGCGCGCGAGGCGCCAAGGGAAGATGATCGCATGAGCACCACGCAACCCGGCAAGGGCACCGTCGACCTGGACGAGGTCGCCCGGCTCGTCGCCGCCCTGGAGCGCGACCTCGAGAAGGTGCGCGCCGGTTCCGGCGACGTCGACACGCTGCGCGGCGAGGTCGCGCAGCTGCGCCAGGCGCTCGCTACGCCGGGCACCGCCGACGGCGAGGTCCACGAAGGGCTGCACGGCATCCGCGCGTTGCTGCAAAAGGCCGAAGGCGAGCTCTTCACCGACGCGGACTACGTCGCGCGCATCGGGCGCATGCTCGGCATGTAGCGCGGGAGGACTCACCCGAGCGCCGTGCGGGCCGCCGCGGCGATCGCGGCGCGGTCGACGGCGAAGAAGGCGCGCAGGCTCGCGCGCGTGTCGCTGCGCCCGAAGCCGTCGGTCCCGAGGGCGACGTAGCGCCGCCCGGCGGGCACGTGCGGCCGGATGAGGTCCGCAACCGCGCTCACGTAGTCGCTCGCCGCGACGATCGGCCCCGCAGTCGCCTCCAGGCACCGCCCGACCCAGCTCTGCCCGGCCGCGCCGCCGCGCGCCTCGCGCACCGCGGGCGACGCGCTGCCGGCGGCGAGCCCGTCCCAGCGCAGCTCCGTCCAGCTCGTCACGCTCCAGACGTCGGCCGCGACGCCGTGCTCGGCTTCGAGCGCGTCCGCCGCAGCGAGCACTTCGCGCAGGATCGCCCCCGAGCCGAGGAGCTGCACGCGCCGGCGCGCGTCGCGCCGCGGCGATGCGCGCAGCAGGTACATGCCGCGACGGATGCCTTCCTCCGCGCCCGCCGGCATCGCGGGGTGCGCGTAGTTCTCGTTCATCACCGTGACGTAATAGAACACGTCCTCCTGGGCCTCGAGCATGCGCCGCACGCCGTCCTGCAGGATCACGACCAGCTCGTGCTTGAAGCACGGGTCGTAGGCCTTGCAGGTCGGAATGGTGGACGCGACGAGCTGGCTCGTGCCGTCCTGGTGCTGCAAGCCCTCGCCCGCGAGCGTGGTGCGGCCCGCGGTGGCGCCGAGCAGGAAGCCGCGCGCGCGCGAGTCGGCGGCCGCCCAGGCGAGATCGCCGATGCGCTGGAAGCCGAACATCGAGTAGAAGATGTAGAACGGCAGCATCGGGGTGCCGTGCGCGCTGTAGCTCGTCGCCGCCGCGAGCCAGGACGAGATCGCGCCCGCCTCGGTGATGCCCTCCTCGAGGATCTGGCCGTCCTTCGCCTCCTTGTAGTAGAGCAGCTCGTCGCGGTCCTCCGGCTCGTACAGCTGCCCCACCGACGAGTAGATGCCGACCTGCCGGAAGAGGTTCTGCATGCCGAACGTGCGCGCCTCGTCGGCGACGATCGGCACGATGCGCAGCCCGAGCGCCGGGTCGCGCAGCAGCTGGCCGAGCATCTGCACGAACACCATGGTGGTGGACTTCTCGCGCGCGTCCGCGCCCGCGAGCAGCGGCGCGAACGCCTCCAGGGGCGGAACCTCGACGCGCGGCGCCTGCGAAGACCGCGCGGGCAGATAGCCGCCGAGCGCCTGCCGGCGCGCGTGCAGGTAGCGCAGCTCGGGCGAATCGTCGGCCGGCTTGTGGAAGCGCAGCTGCTCCACCTCGTCGTCGGAGAGCGGGAGCGCGAAGCGGTCGCGGAACGCGCGCAGGGCATCGTCGTCGAGCTTCTTCTGCTGGTGGGTGGTCATCCTGCCCTGCCCCCAGTGCCCCATGCCGTAGCCCTTCTTCGTCTGCGCGAGGATCACCGTCGGCTGGCCGCGGTGCCGCGCGGCGACGTGATAGGCGGCGTGGATCTTCACCGGATCGTGCCCGCCGCGACGCAGGCGGTCGATGTCCTCGTCGGTCATGTCGGCGACGAGCGCCTGCAGCTCGGGGTACTTGTTGAAGAAGTGCTCGCGGTTGAAGCGCCCGTCGGTCGCGGCGTACTTCTGGAATTCGCCGTCCACGGTCTCGTGCAGCCGGCGCAGGATCGCCTCGTCGTGGTCGCGCGCGAAGAGCGGGTCCCAGTCCGAACCCCAGAGCAGCTTGATCACGTTCCAGCCCGCGCCGGCGAACAGGCCTTCGAGCTCCTGCACGATCGACCCGTTCCCGCGCACCGGGCCGTCGAGCCGCTGCAGGTTGCAGTTGACGACGAAGATCAGGTTGTCGAGCCCCTCGCGTGCGGCGAGCGACAGGCCGGCGAGCGCCTCGGGCTCGTCCATCTCGCCGTCGCCCACGAAGCACCAGACCTTGCGCCCGGCGGTCGCGAGCAGCGCGCGGTTCTGGAGGTAGCGCATGAAGCGCGCCTGGTAGATGGCGTTGATCGGGCCGAGGCCCATCGAGCCGGTCGGGAACTGCCAGAACGCGGGCATGAGCCACGGGTGGCAGTACGACGAGAGGCCCTGCCCGCCGACTTCGCGCCGGTAGCTGGCGAGCTGCGCCTCGGTGAGCCGCCCCTCGAGGAACGCGCGCGCGTACACGCCCGGCGCCGAGTGCGGCTGGAAGTACACGAGGTCGCCGCCCTGGCCCGCGCGGAAGAAATGGTTGAAACCCACTTCGAAGAGATCCGCGGCCGACGCGTAGCTCGAGATGTGGCCGCCGAGCTCGGCATGCGCGCGGTTCGCGCGCACCACCATCGCGAGCGCGTTCCAGCGGATGATCGAGGCGAGCCGGTGCTCGATCTCGAGATTGCCCGGAAACTGCGGCTGGTCCGCGAGCCCGACGGTGTTGCAGTAGGGCGTGTTGAGCACCGGCGGCATGCGCACGCGCTTCGCCCGCGCCCGGTCGAGCAGCTTGCGCAGGACGAACGTCGCGCGCTCCGTCCCCTCGTGCTCGACGAGCGCGTCGAACGCGTCGAGCCATTCGCGCGTCTCGAGCGGGTCCGCGTCGGGCGCGGCCACGCGCCAGTAGCCGGAGAACGGGGAGTCGGCGAGGTCGGTCATGCGCGCAGCCCTCCGATGAGCCGCAGAAATGGTACGCGGCTTCGCCGCGCGCCGGGACCGTGGGTCCGGCGGCCGCCGGCGGCCGGTGTGCCGCGCTGCCGCCGCGCGCCGTTCCCGCGCTTGCGGCAAACGGCCGGGCGGCATATGGTGACGCGTCAGGTTCTGGAGGCGTCCATGCGCGCACTGCCGATACTGCTGCTCGCCGTCCCGCTCGCCGCCCTCGCGCAGATCCCCCAGCCGGCGATCCCGCAGACCGTGGTGCCCGGCGCCGGGGCCCCGGTCGCACCGCAGGGCTGGGGCGGCGCCGCGATCGTCGCGCCCACGCAAGGCGGCGGCGGGGTGATTCTGACGCCCGGCTACGCGCCGGCCTACGTCGTGCCGCCCGGCCCGAGCGGAGTGGGGGCGGTGGTGGCGCCCGGCTATGGACCGACATACGTCGTGCCGGGTCAGGGCGGGGGAACGACAATCATCACGCCGCAGCAGGGTGCGACGGTGATCCGCCCCAATCCGATGGGCGGCACGACAATCGTCGGACCAGGGCAGCCGACGACCCTGGTCAATCCGATTCCCGGGCGGCCGGGCGGTGCGATGATCATCGGCCCCGGCGGCGCGCCCGGATACGTCGTCCCCACCCCGCACGGCACGATCGTCCAGCCGTCCGGCGAGATCCCGCCGACCTACATTTACCGCCCGTGACCCGCGCTGCTGTCGACTCGTCGACGCCGCGGTGTGGCATAGGTCTCGCGCCGCACGCGAGTTGACACTCCGGCCGGTGGCCTCGTCGCACCATTCCCGGTCGACGGGTGCGCGCCGCGGCGCGGACTAGGTCGACGCGGCGATGGAAGGCCGCGCGGCCTTGTACTAAAGTGGCAGACCGGCGGAGAACATCGATGGAAACGACAGTCCGGAGCGCGATCCTGCGGCGGGTGGGCGTGCTGCTGTGCGCGGCGGCGCTGTGGCCGTGCGCGGCGCCCGCCCAGGGCTTCAAGTTCGAGAAAGATCCGGGCGCGCAGCAGCGGGCGGCAGAGGAAACCGCGCGCGGGGCACGCGTCGCCGAGAACCTCTCCACCCCGTGCAGAGACGCGATCAAGAACAAGAAGATCGCCGTGATCATCGGCGAGGAGCAGTCGAACGGCGTCGTGCTCGCGCGGCAGGAGAACTACGGCCCGCACTTCCAGCTCATCAACGGGCGCCTGCAGGCGCTCGGCCTGCGCACCTACACCCCCGAGGAGATCCGCAGGCAGATCGCGCAGGCGGAGATCGACGCGTACTTCAAGAACAATCCCGACGCCGCGCTCTCGGCGGCGAAACGCCTGGGCGCGAACTTCGTGCTGCGCGGGCTGATCACCTCGCAGGCGACCTACAACCCGATCGTGCGCGTGAACCAGGTGTCGGTCGGCATGGGGTTCACGCTCGCCGCCGCGAACGGGCGCACGGTGGCCAACGCCGGCGCGAGCGCGGCCTCGTACGCGGGGCCGGACGTGCGCGCGATGGCGATCACCCTGCTCAACGAGCACGCGGACGAAGTCGTGTCCAGACTCTACAGCGAGTACTGCCGCAACGCCGAGGTCGCGGCGCCGGCAAAGGCGAGGAAGTAGGCGCCCGGCAGTCGGGCGCGAAGTGGCAACGGCTGGAAATCCAGCGGAGAGGCAGACATGAACCTGTTCAGACACGGTGCATTTTCGGCGGCGGTGCTGTGCGCGTGCGGCGCCGCGATCGCGCAGCCGACCTTCCAGAGCGCGTCGCCGACCGCGGGCACGGCGACCTCGGAGAAGGCGAACGCGAACGCCGACAAGGCGATGTACCAGGCGATCGAGTACCAGAACGCCGCCAAGCAGGGCCCGGCGCTGGTGGTGATCCCCGGCGAGATCAAGAGCAGCAATGCGACCTTCACCCAGAAGTTCGGGCCGACCAACATCGCCGACTTCGCCGAGATCGAGCTGAGCCGCGCCAACTTCCAGGTGCTCGAGCGCACCAACCTCGGGCCGCTGCTGAACGAGTTCACGCTCGCCTACAACCTCGGCGACCCGAACAAGGCGCGGCAGTACCTCGGCATGGGCAAGCTGAAGTCGACCAAGTACATCGTGAAGTTCGACATCCTGAAGACCGAGCAGGTCGCGGCCGCGCAGCAGGGGTTCGACGGCGCCGCGGTCGGGCGCGTGATCGGCATCCTGGGCGCGTTCAGCGGGTCGCGCGGGGGCGCGCAGGCGGGCGCGATCGGCGACACCGCGGTCGGCTCGATCAGGACCGGCGACTCGACCGGCATCTGGGTGATCGGCATGCGCTACAAGATCATGGACGCCGAGACCACCGAGCAGGTCGCGCAGGGCTATACCGAGGAGAAGATGGAGATCGGCGCCACCGGCACCTCGGTGATGGGGTTCTCCCAGTCCCAGCAGGGCGGCGTCGGGCTCGACACGATGGTGCAGCGGCTGGTGCAGAAGTCGGTCTGGGAGATCGACAGCAAGTACAAGTAGCCCGCCCCGTCCCGCACCGGCACCGCGCATGAGCGAGATCACGAAACTCGGGAAGTTCCAGGTTCGCCGCGAGCTCGGCAAGGGCGCGATGGGCGTCGTGTACGAGGGCCACGACCCGATGATCGACCGGGTCGTGGCGCTGAAGACGATCCGCGCCGAGAACCTGCAGGGCGAGGACGCGCAGGAGCAGCTCGCGCGCTTCCGGCGCGAGGCGCAGGCGGCCGGCCGGCTCACGCACCCGAACATCGTCGGCATCTACGACTTCGGCGAGGACGCGGGCACCTACTACATCGCGATGGAGTTCGTGCAGGGCCGCGAGCTGCAGAGCTACCTGGAGGCGAACGAGCGCTTCGCGCTGCAAGACATCGTGCGCATCATGGGGCAGCTGCTCGAGGCGCTCGACTACTCGCACCGGCAGGGGGTCGTGCACCGCGACGTCAAGCCGTCGAACATCATCCTCCTCCCCGACGGCACGGCGAAGGTCGCCGACTTCGGCATTGCGCGCGTGGAGTCGTCGAACCTCACCCAGGCCGGCATGGTGCTCGGCACGCCGAGCTACATGTCGCCCGAGCAGTTCATGGGCCAGACGGTCGACGGGCGCTCGGACATCTTCTCGGCCGGCGTCATCCTGTACCAGATGCTGACCGGCGAGAAGCCGTTCACCGGCTCGCTCACCACCATCATGCACAAGGTGCTGCAGGAGGAGCCGCTGCCGCCGTCGAAGCTGAACGTGCAGGTGCCGCGCGGGTTCGACGCGGTCATCGGCAAGGCGCTCGCGAAGCGCCCGGACGAGCGCTACCAGACCGCGCGCGAGTTTCTCGACGCGATCCGGCAGGCCGCGACCCAGTCCGCGGCGGCGGCCGAGCCGACGGTGATCAACCTCGACGCGACGCTCCCCTCGGGCGGGACGACCGTCACGCGCGCCGCGACGCGCGCGCAGCCGGCCGCGACCGAGCGCACGCAGCGCACCGAGCGCATCGCGCCGGCGCCCGCGGCGGCGGCCGCGCCCCCCGTGCGCCGGTCTCAGTTCCCGGCGGCCGTGCTCGCCGGCGCCGTGGTGGTGATCGGGATCGCCGCGGCCGGCGGCTGGTTCGCGCTGCATCGCGGCGGGGACCGCGCCGCGCAGGCGGCGCCGCCGCCGGAGACCGCCACCGCGGCGGCGACGCAGACGGGCGCAGCGCCCGCGGCGCCTGCGACGGCATCCGCGCCGGCGGCTCCCGCGCCCGCGCCGGCCGTCCAGACCGCGCCCGGCACGCTCCTCGTGTCCGCGCTCGGCCTCGCCGACCCCACCGATCCGCGCTACCAGGGCAACCAGGCAGCGCTCGCCGCCGACCTGCGCGCCGACTCGCACGCGCAGGCGGTGGAAAAGGCGATCGGGCTGTACCTGCAGCAGCCCTCGCTCGCGCAGCACTACGACCGGCTGCGCGAGAAGCTGCTCGCGCGGAGCGGCGACTTCATCTCCACCGTGGTGCAGGAATCGGAGCCGAAGCTCGGCAAGGACGGGCTCGCGTACCTCACCACTCAGGCGGTGGTCAAGACGCGCGAGGTGCAGAGGTCGCTGAACGAGATGTCGCGCGACGACCGCATCAGCTTCATCCGCAACAACGGCGACCCGAAGGTGGCGGTGCGCGTGACGACGCGCGACGCGGACCGCGCCGACGCCCCGGCGCAGGCTTCGCCGATCGCGGAGAACCTGCTCAAGGAGCGCATCAAGTCGTTCGGGTTCCGCACCTGGTCGGAGGAAGGCAGCGCCGACAAGAGCGCCGACTTCCTGGTCTCGGGCGAGGCGCGCATCAAGCGCCTGTCGGCGAAGCTCCAGGCCTCCGGTCTCACCATCACCAAGTTCACGCTCACGTCGTGGACGGTGAAGGCGACCGACCGTGCCACCGGCGAGGAGATCTACTTCAGCAACACGCTGCCGAAGAACGTCGGCAGCTGGGCGACCGAAGAGGAGGCGCTCGCCGCCATCGGGGCCAGGATCGCCGACGAGTTCAGCCGCGACTTCTTCCTTCAGCACTTCGGCATGACGGGGCGCAGGATCGTGTTCCGGGTGACCGGGCTCGACGACCCGGCGTCCGCGGAGCTGCTGGGCCGCGAGCTGATCGGGCTCGCCGCGGTGCTGTCGAGCACCGCGCGCCCGGGCACGTCGCCGCGGGTCTACGACCTGGTGCTGGCCGGGAATGGCCTCGCCCAGGACATCGTCGCGACCGGCATCCTCAAGCCGCTCAACACGAAGCTCGGGAGCGCGTGCTTCGCGCTCGGCGCGAGCAGCGGCGAGGAAGTGAACGTCGTGCTCGCGCCGGGCTGCGACAAGGCGGTGCTGAGCCGGCTCGAGACGGCGCCGCCGGCAGGCCTCTATGCGGCGCCGCAGTCGCGCCAGCGCTCGGTGGTGAAGAACCCCGAGACGCTGAAGAAGATCATGATCTAGGAGCGCGCGGTTCCCCGCTCCCGGCCCGCACCGGATGAGCGGGCGCGCTTCCCTTCCTCAGGCCGATTTCGGCCGGTACTCGCAGACGAACTGCACGAGCTCCGCACCGGGCTCGGCCGCGGAGTGCCCGAAGCTGAGCGTGCCGCGGCCGCGCAGCAGCGCCTGGTCGCGGCGCAGGACCGTCTCCACGTCGCCCTCGATCGTGATGTACGTCCCGTTGGTGCTGAGGTCCACGTAGTAGAACTTGTCGCCGCGGCGCTCGATGCGGCCGTGGAGCCGGGACGCCATCTTGTCGCTGATCGGGATGTGGTGGGTCGCGTCGCGCCCGATCTGGACCGCCGCGAGGTCGCCGTCCATCAGCACCGTGCGCCCGCCGTGCGCGAGCCGCAGCACCGCCTCGGTGGACGCCTGGGTGCCCTTCGAGGCGAGCATCGTGACGTCCTCGCCGCTCTGCCACAGCACCTCGCACACCTGCACCTCGGACTGCTTGCCCTTGACCACGAGCGCCGCGACCTCGCGCGTTCCCTCGCGCAGCAGGGGCGACAGACACGCCACGGTCGCCGCGGTCGTGATGATCTGCCCGCTCTTCGCGAGCCCGGCCATGCGCGCGGCGGTGTTGACGGCGTCGCCGAAGTAGTCCCCGTTCTCCTCCAGCGCCGGGCCGAAGTGGAAGCCGACGCGGATCGCGAGGCGGGCGTCGGCGAACGTCGGCAGCGCCGACACGCGCGTCTGCATGTCGCCGGCCGCCTGCAGTGCGCCGTCCGCATCCGCGAACACCGCCATCACCTCGTCGCCGATGGTCTTCACGACGCGGCCATGATAGGTGGCCACCGCACGCCGCAGCAGGTCCAGCACCTGTTCGACCGCGCGCAGCGCCTGGCGGTCGCCCAGACGCTCGTACAGCGTCGTGCTGCCGCTCACGTCGGCGAAGAGGATGGCAACGGGGCGCGAGCTCGCGGTCATGCGTCGTGCAGCCGGCTGTTCACCCCTGCGACTATAGGGTAGCGCCCGCCCGCGCGTCGACCCCCGGGGCTAGAAAGCGAGCGTTGCGAGCTCGTCCCGGACGTCGAAGAAGCGCCGCGTGAAGTCGATCGCCGCGGCTGCGTCGAAGGGCCGACAGGTGTAGAGAATCGTCGAGAAGAAGCGCGCGGCGGACCAGACGTACAGCGCGATGCCGGAGTCGACGAGCGGCAGGAACGCGTCGTACCCCTGGTTCGCGGCCTTCCCCTCGCCCCCGGGCGAGCAGATGGTCGCCGCGGCGTAGGTGCGCAGGCCGAGGTGCGCGGCGACGCCGTGCAGATAGCGGTCGACCGCGGCGCGGTCGACCTCGATCGCGTAGTAGCCCTCGACCAGCAGCCGCTGGCGCGTGATCTGCGGCGCGAGGTCCTTCACGCGTCCTTCGAACTGCCCCTGGATCGACCGAGGCTCCGTTCGACGCATTCCGGCAAGCGGTGACGCAGAGCGGTCGGCGTCAGCCGTTGCCGAATCGTGCCCTCGTTCGCCCAGCTGCGCTGGCTCACGACGCTACGCCACGGCCTTTACGCGCTTCTGCTTCTGCTGCGCGGCCTTCTGGTGCATCTGCGCGTAGGCGCTGTGCGCCGCCGCCTCCGCATCCCCGACGTGCACCGGGTAGCCCATGTCGGAGAGGACCGAGCCGAGCGCGGAGAGGCAGAGCATCACGTTGTCCGGGCGGCACGAGTAACCCATGATGCCGAAGCGCCAGATCTTGCCGGCGAGCGGGCCGAGGCCGGCGCCGATCTCGAGGCTGAACTCGCCGAGCAGGCGCTTGCGCACTTCGGCCTCCTGCACGCCCTCGGGGCAGCGGACGGCGTTCATCTGCGGGATCTGGTGCTGCTCCTTTACCAGGAACCTGAGCCCCATCGCCTCGAGCCCGGCCTTGAGCGCGACGTGATGGCGGTGATGCCGGGCCCAGCAGTTCTCCAGGCCCTCCTCGCGAATCAGCAGCAGCGCCTCGTGCAGCGCGAAGAGCGAGTTGGTCGGCGCGGTGTGATGGTAGGTGCGCGTGGTGGCGCCCCAGTAGCCGAGCAGGAGGTTCATGTCCATGAACCAGCTGTGGATCTTGTCCTTGCGCGCCTTGACGTAGTCGACGACGCGCTCGGAGAACGACACCGGCGAGAGCCCGGGGGTGCACGACAGGCACTTCTGGCTCGCGGAGTAGATTGCGTCGACGCCCCACTCGTCCACGAGGACCGGGCAGCCGCCGAGCGAGGTGACCGCGTCCACGATCGCGAGCGCGTCGTACTGGTGCGCGAGCGCCACCAGCGCTTTCGCGTCCGAGAGCGCGCCGGTGGAGGTCTCGGCGTGCACGAACGCGACCAGGCGCGCGTCGCGGTGCGCCTTGAGCGCGTCCTCGACCTTGTGCGGATCGACCGGCTCGCCCCACTCGTGCTCGACCACGACCGGCGTGCCGCCGCAGCGCTCGACGTTCTCGATCATGCGCCCGCCGAACACGCCGTTGCGCGCGACGATCACCTTGTCGCCCGGCCGCACCAGGTTCACGAAGCAGTACTCCATCCCCACCGAGCCCGGCCCCGAGACCGGGAAGGTGAGCGGGTTCTTCGTCTGGTAGACGTAGCGGAGCAGCCCTTTCAGCTCCTCCATCATCTCCACGAACACCGGGTCGAGGTAGCCGATCGCCGGCTGGCTCATGGTCGTCAGCACGCGCGGATGGATCTCGGTCGGGCCCGGGCCCATCAGCGTGCGCTGCGGGGGATGGAACGAGGAGATGCGCTTCGCCGGGGCATACGGGTTCATGTTGTCAGTTCCTGCGATGGGAGATCCGAATGGGGCGTCGTCGTCGCCGCGCGACTTCACCCGGATGGGCTTCGCCGCGTAGGCCTCGTTGAGGATGTCGGTCGCGGCAATCTGGCCGGCGGTGAGGTGCTCCACCTCGACCGCCCAGCGCGAGGGGATGTAGCCGGACTTGACCCAGTTGCTGACCACCGCGCGGTCGAGCTTCATCCGGCGCGCGACCTCGGCCTGGCTGCCGAAGATCGAAACGAGGCGCTCGGCGCAATTCATGCCGCCGAATCTGCCATGACAAACTCAGTTTGACAAGACGAAATCTTTAGCGATCGGTGGCCGGATCGGCTGGCGGGTCGAAATCCACTGACGAATCAAACGCCTTGTCTCCATCCGGAGGGGCGATGCCGGTGGCCGCGACCGCGCCGAAATCGAACAGCCGGCGGTCGAGCAGGTGGGAGGGAACGGCCCGGGTCAGGGCGTTGAAGATCGATTCGATGCGCCCGGGGAAGCGCCTCTCCCAGTCGCGCAGCATCGCCTTCGCCTGCGCGCGCTGCAGCGTGTCCTGCGAGCCGCACAGGTTGCAGGGAATGATCGGAAAGCGGCGCGCGTCCGCCCACGCGGCGAGGTCCGCCTCGGCGACGTACGCGAGCGGGCGGATGACGACGTGCTGGCCGTCGTCGGACGCGAGCTTGGGCGGCATCGCCTTGAGCCTGCCGCCGAAAAAGAGGTTGAGGAAGAACGTCTCGAGGATGTCGTCGCGGTGGTGGCCGAGCGCGATCTTCGTCGCGCCGAGCTCCTTCGCCACGCGGTAGAGGACCCCGCGTCGCAGCCGGGAGCAGAGGCTGCACATCGTCTTGCCCTCGGGGACGACGCGCTGCACGACCGCGTAGGTGTCCTGCTGCTCGATCCGGTACGGAATGCCGAGGCGCCCGAGGTACTCCGGCAGGACGTGCTCGGGAAAGCCGGGATGGCGCTGGTCGAGGTTGACCGCGATCAGCTCGAAGTCGAGGGGTGCGGCGGCGCGCAGCGCGAGCAGGATGTCGAGCAGCCCGTGGCTGTCCTTGCCGCCCGACAGGCACACCATCACCCGGTCCCCCGCCCGGACCATGTCGAAGTCGGCGATCGCCTGCCCGACGAGCCGGCGCAGCCGCTTCGCGAGCTTGTTGGTCTCGAAGGCGGCCTTGCGTGCCTGCCTGGCGGTCGGGGCGTTCATCGCGTCAGAGGTTCACGCTGCGCCCGCCGTCGACCGCGATGATCTGGCCGGTCACATAGGGCGCGTCGGCGACGAGGAAGTGAACCGCGGCCGCGACGTCCTCCGGCTCGCCGGCGCGCTTGAGCAGCGTGTGCGAGATCACCCGCTGGCGCGCCAGCTCGTCGAAGGATCCGTCCTCCGGCCACAGCACCGGCCCGGGCGCGACGCCGTTCACGCGCACCTCCGGCCCGAGCTCGCGCGCGAGCGCGCGCGTCAGCGCCGCGAGGCCGGCCTTCGCGACGCTGTAGACGAGGTAGTTCTTGAGCGGCCGGTCGGCGTGGATGTCGGTGATGTTGACGATGCAGCCGCCGCTCTTCCTCAGGTGCGGCGCGGCGGCCTGCGCGAGCAGGAGCGGCGCGCGCAGGTTCGTGCCCACGAGGTCGTCCCAGTCGGAGAGCTTGATCTCGCCGAGCGGCGTGGGGTGGAAGCTCGAGGCGTTGTTCACGAGCGCGTCGAGCCGTCCGAAGCGGGTGACGGCGGTGCGGACGAGCTCGGGCAGCTCCGCCGCGTTGAGCAGGTTTGCCTGCACGGTCGCGGCGGAATTCGCGCGCGTGCCGTTCAGCGCGGCGGCGAGCTGCTTCGCCTCGGACTTCGCGGAGTGGTGATGCAGCACGATCGTCGCGCCCGCCGCGTGCAACCGGCGCGCGATCGCCGCACCGACGCGCTTCGCGCCGCCGGTGACGAGCACCACGTTTCCGGTGAGGGCCAGCGCAGTCATGGGCCACCCGCGCCGGGCGCGGGCTCGAGGACGACATTGCGGATTCTAGCGGATGCGCGCACCATGACCGCCCCGCGCCGCATGCCGCCAGCATGAGCGACCTGCCCCGTCCCGATCCGGACGCCGCCGCGCACAGCGAGCGCGTCGCCGCCCGCGTGCGCGCCGAGATCGCGGACGCGGGGGGCTGGATCCCGTTTGCGCGCTACATGTCGCTCGCGCTCTACGCGCCCGGCCTCGGCTACTACATGGCCGGGGCGCGCAAGCTCGGGGCGGACGGCGATTTCGTCACCGCCCCCGAGCTCGGGCCGCTCTTCGGGCACACCGTCGCGCGCCAGGTCGCTCAGGGCCTGGAGGCCTCCGGCGGCGACGTGCTCGAGATCGGCGCGGGCAGCGGTGCGCTGGCGGCGTCGGTGCTCGAGGCGCTCGAGCAGAGCGACCGGCTGCCGGCGAACTACCTCATCCTCGAGCTCTCGCCGGAGCTGCGCGCGCGCAGCCGCGACGCGCTCGCGCGCCGCGTTCCCCACCTGGTCGAGCGCGTGGCGTGGCTGAACGGGCTGCCGCCCTCGTTCACCGGGGTCGTGCTCGGCAACGAAGTGCTCGATGCGATGCCGGTGAACGTCGTGCACACGCGCGCGGGCGCGGTCGACGAGGTCGGGGTCGCGCTCGCGCCGGACGGCGCGCGGTTCGAGTGGGCGCACCGCCCGGCGTCCGCCGAGCTCGCGCAGGCCGCGCGGGCGCTCGCGCTCCCGGACGACTACACGACCGAAGTCGGGCTCGTCGCGCGCGGGTTCGCGGCGAGCGTCGCGACGATGCTCGAGCGCGGACTGGCGCTGTTCGTCGACTACGGCTTTGCGCACGCCGAGTACTATCACCCGCAGCGGCGCAGTGGCACGCTCATGTGCCACTACCGCCATCGCGCGCACGGCGATCCGTTCTTCCTGCCGGGCCTGCAGGACATCACGACGCACGTCGACTTCAGCGCGATCGCCGCCGCGGCGCGCGGCGCCGGCGCGGACGTTTCCGGCTACGCGACCCAGGCGCAGTTCCTGATCAACTGCGGGCTCGCCGAGGTGATGGCGCGCGTCCCGCCGGAGGACACGCGCCGTTACGCGCCGCTCGCGGGCGCCGCCAACCGCCTCACCAGCCCCGCCGAGATGGGCGAGCTCTTCAAGGCGCTCGCCTTCGCGCGCGGCATCGACGTGCCGCTCGCCGGGTTCAGCGCCGGCGACCGCCGGCACACGCTCTAGT
>WBZO01002124.1_pt1 | contig 27133 bp, 23 predicted proteins | sample 5204261 | NCBI WGS metagenome assembly WBZO01 (sample SAMN12412400, study PRJNA552823) | activated sludge metagenome | isolation source: activated sludge from anammox sidestream of wastewater treatment plant... | place: USA: North Carolina | collected 2017-09
CAGCTTGCCATGCTTCAATATGAATCCGACGCGCTTCTGATGATGACATCGCTCCTCCTTATAAAAAACTCAAAGATAGCAATCTTGTATCAGGGCGTTAATGTGGTAGCGTTGGAGGCTTACAATCCGTCGATGCCCCGGCGCATATCCACCGGCGCAACCATCAGCCAGATCTTCTCCGGATTCGCAATCAAAGACATTTCAGCAACTCCCCCAGCCAATGCGGCGATACCGTCGATGGTAGCTCCAGCACATGATCTCCCCGTCCACGAAGATGCAGCATCTCTACCGGTGCGGATACCGGTCTGATCGTTACCGGAACCAGTGCGGATGATTGACTGCACTCACTTGCACGATGCCTGCGAACCCAATTGCCAAACGTCTTGGCATTCAAACCATGTTCCCGGCAATAAGCCGCCTGAGATATTCCACCAGCTTGCCATGCTTCAATATGAATCCGACGCGCTTCTGATGATGACATCGCTCCTCCTTATAAAAAACTCAAAGATAGCAATCTTGTATCAGGGCGTTAATGTGGTAGCGTTGGAGGCTTACATTTCTGTTTATAGTTATAAAAAATAATTTATCATCAATCAACTTGTTTCTTGAGTGCTGCTATTTCAGTCTCTAGCCTGGCTAAAGAAGCTTGGTGCTGTTCAATTCGCTGATCCCAACGACTGACGACTTGATCGCGTTCCTTGATTACAGTTTCGACATCCTTTCGCATACGTATTAGTTCTTCTTCCTTTTCCTTGAGCAGTGCTGTAGGAGTCATTTTTCTACTCTGATTTAGGGTTTCAAATTGCTGGGTTAGTTTCGTATTCAGCTCTTGTTCTAGCTTCAAAGCTTCTTGTACTGTCTTGACATCCATCTCTAGCTCCTTAAATCCTGACATTAAAATTACTGATCGGCGCTGGAATAATGGTACCAACCTGAATATAGTCACCTGTCGTCACATTACCCATGAGCGCAACCTGATCACGATTACCGAGCGACATAGCATTGACTCTCTGCGGTCCTTTAATATGGTTTCCCATGGCGATTAGATGTTCTCCCCATAAGAGAACGGTTGCTCCTGATTGATTAAATGTTGCATTTAGATGGTTGCAGATATTATTGCTGAAAGTGATTTTCTCAAAACGATAATCAAAATTATCATCGATAACCCACCGCAGAAATTCCACCAGCGTCGTCAGCCCTGGGCCCTCGAAATGATTATTGCTCACCAACGCACTACCGGTCATTAGTTCGATTCCTGCCATTCCGGTCACAACACGATAAGCCAACGGTCCTATAAATAAAAATGCACGATGTTCCTGCTGTGGATTGATGCTATCGGCCTGCGTGTAACCGACACGGTTATTCTCCATCTGCAAAGCCGGTACCCACCCAGCCATCCCCAATGCATTCACTGCTGTTACCTGGCTGCCATCGGCAGATACACCAGTATCAGTCACTTCACAGCCATCGATGCGTACCGGCAAGCTGCCGGTTATAGGCAATTCTTCCGAAAATACCACCAACCCCATGGATAATGCCGGGGCATAACCGCAATTCATCAGGCGATTGTTCAGCAATGCCGCTGAACCGCTGATGGACAATGCAATACCCACGATAATGCAGGATTGCAGATGATTGTCACTCACCTCCGGATCAAATTCCTGCAACGCGGTAATACCGGTTACAACTTGATCAATATGATTACCTCGTATGTGATTGCGCTCTCCGGCCGTACTATGTAGTGCAAAGAACACGTCCCGCAACATATTATCGTGCACGCTACTATGACGGCAATCATCTAACCGTACACCGTACCAACCACCACCTTTGCCATCAATCCTATTGTTGCGTACGATTGCAGCGTCGATTTGTGAAATGACAATACTCACCTGAGGTCCTATCAAATGATTGTCACTGATCGTGACCTGATCCGCAACACGCCCTTGCTTAAGATCCGCTAGGCAATAAATACCGGCAGGAAGCAGTAATTGATTAGATTCAAAAAGATTGTGGAGACTATTGGAAACAACCGTCACATTTGGCCCACTGACACGGATACCACCCCATCCATTGGAATTAAGGTCAATATCATTATGGAACACCCTACAGCCCGTCGCTTCTACATCGATCGCATAAAGTCGCGTATTAAGGTATTGGCGCAAAGTTACTGTATCAAAAGGTATTGATTCCTCATCTTGTAAGAAACCAGGGCTACGATGAATACGATTGCCGATCACTTCTGAATCTACGGCATAGCCACTCAGATGAATACCTATCCAGAAATGTCGAATAACATTATTTTCAATATGACAGGGCGCTATGCTCTGAGGTTTTACTTCAATCCCATACTCGCCCCATGAAAATCTACCGGGACCAGTATCGAGCGTCATACCTTCAATAATATTGTTAGCAATAACCATGCGCTCGCTGTACTCGCCGAGCCAGATACCATATAGCACGTTCTGGATGTAATTATCAGTAATAGAGACATCAGTTACTTGATTAAGGTAGAAACCAATCTGCATCGTAAACGCACCCGCCATCACAGCAAATTCACAATGTGTCACCTGCAATCGCATGCAGCTATTCGCATACAGCAACATACCAAAATCTACCCCATAGGCAGCTTCAAAGCGGATACGCTGCACCACAATGTCACTCACAGGGGTATCGACTCCGATCTGTAATACTGCTTCTGGACTGTGCGAATGCACAATAGCACCTGGCCCTTCACCTTGTAAGATGATCCGTGAAGAATGGATTTTGATTGGCGAGGAAACAGTATGTATGCCCGTCTTCAAGCAAACGCACCCCCCAGCCGCTGGCAAGGCATCCAGTGCAGCTTGAATGCTTTCGCCTGGTGAGACGGTAATGGTACAACAACCACCACAAGCTGGTGGCCAGTGGGAGCGGCAATCCTGTTCCGTATCCGGAAAAGTAACCGTGGCCAAACGAGCATAATGGCGATGAATACCGCGTGGAGGTGCATCTGTAAATGTTTCCACGGATGTGTCCGCCGTACGAGCAGCAGATACCCAGTAATCACCACTATGAAACTCACCACCCACAGGGACAAGGTTGAATCGGATCTGAATCCCTTTTTCCAATACGACCCACACACCAGCCGGCGGAACCGGAATCAGACCTGTGCTGCCGGTTGCATCCAGATCGATGATAAGATTGCCATCAGCGTCGCGTACAATACCCTGCTGATCCCAACGCCGTACACGAGTATGGCGCATAGCTAATGTATCATCGCCACCTATGGGCACTAGATCTGCAGGTAAAGCCGGTGAGAACTGAATTGTCTGTTTAGCATTATCAACTGTAATTTGGCGCATCACCCCGCGGCGCAGCGTAGGATCACCATTCTCACCAGCGAGTTCACGCCGATCATCGAGTATTTCCACCCAGTCTCCCGTGTTGAAACGCAAGACTGCGTCACGCCCCAAGCTAGCTAACTTCAGTTCGGTATTCGTAGCTGTTTGGGATACGATTTCCACTACTGGGCTTGCCACACTGGCATTGTCGCGCGACCATTTAAATGTAGCCGAACCAACAGCACCACCATCGTGAATCTCAATACGGTAAAGCTGATTTTCTAGTCCACGATAGCCACCACTCGGCGGTAACTCACAAGGATCAAGATCAGGTGGCACTCCCTCCGCCCTGATTGATAGACGACCGCCAGAAGGTTGAGTAAGCGTCTGCCATACCGGAAACTGGTTATCTGGCGTCGTGCAATCTGCACCACTAATATGGCCAAGCAAACGAACCTGCCATACGGTTTGCCAGCGAGTTGTGGTATCCACACCAACCGCATTCTCAATTATCTCGGGTTGTTGTAGATAAGATAGTTCACGTTGCCACATTTCTAGGTAGGCTAAGTACGATCCACTACTGGGTAATGCAGGTGGAGCAGGAAAATAAGGTTGCTGCTGATAAGTTAGCGCGTTTTGCCCACGTAGCTCGGCGAGCACAGCATCAAATTCCGCCCCACCACCACCATGGTTCTCCGCCAACAAACCATCTACATACATACGGCCACGACCGATAGTTATATCGCCACCAGCAATCTCTATCTTGAAGGCATCCGGTGTCTGTGGGGACACCACTGCTACTCCCGTTATCCCTGGCACGAGCTGTACGCCGAACGTATCCACACTTTCTACACGCAATCGCCGATCCAGCGCCGCCATCCCCTCATTCCAATCCGAATCTAGCTGCACTCGTCCCTGCTGCATCCATACACTCGCAATATCTATACGAGGATCGAAGCGAATCCGGCTGTAATCTCCACTCATGTCGGCTCTCCCTTTGTGGTAATCCTAGTGATCACCCATAAATTTTCTAAAAACTCACCAAGCTCTCAATCAAAAAAAGACAACGCAAGACAAAATCGCATGAAAAACGGAACGAACTTAAAGTATTCAATCTTTTGAATTCGATTTAACGTTGCACTATCCTATTGTGAGATTTGAAGCCAGTTCTAACTACCATAAATCAAGCCTACTTCCAGGCCAAAACGTAGATATTCTTCCATTCTCACGCGCAAATTAGTTTCACGCTGCGGCTGATACAAACCATGCAACACTCCCATCTCACTTTCATCATGCGCACCTCGGCGGATCTTATCCGAGGTTACCTGCTGTAACTGACAATATCCCGGGTCACCATAACGCAAAGAGGTAAAATGAGGCTGAATCTGTTGATTGTCTGCCTCGGGTTGACAGCGATAGCGACGTGGCGTGAGCGATCCGGGTGCAACATAGGAAAAACGGATACAACCCTGTTGGCGACGTTCCACCCAGAGAGGAGCTTTCCAGCTATCACTATTTGCCAGTACAGCGACGAACAGACTATCGCTTGCTAGCGTCAGCTGGCGGGTATGCATTTTGCCGATCACTGTACAAGACTCCAGCGTCAACTCTCCACCCGGTATCAGCGTATCGATTCCGGGACCACGGAATGCGATCATATCCTGTGCTGTCGCATCGATAATACATTCACGCAATGCAATTTTTGCACCATCAGCGATATGTAACGATGCGGTAATGCAGCGTTCCAGTTCGATCCTGGTAAAAGCGTGATTTACGACCAAAGCAGGATCATCTGCTTGCGGCGGCGAGCCATCGCCCTGAGTGCGTGACCCCGGCAGCAGCGTACAATCTCGCAACACAAGATAACGCGGCTGCGCGTCGGCAAAAGCTGCCATCACCAATGTGCCACCTTGAATCACCCATCCATCCAGAATCAATGTCGCTTCCGCACCTAGATCAAGCTTAATTTCGCCATCTGCGACCAACAATGGACGTGTTCCATTAATTGCGCGCAGTACCACCGTTTTGCCTGCATTAATGGTTATAGCGGGTGTCTCGACATAGCGATAGCTATCACGTATTTCTACCATCCCACCGTCTTGCACAGCATCGAGAGCCGGTTGTAGCGTTGCACCACCATGGATAGCTTGTACCGGCAAAACCGGCACGGCAGGATCGCCACGCTCATATTCACCCCCACCGATTGCAATCGTGAAACCATAATGAAAACTGACGAGTGGTGTTGAAGCAGGAGTATCCGCGAAGGCGATACGACCTAATACCGGATCAACCGCCACCACACCGGAACCTGCCGCAGGCTGGTGCGCCCAGGCAATCACATTACTGCCACCATCCCGGATATCACTGAGGTCGCAAATACAAATCTGGTGGCTGGCGATCAATTGTGGCGGGCTGCCGTCCAGTTCCAGCCACAGACTCTTTCCTAAACCGTAATAATTATCAAGATGCGCTTTTAGCCACTGACGTGTAAGTGGTATAGGCACATTGTTCGGTTCAGCCAAGTGACTGATTTCTACTTCCGTTTCCGGCATGTTGTACAACGCCATATCTACCCCGAGTGGATTAAAGCGGAAGCGCAATCCACCGCCGATATCAGGATCCTCTACCGCAGGCGAGCGCGTTAACGGAAAAGCTCGTACTCGCCACAGCGTTATCCCAATATTGGGAATGTTATGACGTACTGCACCTGTATCAATGTGTCGCACATCTACCGTATGCGCAAGTGCGTCGAAAGCGCTACCTTGCCAGTGAAGCGTTGTCCAGTTACGCAAATCAGGAGCATAGTATGCCTGAGGACGTACATGATTCATGTGTTGTGTCCAGCTTAGCAACTGAAAAAATTCCACAGCACGAGCTGGCCAGCCAGTTACGTCACGTGCGAGCTGTTCCAGCATGGAGGCCGTCCCCTTACGGCGCCGGTAACGGATGGTATTAGCCACATCCGCACGCGGTGAAGCCACATCAGGTACTACACCATATAAACTGCGATAACCGATCAGATCACCAATATATGGTGCGATCCAAGGTGCACAGGTTTCGATAAATTGATCGTCATAGAGTTGTTCAAGATTTTCTTCCAGCGCAGCTACTTGCTCAGCGATCACCGATAACAGTTCACGCAACGGGTAACCTTGTTCTGCATCACGGATACGATGGATAGCCGGCAGTAATGCATAAAGGCGATCAACCGTACTCATGACATTTCCTCCAGATAATCAAAAGGCTCCGTATCGAGCAGCAATAATGCTGCAGCAACGGGATTACCTAATCCATTGACAGTAGCGGCAGCAGGAATCAAGCGGTCTTCCAGTGTAGTCGTCGTACCACGATAAAAACGATCTAAATCAACCCCTATCACGCCGTCCACAGTCTGTGCGATTGCAATAATCTCGGAACGAGCGACTATCTGACCGAAGTCACGCGCATCAAAGGCAAAAGTACGACGCAAAGTAGCTGCTACATCCTTCAATACTCGATCGGATTCATGATCCGGGTGACACTTGATGCGCAAAGCTAATCTAAACGTTGTTCTGCGATATGCGATTGTTTCACACTGTATCAGTGGATCGCCGTTTCGTCTGAGCGCATTACGCAAACTATCCAGTGTTCCCGCCGAAGGAGGCTTGCCATCCTCACCCGCTGCGGTGATTACAATCATGCGACCTGCGCGAGTATTCAGCACCGTAGCTTGCGCCTTAACGATACCGGTATAAGCTCTAGCAAAATCTTCATAATCCCTTAACGACACGACACGCCCCAATGTCCGCGCGCCTAACGGCATATTGCGCCGTATATGGTCAATACTATCCGCATCGACACCTCCTTCCGCCGCCACCGGATTACTGACCGCTTTCAAACCCAATGGTCGTGTCAGTAATTGCGAAAGTTGACCAGGTTGCAGATTACCCACAGCACCAATTCCCTTGCGGTATACCGCACGTACATTTTCCTGCCCGGTTGGTAAACGTGCTCCCCGTTTACCATCCCCAAATTGGATAGTGGCCGTACCCTGTTCATCGACACGCAATACATAGACCGGGTCATTCGCTCTAGCACTAAACAGTGTCGCCGTTTCATGCCAACGAATATCATTGACGCGTACTTCCAATGCGGCCTCGGCACCCATTTCATTATCTGAGCTCGTATGCGTCAATGGAGCATGTTTGAGCGTAAATCGTTGGTGCATTTGACGAGCTGCACCACTTCCCAGAATTTGCTGTACCGTTTCACCATGCGTTGCCCGCGTGACATTAGCGTAAATCCGAACGGAATCACGTTGGTAACTGTTACGCAGCGCTGTTTCAAAATACAATCGAGAAACAAACTCATGCTGCTCTACTTTCTGTAGGATCAGCACTTCACTGGCTTCCAAGTTATCTGCGGTCATACCACTAAGCACCAATAACCGCCCTGGTTCCAGCCCTTCTACCCTGCGATCAATATCCAATGACTTACCCGCGACAGCATTGGTAATCGGAGTTTCCGCCAACTCCAACAATTCGCTATCAGCAAAAACAGCTGTATCACGCACATGACCATCAAACTTGTCCAAATTTTCGCCTTGGATGATTAAGCGCGTAGTTTTGCTCGTCAGCATAAAACTGGTACGCGCATCTTCTCGCGCCGCAATCACCTGATATAACTCTCGATCATCTGGAGTAGACAATACAAGCCAACTTTCAGGCACAATTTGCGGATACACGCCGTCTAAATGCAGCGTATCACCCGAGCCAGAAACACCAATAATCGTGAAATTGAGCCATTGTGTGTTGGGAATAGTTGCTTCGGCAGACAAGCTCAGATAACCTCGCTTGACCTCATCTGACATCACTCGCCAATCAGGCGCATTATGGCCAAACAATGAAGCACGCAAGCGTAGCACATACACTTGTGGATCAGCCGAAGGTGCCATAAAAGGCACAGTAGAACCTAACCCTCGCTCCAACGTCACTATCGTATGATTAGCCATCTCATCTAGCTCAACCTTTTGTATACGTCGGAAATCCCAGCGCTCGCTGCTGGAATCAAGTGCACGTTCACTGCCGACGAACAACAAAGCATCCCCAACTTTCAACTGATTGGCAGTTCCTTTGAGATAAATGACCTGTGTCCCGAACGTTGGAATGATCATTTCACGTGTTCTAGCTTTAAATACGTTCCAATCCGGGCGCGCTTCAATAGGCTCAGTAGTCTCGAAGATCTGTGGCTTTTCATCTGACCCAGGCACACTTTGCACCTTAATACCCATCGGCAAGATAATTTTGTCAGGTACGCCACTAGCCTGCTTGGGATTGTTATTGGCAACCTGTAACGGTGGTTCCTCAAGGGTAAACGCGAGGTAAGTCTCTGCAGCGACGCCTGGTTTGATACGATAACCCGTTAACCGCGCAAGCTCATTAAGTGATAAACGTTCGCTTGCCGTACGCAGATAAGATTCATTCGCTATCCGCTCTTGATAAAAACTTAATACATCAGCCATACAGGCATACGCATCCAGTAATGCAATAGCAAAATCATCTCGATCACGGGTTCGTAATTTTGCCAAAGCGGGGAAATCCTTGGATGACAGCCGTGCTTGCAAACTTGCCAATATCTGGTTGTGCGAGCCGATACGGTAAGCGATTGTAGTTAAACCAGGGCGATTAATGATTGCGACAGGCGATTGCGTATTGATGCCCTCGCAGCAACCACACGCATCGTACAAAGTATTTTGTGGTACTGGATTTTCGTCGCTCATTTGCCCCCTCCTATCGACAGCTTCAAAACACCGCGCTCAGGAAAATTGGGATCGTTATCCAGCCGTGCAATCTCTAGGCGTCCGATTGTCAATACACCATTATCCAGTGGCTCAAGATCAAGAGGCATGTGCAATCTCCGAAAAGTTGTGATCACTACCGACGCCACACCTTGAACCGCCTGAGCCGCTTCATACAGCGTACTTAGATAGACTGGTTGCCCAAAGGTAAAATTGTCGGGGTGAAATACCGCACGCGAACCGTCGGCTAGCCACCCTCTGCTAAATACACGCATCAATACGGCACGCACATCAGCACGAAAATAATCAGGTTTAACACAAACAGTCATGCCCAATTCCAGCGATACATAGCGAGGCCCATCGATTTCCAGATCGTAACCAGCCATACGATAGCGCTCAATGTGATCACGAATACGCTGCTTATAGTTTGCATCCACCGCCTCTCCACCTTTGCGGTCGACAGTCAAAAATACTGTATACCAGCTACCTGTCCAACGGAGCGTAGCAGCGGCACGTTGCACACTTGGGTGACGCTCAGTTATTTCAGCATAATCTTCCGGCGTGACGGCCCGTTCTTGGATGCGGAAAGCCTCTGGCGCATCACGCCTAATCTCCTCAGCACTCTCTGGCTCCACTCCGCCTTGCGCAGGCATAGGATTGGATACACTGGACAAACGACCGTCATTGCTAACAATATGCGCAATTGATTCCAGACCGATATTACCAGCCCTGCCATTACCGATACGGTAAGTTGCTGTAAAAATAGTGCCGCTATCAGGCCGTTTGCCGTGGATATCATCACCAAAACGCAGATAGGCACTACCGTCGTGTTCGCTCTCCACGACAAATTCTGTTGCGCCAGCATCACTCGCCAACAAATCAGTACGTGGCTGCCAGATACTCTGAATACTCTGGAACTGGCTTACTAGTGAGATCGCCGGGTACGCTCGTCGAGGATCGGCAACAGTCATACACGTAGCAGCTGCAGCTAGGAGTGAAACTTGAATCTGGCTTCCCTCTCGCTGTAAACGGTAGGCAATCATTCCATCGGCAATCGACCACAAACCGTCTCCGCCTTGAACTGCCACCGAACCAGCTTCGAATACCACACCTTGCGCTTTCAATATATTCTCTAGATCCAGCGTAAAGGTACGTGCCTGCAACGCTGCAATAATGCTTGCAGTCACCGTAAAACTAAATAACTGCTCCGTAACCAGCGGCAAAGTATGTGTAAGTGGGCGTTCGGCTAGTTTCGGTCGGAAACGCGGAGGTACAGTCCTTAATGGTGGACGTTTACAACTCAATTGATCCTGAGCAGATGCCAGCGTAAGGTGTGCGACTGGAACTTCCCCCAGTATTTCGTCATGTATTGTTCGACCATGATCAGCCAACACAATATTACCGTAAGCCACACTTACTTCATTGAGATATACTGCACCATAATTTTGATCGGTAATCGTCGATAGACACAGCGGAAAAGGCAGTGCATCCTGTTCCGCCCAGCGGATTTCAGTAATCTCCAGCGGGGTATTACTAGGCACCGACAGGAACAATCCGCCGGAAGGATCCTGACCCAAACGCACATCAGTTAAGCGCACTGCCCAGCGGTGAGTACGATCAGCATCTTCGGCAAACCCGGTACGTGGCCCAAGTTCTTCCGCAAACACCAGTACATCCCCAGCTTTCAGGTTAGGAAAATGCCCGCTCAGCGTCGCCTGTGTCGCTCCTCTGGGTAAACAGCATTCCCGCTCTCCCCAAGTATAGAATGTCATGCGTTCATGCGTCTGATAGAGCAAAGTATCTTCAACTGTTTCAAATACCTCAGCGCCACTGATCAGGGCATCGCGCCACTGATCACTGTCAGGAGCCAGACGGTTGGGCAGATTCGGCACACGCGTCAGTAAGGTAGTATGCGCCGGAAGAGTTATTCCCTCATCATTAACCAATACGCGTACCCATACCCGCGCATTGCACCCTTCGTGCACCGTATAATCCACTAGCCGTGCATGCCGCCGTAAAGAAATCCGCTTGCGTGCTGTGCCGAGATAAGCCTCAGTAGCCACAGCATCCTGCTGATATGAAAGTTGATCGCCAACATACGCCAACAACTCCACCAGAGTCACAACGGTATCAGCAGGATTACGCCCACGCCACTCCGGCATAAGTTCACTCAGACGATCCAACATTAGGCGGCGGAAACGCGTGTAATCTTTGGCAAGATAATCGAGGCGAGGATTATTTGCTGGCGGTACCGGGCAAAGCGTCACGCTTGCACAATCAAAATCCGAGGCACACTGTACCTTAAACGAAAAGGTAATTTCACTCAGGCGAGGATCAAAACCAACAGGAGGAGTATCGCTGCCGGGACCACTCACTAAATTAAGCGTATAACGTGAGAAATCACCATAAAACTGCGTACGGATAACCAGAAATTCATCAAGTGGTGCCAGTCCAGCTACTAGATCCGACGATTCACCGGCAGGCAACGCATTCGCAATCGCAATCCACTGAATTTCTACTGTTTTGATCCGCTCACCACCTGATATCCGTAAATTATCAATACTGAGAGCAGGAACAGGGCGCAGAAATTTGACAAACAATGTGAGTTGACGCATAAGGTCACCTGCCACGCTACTGTCATCCACCTCCAGATATTCCAGGCCATTGAGTGTGCCATGCAATTTCACAACTTCAAGACGGTGCTGGTCACAGCAATCGTATTTCATAGCATCCTCCCTTTATGGCATCCCGCCTGGCACACTAACCTGTGCGACACCACGCATCTGAGAACGACGTTCGGTATATTGCACGTTAATTAGCAGTGCACTGTCCTGCAACTGCACTTCGACTGACTCAACGATGATGATATCGCTGAGCCACTGCTGCAATGCGCTCTGCACAAGAAATTGGGTTGTAGCAGCCATTTCAGGGCTGGCAGCAGCAAACACAAGTTGCATCACTCCACTGCCGAAATCCGGTCGCATTACTCGTTCACCGGGAGCGGTCAGCAAAACCTGTTCGATCAGATCGCGGATGTAATCAGTTGTATTGGTCTGCGCGGTACGGCCGCAGCCGCCAAAATGGAAAGGATAGTCGATCTGGCTCATGTAGCTATCACCCTAGGTTGAACCACTAACGGCAACAAGCCCGTTCCGGTAGGGACACATACCGCTGTGCCGGTTTGCACGATAACAGGCACTCCACCTGCTAATACCCTTACTGCACCTGTCACCCACTGTGCAGTTACACACGGAGGGGTCGTCGTACCAGTCAGCGCACACCCGGTAATGGCATAAGGAGTTGCCAACGTCACTACAGGTTGGCCGCTTAGCAGTACACGCGGGAAAGGCGACAGCGGCGTTGCAGGTCCTGCGTGCATACAGGTCACGGTTGCACCAAGATGAAGTATAGGAGCTGGCATAAATCGTTCTCCTTTTTCCAGGTCATCTAATAACGTCCGCGCTACACCACTGTCAAAGCGCCCAGATTGATATCCACAGTAGGGCCGGTAAGGTTGATCACCGCACCCTTACCATTGGAAATCATGATGCCGATATCCGTGACCGAAATCATCGCGCCTGTCGCAGTCTGGAGTTGGATACCACCCGTGGGGCCGGGTACATCGCTGATGACGATACCGTTTTTGAGCGGGGTTTGCAGCGTGATGCCCGGTACCGCGGGTGGCACCATGTGCGATAAGACTGGCACTTCCGCGGCGCTTCCCCAGAAACACCCCACCCAGATCGGATAATCCGGATTACCTTGCTCGAACTCTACCCATACCCCGCTACCGATACTCGGTAAAGCAAACATACCTGTATTGATTCCAGCCAGCGGTACACAAGGCATTGCCCAGCTCGCGGGTGCCAAACCGGCAACATCTGGCACCTGTATCTGTAATCGCCCTTGCTGTAAGGGATCGACATTGTTAAGTACCATGCCACGATATTTACCAAAAAACTTATTGCTATCACTCATACGGGAATCCTCGGTGTAATCGAAACGAGACCATTTCTCGTCAAATTAAAACTTTGCTTAAACTCACCACGTTTGAGTGTACTCGTTACACTTTTCACAAAATAAAGGCCATCGTAGGCCACACCTGCACCACGCACCCCCACTAGCTGCCGCGCCTTGAGTGGTCGACCATAACGCAATACATTCAGATTGCCACTGGCACTGACAGAATCCTGCGATTTTTTGGCTTCGTTAAGCCCTGCGGAAATCGCCTGCATCGGATTCATTTTGGCGGTATTCTTCAGTAACTTAAGATTACTCAACGACGTAGACAGCAAACCTAGCGGTGGCTGCAACGGATTAAGATCAGGAATCGGGATCGGAATCGGTACACGTGTTAACTGATTCTGAATAAGTACTACAGGAAGCACACCCTTGGTTGGGTCAAATGAAAAGTGCATATTTTCCACATTAGTGAGCGCATCCATATCCACATTAAGTGCCGGTTGCGGTATGCCAGTTTTGATTTCCGGACCAAAATAAGCGATATTGGTACCCGGTGTTGGGCCTGGTTCAATATAAAAAATATAACCAACTTCCCCAGCAAGCTGCTGAATATAATCAAGATCAGTCCCCTGATGCGCGGGAATCCGCTCGATTGGAATGGGAACATCAGGGAACAGTATCGGAATGACCAGCGGAGTCAGGCCAAAAGCTACATATTTAGCGCAAATCAACGCCACACGTGCCTCGATTGGCATGGCAGGATAGGGCAAACCGCTGAAATCGATCATACTCATTACTTTGGTTAGATCTTCTCCAGTGACCGTCACCATACCAGGTGCACCGTTGCTACCCGCCTGTACTTGAATATTAGTCATCACTCCGTCAAACAGTGGCTGTGGAGTTCCATTCAACGTGATGATCAGCATCACGCGCAGCGGTGGCGTGGCCGGACCACTATTCATAGCACCAGCAATCAAGAAAATAGTATTTAACTCCGATTTACTGTTGAACTGCAGATTCATCTGAAAACCGCTCACCTCCCCTGCCGCTGAAGTTATCTGAATGCTATCCAGCGCATCCATGACAACCTGTGGAACCGGCATCGGTACAACCGGCCCCATCAGGATGGTCAGCTGTATCCCTTTAGTCAGCATCTGGTGACCCCGGCACGCCTTCCGGCAATGTAATACGCAATGATTGACCTATAGTTTCTGTCAATTCATCAGGGCGGATAACTCCATTAGCATCACAGAGCCGCCAATATTGTGAGGCGTCGCCGATATAGCGCGCAGCAAGATTATCCGCGCGATCACCTTCAACGACACTGTGTTCCTGCAGCAGTAAGAATTGTTCAGGCGGTGGCACGAAACGCCGCTTAAGATAGACGATGACTGAGCCATCAGGCTGCGTCAATTGTGCCGTTGCAATCGCATGATAACGACTCTCTGGCGGGTAAACAGGTGCCACGAGAGCATTTGCCTGCATGAAAGCCTGAATTGGATCCATCATCAGAGACCTCCTATTCCTAGCGTAGAAAACGATCCGGAGCGTGCTTTACTCGCCAGCTGTTCCTTTGCCTGCAAATAGCTCATAAACAAACTGCCTCCTCGGTGCGTGAAGCCGAGATCATCCACGCTCAACACACGTAACCCAAAACTGACTTTGGCACGCAGCGGATTCAAAACAGGATCAAACGCTTCCTCAGTAATGCTGAACTCTGTAATGCGCACTGGTACGATACGATGCTTACTCCAGATAAAAAGTATCAATGGCGCCTCCATCGGCGCAATTTCCAACGTGCCGGATTGCGCCATAGCATTGCGATCGAGCAACTGACTACTGGTGGGATGAACCAGTGATTCCAACACCGCAAGCTGAGGTTGAATCCCATTTTCCACCACGGCACGATGCTGATCGGGAAATTCTAGTTGATCTGCCGCATCGATCTCTGCATCAAATTTAAAGGTCTCCACTGCTGGACCTTTAAAGCGCATTGCTTCCGAACGATTACTCTCCTCTCCACCCACACCCTGCACTTGTAGAGTGCGCGTCAATGAATCCGGATTGTATTGCAACGAAATAATGCGTTGCACATGCGCCGATACCGGATCGATCAGCACAAGACCGCTTTTAAGGAGTTTAGGGGAGTTGGGGAAAGTGGTCATACGAAATTGCCTTTATCAATTCGGGGTGCGCCCGAAACCCAGTAACTTTTCCATACGGCTGAATATATAGCTGAACCCCTGCACATCAGGATTCTTATTGCCTTCAATGGTATAAAGGAAACCATTGCGCAGCTGATGAACGATACCGATATGGCCTTTGCTGTCTGATAGCTGTTCGCGCCACCACACCTCCAGATCCCCGGAGTGCAGAATAAAATTACTGCTCGGCACACCCGCCCAGTTTCACTTATTGTCTCTTTAATAAGTCAAAAAATTTTGGCTTCCTTATCCATATTTTTTAACATCTTGTAACTCTCCAATACTATTATGGAATTTGGATATTCTTTCAGTCTTATCCAATCAGACAACTTACGTTTACCTTTATATTTTTGTAGCTGGCCTTTACCGCCAAATTCACCCGTATTGAAATAAAGGTAAGTCCAATAAACTAATTCTTCACGAGTCGGATCCGCATAACCCTCCGCTTTAGCATCTTCCAAAAATAACTTCCTTCGCCGCTTTATAATGGCTGCCATACCTTGCAGGGCCATCAATAAATTAGGGAAATCGGCTGAGGGAACTTCACGCCCTTTTTCATTTATGTGTTTTTTTTCCTTAACCTTACTAAGGTCATAACCCTTGGGCAAAAAATCTCGCATGGGATACCGTTTGGCATCCAATTCTGTCATAAAATCATCAGATCCCAAATAATCAAAACCGGATACTTCTTTATTAGTATCAAAGGATTGCAGCTGAGCTTTAGTAGGCTCATCTTTAACATTAAGGCTCAGTTGGTCACGCACTAGCTCTACCAAACCCTCACGCGCCGCATACACATAAAGCTCATCTATCGGCAAATCACTGTCAGCCACTCTATACAATAAATCTGCTACTTGAGTGGGCGTATTTTTCAACCAGTATTTTGCGCTAGATTCAGGGTAGTTATCTGAAATCCTTTTCAATGGACTCCGCAGATCACGCAGCAATTCTTTTTCATTTTTCCCAAAGTCTTTATTAGTATTGATTAGCTTATCCCAAATATTTTTAAGTTCATTGATTTTGGCAACTTCCAGTGAGAGCTGATTTCCCAAATCACCAATCAATTTTTTACCAGCTTTTCTATTCCATTCCAGATTCTTTCTCTTTTTAATTTCTTTGAGTGCCGCTTTCAGTTTATCTACTTTTTCTTTGATAGATATATCTGTTTGCAACCATCGATCAGCAGCATCAGTCATAGATTTGCCTCTGCTAGGTGCTCGACGAATAAACGCAGCAATGCCACCGGATCGCTGTAGTACATGAGCAAGCTCATGAGCCAGAAGGTAGAAACCGGCACGAGTATCAGGTTTATATTGAGCAGAACCAAATACTATGTGACTATCGATGCTATAAGCACGTGCATTAACTTCTTGCGTCGATTGCTCGGCAGCATTTCCCGTATGCACTCGCACCTGTGAAAAATCATGGCCAAACCGGCTTTCCATATCCTGCCGCAAGGTCGGTTCTAATAGTCGACCGGGGCTAGCCAATACGCGCTCGACACTGGCGGGCGCTTCTATTTCCTGCCCTGATGGGCTACCAGTAACGCGCTGAACCTTTACAGGAGCACGATTAATTGCGCTATGGCTTGATATACTCATCACTTGATCCACAATCCGATCGGCTTCCTGTTCCAGTGGATCATTGCTGGCGCCAATCGCCAGTTTTCTCTGCAAAACCTCTTTTTTTGCTGCACACTCCTTACATTCCCCGCCTGCACTCATATGGCTGCCGCAGGTGCATTTGCGCTGCAGAATACTGGTCTGCACAGGAAGGAACGATTTGGGTATTGTCCGTTGCTGAGTTACAGCCATAGTTTTATTCATCTTTTCATCTGTTTTTTGTTAATTCATACGGTGGATTACATTTTATTAATCCGCCCTACGCAGTTATCTATTACTTGAACCCCACTAGCTCATACCGAGTACCTGCTGGATGTCTGAGGATATTTGCCGGTAGTGGCTGTAATGGTGGTGGCGGTACCTCCATTTGCGGTTGATTAGCCAACGCGGTATGTGCGCGAAGATGTACGCGGCTTGGCAAAAACATGATATTTCCACGCGCCTGATCCATTCCACCAAGGAACAACGGGACGATATGGTGAGCATGGTAGTCACTAGGAAGTAGATCTGGATCTCTACCAGATCGGGACCAGAGCTCGCGGCGTACTTCCAAAGTGAAGCTCTCGTCACGCTCCGCATTAGGCGTTCGTGCAAAGAATACTATTGGCACATCAAACAACGATGGCGGCCCAAACACCGCGGGCCAGAAGATGGGATAAGCACCTGCATCCCTGCGCTGGGCGCTCCCCGTTCTAGTCGCAATTGCAACCCCAGCCCCCAGAGCAGGGCCAGCCTGCACTCCTGGTTGAGGCGCTGACACTCCCGAAACGTCTGCTTGTGATTGTGGAGCTGGGCGTACTACAGGCTCTGGCGATTGAGGAGCAGGCTCTAATTCAGGTAAACGAGCGGGTTCTGCTGCACCGCGAGCTGATGCTATTGATCTATCTGGACCTGATCGTAGCGCCGAGCGCAGTGTTGAAACTACACGCCCATCACGTACCTGTACAGGGCTTCGATTACCACCTTGTATAACTCGAAGTTGAGGCGGAGAAGTTGGCGGAGGTGTTTCACGGAAAGGAGCTGTAACTCGGCCGACTGCACCTCCACGTACTCGTGCCCGCACACCAGCGAGTGCAAGAACGGTCATCAATATATGCCATACCATCCTTACAAATGCTCGGGATGCATCGACAATTCGCTGCGAATTGCCATTCGCTTCACGTGCTGCTGTCCACCACCGTATACCCTCTTGTACGACACCAGTAACTTCGACTGCCACGAAAGTAGCTAACACAGCGAGCACGATGACCTCAAGAATTGCGGCAATAATCTGAGTAACACCAGTGGGCGCTGCACCAAGAGCGCCAATGATGCCTTCTACCGCCAATAGACCTAGCGTTACTGCAAGAATCTGAGGCCAGTGTTCTCGTATTACGTCCCATAAATCTCCGGTTATAAATTCACCAATATATCGCGGTGACTCCCGCACCGACTCAATCAAATCTGAAATAAACTGACGCGTCCGAGGGTCAATAGCGTGTTCGACACGAGTTACAATTTGTGCTGCGCGCTCCCCTAATGTCTGACGCCGTAATATCGAGTTTTGTGCGTCACCATCGGATGATAAGGAACCAGTAGGTTGGTGTTGAAAATTGTTGTCGGTTAAACTAACTTTATCCTTATTTTCAGAGAAGCTAATTCTGCTTTTACCTGACTGCTGTACTACATGCGTCAACTCATGGACAATTAATCGCTGCCCCTCGCCCGCTTCTGGCACAAACTGACCCGCACCGAACACTATGTCATGCCCAACTGTATATGCATTGGCATTTACTTCCCGCGCCGATCGCTGCGCAGCACTCCCTGTATGCACCCGCACCTGTGAAAAGTCATATCCAAATCGCCCTTCCATATCCTGCCTTAGTGCCGGTTCCAACGATCTGCCTGGGCTCGCCAATACCCGATCCACACTGGGTGGTGCTGTATTCAATCCATCATTTGCTTGCCCGGTAAAACGCTGTATTTTCGGTGGCATTCTATTGATCGCTGAATTCAGCGGTGTGGACATGACCTGATCCGCCACCCGATCTGCTTCCTGTTCCAATGGATCATTACTGGCGCCAATTGCCAGCTTTCTCTGCAACACTTCTCTCTTCGCTGCGCATTCCTCACATTGCCCACCCGTGCTTGTATGGCTACCGCAGGCGCATTTACGCTGCAAGATCCCCTGCCTGGGGAACACCAGGCTCGCCGGTGCCAAATCTGAATTTCGGGTTTGCGGCACAAGCGCAGCTTTATTCATGGCCGATGCCTCCATACAGCGCACGGGCAATTTGTTGACCTAACTGAACTGGTTGAGGATTTTCCATCAATTGAATAGCGGGTGCGACCAGGCGATGGATAGCGACGCTACCGGTAAAATCCGGATTCAGATTTCCATTTGCCAAAAGCCGTGCTAATTCCACCTGCAATGCCTGTTGCAGCAAAGGCCGCTGATGCGAATCAAGGGAGACGCCATCCAGAATTAAACGGTCGATATGCAGATGGATATTCATGCGTTGCTCCTGACGATTTCCATCGTGCGAAACTCGGCTTCGTTGATGGGCTTGTCAAGTTTGCGGAATTCGGTGCGTACTGCCTGCATGACGTGGCTCATCATGACGTATTCATCATTCTGCGCAGCCAGAAAAGCGGCATTCAGAGCAATGCTGTGAATATTGCCGCCGGTGAGGTTGAATTGCGCCAGGCGATCAAAATCCAGATCGCCATAGCCGGTCTCCGGCTTGAAGACTTGGCCGGTAAAAGCCTGTTGCCAGATTTTTTTGCGCTCGGCGGCACCGGGAAAAGTGAAGTTGACGATAAAGCGCAGCCGTCGCAAGAACGCCTGATCCAGTGCATTCTTCATATTGGTCGCCAGAATCGCCAGGCCATTAAAGGATTCCATGCGCTGCAACAAATCTGCTACCTGGGTATTGGCGAAGCGGTCGTGGCTGTCTTTGACTTCGCTGCGTTTGCCGAACAGAGCGTCGGCTTCGTCGAAAAACAGCAGCGTACCGCCATCTTCGGCTGCATCGAACACCTTGCGCAGATTCTTTTCGGTTTCGCCGATGTATTTGCTGACTATCGCTGATAAATCGATGCGATACAAATTAAGATCGAGTTCGCTGGCAATGACTTCCGCCGCCATCGTTTTGCCAGTACCGCTGGCGCCGGCAAACAGCACGCTGATGCCCAACCCACGGCTCGTTTTCTGGCGGAAACCCCAGTCATCGTAAACCTTGTGGCGGTTGAGTACCTGCTCGGCAATTTGTTTGAGCAGCAACCGGGTTTCATCCGGCAGAATTAAATCCTCCCAGCCTGCCTTGGGCGCGATACGTTGCGCCAGTTTGTCCAGCTGTGGTCGGGTATACAGCAGACAATCTTGCCAAAGCCGTGTAAAAAGAGCTTGACCGTCGTCAGTATCTTCCGCCTGCGCACTGTGAGCAATATCGCGGATGACGGACAGGTTCAGATTGAATTGGTTGGCTAAACGCCCGGCCTCATCCCGATCAATGGCCGGAACCTTAGCCAGCCAGGCGGACATTTGTTCAGCAGAGGTTGGTTTTTGCACATCAAACACCATGCCGGCAGTACCCAGACCTGATCTGAGTTCTCGCGTATCCACAAAAACCCAGCCGTTGAAACGGGAAACGAAATATTGCATTGCCTGCACTATTCGCTCTTCACGTGCTTCACCACATTCCAGATATAAGGCTAAAGGCAGCAGATAACTTTCCCGCTGCCAAAGCCGTACCAGCGATTCCAGTTCCGCACTTTGTGCAGGCAAAAGTTCGGCGGGTACTCTGAAAAGCCGCCACTCCAGGGCTTTTGCCGTGACATCAGCAATAGTGTATTTACTAGGGCGATCCGTACCGAGCAGTTGAATGTTGTGGGATCGTCCATCGGGAAGGTGTTGCACATGGTGTAGAATCGCCGCTACGACATTACGCTGTGATGGCGGCAAATCGTCATACTGAAAACCGCTATGGGCTAACGGCGCAACATAAGCTGACAACCTGTCGTCCAGATAATTGACGCCTTTGAGGTAATTCAAGATGCGCTCGTCCAGATGCAGTGCGCTTACCGTCAGCGGCCGCGGGCCAGGTTGATGGATATCCAGCAGGCGCCAGTAACGTAAAGGCCCAGTCGCTGCCAGCGCGCCCCAATCCGGATCAGCAAACAGTATAAAAGCCAGCGCGAAGGTGGGATAGTTGCGCTGGGTATCGTTTTGTGCCCGGCAGCATAAATCGGCCACTTGCGGATCCAGTTCAATCGCCGCGCACAGCAGCAGGATGTTTTGTTCAAAACGGGATAACCCCAATCTTTGCCGCAAAACGACCAGTGCGGGTGGATAAGATGCTGCTTCTGCCTGGAGCAGTTCCTGTTCGAGCTGGGTGATTACCTCAACCTCCTGCCTTGCCGGCAAGGATTCCTGCTGCTGATTTACACCGGCAAACCAGTGGAAATGCTGTCCCTTGGTTTCCTGTTCTGTCTGATATTGTTCGGCTTGTTGCAGCAACAGTAATCTGATCCAGTGCAAAGCCCTGGACAGATAGGCGTTGTTGGCATCTTGCCATTGATCGATATCGCTCATGGCACGGTCACCTGCGGTTGATTGTATTTCCCGTCAGCTGCTTTCTGCAGCATGCTCTCGGCGCCATCCACCTGCACGCGCACTAAATAGTTCCCGTTATCAACAATGCCGGCTGTTGGAAAATCGATCGTATCCGTTTCAGTCACATTGGGATCCGTAATACCATTGTCTTTGGGAGCATTCAGACGATATCCCTTCGGTTTCGGACTGCTCGTCAATTCATTCAGGAACAGAAACACACGCTGAGATTTACCGACATCGGGAACAAGCTGGATACGGATAGCCGTGCCTTGCAGGGAGGCTGTAAGTGTCGGTCGCAACGGGAACGGAAAGACATTGGAACCACTAAAAATATGTTCGACAGGTGGTTCGCCTAACAATATGCCATGCACGACTTGCAGACTTCTTATACCAGCGCGTAGTGGCGAGGTACCCGGATCCGGCAATTTCAGCCGAATTTCACTATTCGTTATCGCCAATGCGTTACTGGTCATATCCTCATCGTCGATGAATATCCGGGTGATCTGGCTTTGCAGGCGTTGACCTTTGATCAGCAGGGTTGCACCCAATTCGATGGCCTGATGAACAGGCAGCACTTCGCCACTACCATCCAGTACCCGGATTTGTTCGATGACTGGTTGATTGAACGGGATTCCAACAACACCCCGATTACTGACCGGCAGTGCCTGCTGCGGCGTATCTTCACTTTCAATCAATACGACAGATGCCTGATAAGCAACCGACAGTGCGTGCCTGGTCTGCAGCAGCACTGACCACAATTTTGAATTCTCTTCCAGCGAAAGCGATACTGGCGTAAGTTTGACCTGTTCCATGGCTTCTGCCAGATCTGAACCATTCAGATAGTTTTTTCCGATTAGCGCATCCTGAATTTGTACTTTACTCAATACGGGCCGAGTATGCAGACTGCTCATTACCGCGCCCAGCATACGTTGCGATTCCAGTTCAGCATCATTGCCGTAAAAAACGATCAGATAATGAAGATCAAGCGCCACCTGCGGTTTCTGTTGCAAACGGCCATCGCTGGACCGGGTCGGCAGATCGTTATTACGTAACGCCCCGTTGACAGTCACCTGGTAGAGATAGAGATATACGCTGGGATCGGCCGGCGTCCCGGGTTCTTCCGGGCGGCCAGTGTACCGGGCCACCGTTTTACCTAAGGCGCTCTCGGCCACGGTATGAATCACCTGACCCAGCACCTCGGTCACTGTAGCGATAGCAAGAAAATTGCTCATCGCTCACCACCATTACGCTGCTTGAGATAGTCATCCAGGCTCATCATTGGCGACCTGGCGAACGTTTTTCGTGCTGGTGCGGCGACTGCCGTTGCACGTACTTCGATACGCCCGATGTGGACGTGTACTTCGGTGGTTTCTTCTCTCCTTTCCCTGCTCTGGCCTGTTGGCACGAGTCTGCCGGAATAATCCTTTTGCATCATTCCTGGTGTGTTTCTTACCACAGTTTGTGCTGGTTTCGTCAGCGGCAACAATGACGGAGCTGTATCATTTTCAGTAAAGCGAACATGATGAATCGAACGAGCAGTGTGTGTGGCTGGCGAATAACTGATCGCGTCATCGGTTCCACTTTGCTCAGATTCTGTAAAAAATTTCGTAATCGCCTTTTCACTTACTGGGAGAGCTTGCCGGGAAGGTGGCGATACAGATGTCGAGGCAGCATCGGAGGCAGTGTGATCTGCAGATGAGAATCGGGCATTCCGTATCACAGTCGTAACCGAATCGACAGCAGGATGGGTAACGACACTTTCCAGGGGAGCGGGTGGAGCTTCAACATGAGACCGTATGCCATTTTCTACATGAGGGTAGACGAAGGATTTACTACGAGCCGCTGTCTCTCTTTGCTCCGGATGAAACTGCTCATGGTCAGGCTGCATTCCCGTGGCAAGAGTATGAATATGTTGATCCAGGTCTGTTATGTTCTCAGGCGGAAGAGACGCAGCGTAGCGGGAACGGGAGAGTGGTCGAATAGTATTCGTTTTACCCATCGCTTGTGCGGCGAGACGCTGCAGGAGGCTGCTCATGTATCCACCATATCGAGATAAGCTGCACGTCGTTGTGGCGAAAGTGCGAGTATTTCCGGCTCAGTCCAGCCATAAGCTCGTGCAAGATCATGCACTTCGGTTAACAAAGTGCGCGCATGCGCATCAATTTCTCTCCACAATAGAGCGCCAATATCGAGATTTATCGATGAATAACTGCCACATTCCTCACAAGCAAGCGAGAGATTGATATCAGCTGCCGGATCGAGTGTTTCCATAACTGTTTCCACTTCAGTAAGCAGGCTGGCAAAATCTATTTCTGTTTCAGCTGAATTGGAAAGACAGCATTGCTGTAGTAGTTTCAACGCCGCTACCTGGATATCCCGTTCCATGGCGATTGCTGCGAGGTCGCGACTGCAGGGTATGCGAAAATGCGTACCGGAGATTTCAAATTTGGTCAACGTGTCATTGTCATGGGTATCCGCAAGCAGCTGTCCGGTATCCAGAACCAGTTCCAGGCGTGTGCCGCAATATTTACAATCTACGCACGCACTGATATGCGAACCAAAACAGGATTCACGAAAGCGTAACAGCGCCCTGTTGAGCGTACCCAGCGGCAAATCGGGTAATTTGGAGGGAGATAGATCCGGCCGTGCCCAGGTACCCAGCAATAATGCGCGATCGATAGGATGTCGTTCGACACCTTGTTCCCACAGTGTCAATAGCTGGGCTGGTGAATAATCCGACAACATGATGCTTATCTATTGAGCAGGTTCACTGAAGCTCGGTTCTGCCGGCTCGGCGACTTCATAGTCGCGCTCCCAGCCTTCGTTTTCCAGTTTTATCGTCTGGATTGCGATTGCGTTGGCATTGGCATCGAGATCGGGTAGCGCCTGATACTCGGATACCCAGCAGCGATAGATTTTATAAGCAAGTGCCAGCTGCCCCGCTTCGTTATAGACCTCAATAATGAGATCCTTGCGAAAATCCTTGAGCGAAACTTCTGCCCCCAATCCGGAACCGAAATTCCAGACTTTGTTGGCCCATTTTTCAAATTCGGTATCGTGTGTGACACCGCGCTCCAGAATAATCGCTTCATATTTGGTGCGTCCCGGTGATTTGCGTGAGGTGGAAGGATCACCTCCTTCGCGATGCTCGACCAGTTCGGTTGAACGCTTGAGTGCTCCGACTTTACTGATTCCAGCGACATAACGACCGTCCCACTTCACACGAAATTTGAAATTTTTGTAAGGATCAAAACGTGATGCATTGACACTGAACTGAGCCATAAATTGTTCTCCTTAAGTTTCAATTTGCCCGGCTATTTGCTGCAGTTTGATGACAACAAACTCGGCTGGTTTCAGGGGAGCAAATCCAACGATAATATTTACGATACCGAGATCGATATCATTTTGTGTAGTTGTTTCTCTATCACATTTGACAAAATAGGCTTCGCGCGGAGAACTGCCCTGGAATGCCCCCTGTCGGAACAAATTCTGCATGAATGCACCCAGATTCAATCGTATCTGTGCCCAGAGAGGTTCGTCGTTCGGCTCAAATACCACCCACTGCGTACCACGATAGAGGCTTTCTTCAATAAATAACGCGAGCCGCCGCACCGGGATATATTTCCATTCAGAAGCCAGAGAGTCTGCACCGCGTAATGTCCGTGCACCCCATACTACACGTCCAATCACCGGAAAACTACGCAGACAATTCACGCCTAGTGGATTAAGTTGACCATTCTCACCATCGGTCAGCTTAACAGTCAGTTCAGATACGCCACTCAGAGTTGCCTCAATTCCGGCAGGAGCTTTCCAGACACCTCGCTGACTGTCGGTACGCGCCATTACCCCGGCAACTGCACCGCACGGGGCAAAATCAGCAAACCGTCCTTCCTGCAAAGGATCTGGACAACGTAATCGAGGAAAATAAATTGCTGTATTTTCACTACGCGCCAATCCCCAGGTAGCGCTATCCAAATTGTTTGCGCCATTAATAAGATCAGACGGCTCATCCCAGGCTACCAAGGGATCGACGATATAAAGTGCACGACGAGTACGACAGTAATCAGCTGCAGCACTGCGTGTCTGAGCTCCGATATCACCTGTCGCATCAAACGAAAAGGGAGGGATACACAATAAATTAAACAAATCTGTTTTTTCCAGCGCCCAGATACCACGTTTATTGGCTTGCAATGTGGGAGCGGAGATTTCATTATCAGAAATAGTTGTCCCATTGTCGCCATCTGCATTGAATGCAACAGAACCTGGTGTCACCGTCATTGGATCGATACCTGGTGCAGCATCCGGTGTTGCAGCAGGACGGGCAACTGGTACGGGTGCTGCAAGCCGGACGAGCCTGGATTCCTGCTCGAGCACCTGACCTGCGTAACGCGCATGTGCGGGTAACACGGAGATATTGAGAAAACGTTCGGTCACACCCGTCGCTATATCACGAACCGTCAGATTGAACAATTCTTCCACACCGATCTCGGGGCGCGTGTTGTGATCAACACGAATCCTAAGTTGCTCTCCCCAGTCACCAGGCGAGGCTGCTTCCAAATTAAGCGTATCAGCTGATCCGGTAGCCGCTGCGCCACCATTGATGATTCGTATAATTAGAGCATCAGAGCCACCATTCTGGAAAAACTGGCTAACTGCATAAGTCATCGGACTTTGCCGCCAGAGACCACCAAAGACGCGTTCGAATTCGGCAAAACTCTGTACACGTACAGGCACTCCCGTATCGAGCGGTCCTCTGAGCGTCGCGCCGATAAACGCGGTAATAGCTGTCGCAACGCCAGTAATCGTGCGCACACCACTGGGAATTTCTTCGATATAAACACCGGGATAAGTCAAGGCAACAGGCATGTTAACCCCTCCAATTAAAAGAAAAATAATTAAGGCGTCGCATCACGTACGATAAAAATTTCAATCTGAGCTGGTTCAGTACTGGCATTGGAAAATTTTAGAGATTGCGGATCCAGACCCAGTAGCATGATCGCTCCACCTGAATAAAACTGTGGTCCAGCCAGAACCACTGCGGAACTATCAGTAGAGCCATCACTCACTTTAAAAGTGATGTCGGTACCGTTACCATATTGATTCGATTTGATCAGTAATAAATCTATGCTACTGGCAGGGCCAGGTTGTAGTTCAACTGTTTTATCCACATCACCATCTGCAATCAATACTTCGATACGATCCGTCGCCTCAGCTAAAACGGGACCTTCTTTTGCTGTGATCGTTGGGCCTCCCGCTACTTGAATTGATAATGACCAACTTATGTTCGCCATCGATTTCTCCCGAAAGAATTACCTAAATAAATGATTGCCCCTAAAAGAGATACCTTAAAACTATATTAATCAATATGGCGTAAATAATTGCCCTCTTCCAATTATTCCATTTGACATATTTTTGATTGAATCAAGGGATTGATCTACTACTAAGCGCTACATAAAGTAATACTGAGCGCTACTTACTGCAATTTCCAAGATTACTCTTTTGAGGTAAGAAGTTTTGCTAAAAGAACCTATATGTTACATCCCTGATGATTGTATAGACAAAAAACGTTATCCTTTATTTATGGCGCGCGCTGTACTAAAAGGACTAATAGCCTCTTTACAACGACCATCCAGGAGTATCGAATTATGATCATT
>WBZO01002100.1_pt1 | contig 27109 bp, 18 predicted proteins | sample 5204261 | NCBI WGS metagenome assembly WBZO01 (sample SAMN12412400, study PRJNA552823) | activated sludge metagenome | isolation source: activated sludge from anammox sidestream of wastewater treatment plant... | place: USA: North Carolina | collected 2017-09
GTCAGAGTCCGTGCGCGGCCCGCTCCGAACCAGCGCGCTACGCGAGCCCACAAGTCCCGGTGGCGCTCCGGACTCGGGCCGCCCGAGAATGCCCGCTCCAGTTCCTCGTTTTCGATCTGGCGGGCGGAGGCCTTCATGGCATGGATGTAGTGCTCTTCGGATTCAACGCGGTCGAGACAGGATTGGCAGACCAGCAGGTGCTCTTCGATTACCTCGCGAGTAACCCCGGAAAGCCGGTTGAACAGGAACTCTTCGATCTCCTGCTCCGTCAGACATGCCGCGTTCGAGCGTCGGCTCATCAACCCTCCGTGCGCGCCCTCGTCCTCCCAGGCGAATCCGGTCAACCCAACCTCCTTGCCGGACTCAAACAGGGGCACATAGTCAATATATCCTCCACAGGACAGGCGGCCTGCAGAAAATGTTCATCCGCCGTTGAGCGGAAGGTCCCGGTTTGTGTCGGCTCGAATGGCTAGTGTCCACCGCCGGAAGCCTTTCTCAAGAGAATTTCACTCAACGGTCCTTTGTTGAGGCGCCGCCTGCCCAGTTCTCCGAAACGGGCTTTGGCGCGCGACTTCAATAGCCGGAACTGCGTCTCGGTGAGGTTCATCTCAGCGCAGATCTGCTCCTGTGTCTGCTCGTAGAGATAAAACCGGGTCAGGATCTCGCGGTCACGCGTGGAGATGCCGCGCAGCACTTTCAGCATGATTCCGGTTTTCTCGCCGCGAATCGCGTTCTGCTCGGGATTCTGGCGCTGGTCGGGAACGCGGCCGCCCATCTCCATGTCCGTGAAATCGCGCCGGTTCTGGACGGCCTGATCGATGAAGCCGGCCACCTGTCGGCGAACGATCGTGCGGACGAAGCCCATCAGCCGCTCGGGTTCGCGCAGCGCCCCATTCTGAATCGCCTGCACGACGATGAGGAAGCTGTCGTGAACCTTGTCGTCGAGCTCCTGCGGGCCGAGGTGGCGGCACAGATAGTAGCGAATGCCTCGCGAGAAGATGCGATACAACTCCTCCATGGCCGGTTTGTCGCCGGACCGGATCCGTTCGACGAGCTCCGGCCAGTCCGGAGTCTCCGAATCGCAGGGCGAAGCAATCTGTCCGGGCAGCCGTGCGGCTGCGGACTGTGGCCGCGGCGAAGCTGGATTCACGTCGTCGTCAGGCGGCAGTTGCGGAGAAACGAGCATCACTCAGTATCCTTCCCGAGGAGCATGTAGGCGGCCCAAGAGCGCGGTTGCGAGCTGACGCCGCCGGTGCGAATCGCCCGGAGCTGGGCGGATCGAAGCGCCCTGGCCGGGGCGGCGCCCGACGAGAGTTCGCGGTAGAAGCTGCTGAAAAATCCGGAGGCCTCATCGCGGACATTCCAGAGCGAGCCGACGACGCCGCGCGCCCCGGCGGCGAGCCAGGCGCGTGCGAAGCCCTGGAGTCCGGCTCCCGGCAGCGCCACGCCGCGCCCGGATGAACACGCGCTCAGGACAATGAGCGCGCCTGGAGCAGTCAAACGGGAGACGTCCCCGGCGTAGATCACATCGCGACTGAGGTCGGGCCTCAGACTCAGCGCCAGCAATGCCGAGCCCACACCGGGGAGCGAAATCAGGTTCTGGCCGAGTTCCTGACCGGGCGGGTGCCCGTCCGTTTCGGAGGCGTCGAGTAGATGGGTAGCCAGGTGGAGGACCCGGGGACCGGCGGCGAGTTCCCGTTCCAGCCGCTCCGTGGTCAGTGCGGATCCGCCGATTGCGCTGCAGGGACCCGCCGTCCATGCCTGGCAGACTGCAGCCATCTCCCGACGGCTGCCGGCGAGAGCGGGCAGTTCCAGGGGGCCGTCACCGGCCGCCGGACGGAACCAGGGCCACACCCAGAAGGAGAGTAGCGCCGGACCGGGAACGGCCGCCATCCGGAATCGCCCGTCGGCACGGTTGTGGATCGCATCCCCGGCCGCAAGCATGGATCCGGAGCGGGACGCGAGCGGACGGCTGAAGATCCAAGTGGCCGAGGGCAGCAGTTCGATGGACGCCGTCTCGATCAGGAATTGCCGCCCTTCCGCGCCAGGGCCGGGCAGCGCGGCCCAGGGAACGGACCAGAGCGGCCCGTCGGCGACGATCAACCACTTTGGACGGCTCAGAAGCTGCCTTGGGATGCCGCTGAAGAGAAGCCGGCCGAGACGGCTGGCGCTGGCTGCGGGATCCGGGCCGGAGAGGATGGCGGCGCGGTGAGATTCGACGGCCCGGGTCAATTCTGCCGAACCGGGGAGGGCGGCCGAGGCACGACCGTCCCTGGTGAGCACCCAGACCCGGGAGGAGCGCCGGCCGGCCAGAAAGGAAATGAGAACGGCGTTGCCAGCAAGCTGGCGCTGGATCCGTTCGGGGGCGGCGAAGCGTGCGCCGGGGCGGCCCTCTGCAAGCGGAAGGGCGCGATTCGCACTTTCGTAGACGCTGATTCTCGCCTCGACGGCTCTTTTCCGGCCGACGGCTTCACGGCTGCCCGCCGCCGCCAGACGCGTCAGGTTCCTGGCCTCGCGAATCAGTTCGAGGTACTCGGCAGGCATGCGGCCGGCCAGGGAGAGATTGGCCAGAACCTGCCGCCTCAGCCCGGCCGCGCGGGTCGATTCCACCGCTTCGAATGCCTCCCAGGCCTGCTCTCCGGCAGGGTCGGAGACAGCGGCGAATTCATCCGCAATGGCGGCCAGACGGACATCGGCGGCGATCTCCAGCCCCTCGACCGGCGCGAGCTCATTCCGCCAGGCCCGCGATTCGTCGAGCGCCAGCCGGTAGACTGCGCGGGCGCCCCGGCGGTCACCGAGGGCCGCCAGGGCCCTGGCCTTGCCGTGCAAGGTCACGAAGTTGGCGAAATAGGCGCGCGAGCCGCGTCGCGCTGCCAGGCCATGCTGAAAACACCGCAGCGCCTCGGCGGGTCTGCCCTGGGCCAGCCGCAGCGACCCGAGCTTCCACCATGCGCTTTCGAGTTGCGGGAGTTTGTGCAGCTTCCTGATTCTGAACGTCGCGAGGAAGGCGGATTCGGCCCGGTCGAGACTGCCGGCGGCCAATTCGAGCTCTCCGAGCGTGCCCTGCACGGAGGCTTCGACGCCCCGGTCTGTCGAAACCGCGGCAAGCGCGGCGGCGCGCCGCAGCAAGTCCCGTGCTTTTTCCGGTTCGCCTCGCCTGGAGTGAATCGCGCCCAGAGCCGCCAGTGCGACGGGGCGGCGCGGAGAATCGGGTTTCAACCACCCGAGCGCCCGCTCCACACCGGGCTCGGCGGCGCGGGTATCGCCCAGGCTGAACAGGATGTTGGCGCGGTTGAGCTCAGCGACGCCGGCCACCTCGTGCTCGCGAGCCTGTAACGCCAATTCGACGGCCGCCCCGCAAGCACGCAGGGAAGAGGCATACTCCAGCGCGGCGAAACCGGCGCCACAGATCAGATTCTCAAACAAGGCCGCCCGCCGCAGCGAACCGGTCTCGCGAGCCACCCGTGAGCCTTCCCGCAGCGACGTCAAAGCGGCAGAATATTGCTGCCGCGCGAGCGCGGCCATCGCGTTCCGGCTTAGCTCGTCGAGCCGGGCCTCGCTGCCCGCGCCGAGCGCACATACCGGAGACAGCAGGCACAGGGCCAGTGGAGCCACACTCCTCCGCCTTCCGACAGGGCTCATTGGCCCTTCACCTCCTCAGCGGTTCGCCCGGGGTCCAGCTTTACTTCAGGGTTCCGAGGCTATCTGGCGGGACTCCAGGTACTAAGACTAATAGTACTACTAAAGCCACGCCAGATTAATCCTCGATCTTTGATTAATTTTCGTTCTCACAGGACCGGGGGAATCTTTCGCATTGACTTATACAGTGCCGATTGGCTGCAAGAGTTCTCAGTCCGGGCGAGAGCTTACGTCCCCGGGTCAGAACCCGAACGGGGGGATGATGATGATGATGGGATCGTTTTCGCTCATATTCCGCTCCTTCCGCCTGATTTCGAGCCGGGTAAGTCCCCGTGCTCAGCCAGGAATCTGGCCGACGGGTCGAGAGAAATCTGAGCTGTTTCTCGTAAGTAATTGATTTTGAATGAAATATTTTCAGTTGAGCGGTGTCAGGCCGAAGAGGATGTCCGGTAGTTCGTTGAAAGGAAGGGCGACTCTCCGCCCGGAGCCGTGATAGGCTCCGGGCAATTGACCAAAGAAAAGGAGAGTCGTGTGAGTCAACAATACCAGACCGAGTCAAATAGCGCGGCGGAGCAGGAGTTCCGCCAGTGGGCCGCCAGCAACCCGGAACCGATTCAGTTCAGCTTTCCGACGCCAGACATGGTGCAGTTGGCCGAGCAAGGGCTGGGGACATTGCTGCGCAAGGTGGGCAAGCTGTTTATCGAAAGCGTGATGGAGGCCGAGGCTGAACAGATCGTGGGGCCCCGCTCCAAGCCGGATGCACAACGGCGGGCTTACCGATGGGGCAGTGAACAGGGTTACTGCGTCATTGACGGACAGAAGGTCCCGTTAGCGCGGCCGCGGTTGCGAGCCAAGGGCGACGATTGCGAGATTCCGCTGGGCAGCTACGAGCTGTTCCAGCGGTCGTCGCTGATCCAGGAAAGCGTGTGGAACAAGATCATGCACGGTCTGACCACGCGCAGCTACAAGGAAGTGGTGCAACAGTTCAGCGAGGCCTACGGGCTGTCCAAGAGCACGGTGAGCGATCACTTCATTGAGGCCAGCCGGAAGAAGCTGGAGAAGTTGATGACCCGCTCGCTGGCGGAGCTGTCGATCTGCGTGATGATGATCGACGGAACGATCTTCAAGGGCGCCAATCTGGTGGTGGCCATCGGAATCGACCGCTTCGGCTACAAAATCGCGCTTGGTCTGAGGCAAGGCGCGACGGAGAACGCCGCCGTGGTGGGTGAGTTGCTGGAAGAGCTGGCCGAACGGGGGTTGAGCTTCACCGAGCCGCGGTTGTATGTGGTCGACGGTGGCAAAGCCATCCGGCGGGCGATTCTGGACCGGGCCGGCGAAGCGGCCTTCCTGCAACGCTGCCAGGTGCACAAGATCCGCAACGTGTGTGAACACTTGCCCGAGGCCCAGCGTCATGCCGTCCGCTACCAGATGAGGGCAGCCTACCAGAAGCCGGAAGCAGCCGATGCCAAGCAGGCTCTCTATCGGCTGCACGATCAGCTCGCCATGGCCAACCCCAGCGCTGCGGCCAGCCTGGCCGAGGGGCTTGAGGAAACCCTGACGGTGCTGGACCTGAGGGTCTCGCCGCAACTGCGGCGCTCTCTAGCCAGCACCAACGGAATCGAGTCGAGTTTCTCGATGGTCGAGCACGTCTGTCTACAGGTCAAACGCTGGCAAGGCTCCGATCATCGACTGCGCTGGGTCGCTTCCGGCCTCGTCTATGCCGAGTCTCGCTGGAACCGGCTCCACGGATACCGCCACATCGGAGTGCTTGTCGCTGCCTTGAAGGCAGCCTATCAGCTCCGCCTTCAATGCCAACACGCTGCTCTGCGCTATCAGATCAGTGCAGCGTAACATCAACGCTAGAGCCGCCCACTTTCAACGGGAAAGCGGGCATCCTCAGGCCGAAGAGGCTGGCACGAGGATTCCGGTCGAAAGCGGCCAGGGCCGCGTCGGCCGACGGTCGTGCGAGGATCCCGACCTGCCGGTCGGCGGCACGGCCGGCAAAGAAGCGGCGGCGTGCCGCACAGGGGGCTTAGTGTCTAGAATGATCTTTGGCCTCATCGCGTCCTGCCATTCTTGCTCCCGGCCGTGCGGCGTTTTCGCACGAGGGTTTGCGCCGGCTGCTCGAGGAGACAACTGAATCCCTCAAGCAGATGGGGATCACGCCGGCACATCGTGTTGCGGCGGTGCTCAGGAACGGACCGGAGGCGGCCACAGCCTTCCTGGCCGTCAGCCGGTGCGCGGGGTACGCGCCCCTGAATCCCGGCTACACGCAGCGCGATCTCGAGTTTTACATCGCCGATCTGAAGGCCGACGCAGTCCTGATCGAATCGAACGACCGGGGACCGGCGGCGGCGGTTGCGGAAGCACACGGGATTCCTGTGATCCGGATGGAGGCGAGTCCCGACGCGCCCGCCGGGGTCTTCCGGCTGAAGGCGGAACGGGGCGCGGGCCGGGCGCGCGCAGCAGGCGACGCCGCCGCTCTGCTGCTGCACACGTCGGGAACGACGTCACGGCCGAAGCTTGTGCCGCTGACGGAGCGGAACCTGCGAGCGTCGGCAGCGAACATCGCCGCGCACCTGGCGTTGAGTGAAGCCGACCGCTGCCTGAACATCATGCCGCTGTTTCATATTCACGGGCTGATGGCGGCGCTGCTGGCGACGATCTCGTCAGGGGGGAGCGTCGTCTGCACGGACGGCACGTACGCCACGGGTTTCTTCGACTGGCTCGAGGAGTTCGCGCCGACCTGGTATACGGCGGTGCCGACCATGCATCAGGCGATCCTGAGCAGAGCAGAGCAGCGCGGCGGGACCGCGCGGCAGGCGCGGCTCCGTTTTCTCCGATCGTCGTCGGCGGCGCTCGCGCCGCAGGTGCTTTTGCGAATGGAGGATATGTTCGGCGCACCGCTGCTGGAAGCCTACGGCATGACGGAAGCCGCGCACCAGATGGCCAGCAATCCGCTGCCTCCCGGCGTGCGGAAGCCGGGCGCGGTGGGTCCGGCCGCGGGGCCTGAAATCGGAGTGATGGATGAAACCGGCGCGCTCCTGCCGGCGGGTGCGACTGGAGAAGTTGTCATCCGCGGCGAGAACGTGACCGCAGGGTATGAAGGCAATCCGGAGGCGAATCGCGCGTGCTTCAGCGACGGCTGGTTCCGGACCGGCGATCAGGGCTACCTGGACGGCGACGGCTACCTCCATCTGACAGGGCGCTTGAAGGAGTTGATCAACCGCGGCGGCGAGAAGATCTCTCCGCGCGAGATCGACGAGCTGATGTTGGGGCACCGCGCCGTCAGGCAGGCGCTGAGCTTCGCGATCCCGCACGCGCAACTGGGCGAGGAGGTCGGTGTCGCAGTGGAGCTTAGGACAGGCGAATCCGCGTCCGAGGCCGAGTTGAGGCGATTCGCCACGGAGCGCCTGCCGGCATTCAAGGTTCCCAAGCTGGTGCGCATTCTAGACGAGATCCCGAAGGGTCCGACCGGCAAGCTGCAGCGGATCGGCCTGGCGGAGAAGCTCGGGATCGGGCAACTGGATGCCACCGTGACGAGCGCCGGGCATGTGGAACCGCGCGACGAGGCGGAACGGCTGGTGGCCGCTGTCTGGCGTGAAGTGCTGAGAGTCGAGCAGGTTGGAGCGTGCGACACGTTCGAGTCCCTCGGCGGCGATTCACTGCTGGCGGTCCGGGCGATCGTCCAGGTGAACCGGACGATCGGGCACGAACTCCCGTTTCTCCGCTTTCTGGAAGAGCGCACCGTCGAGGCGATGGCCGCGGAGGTACGCGGCTGCGCGGAGCCGGGCGCGGCGCCGGAAATCGTCCCGATCCGCCTCGAAGGCGGTGGGCGGCCGATCTTCTGCGTTCCCGGCCACGATGGGGTGTTGTTGGGGATTCGCCGGTTGAGCGGGCTGCTGAACGGTCCGCCAGTCTGGGCGTACCAACTGCGGGCGGCGGAGCGTGCAGCGGAGGTTCGGGAGCTCGGCGAGTCGATGGCGACCTGCGTGGAAAGAATCCAACCGGAAGGCCCGCTTCGCCTGCTGGGCGTCTGTTTCGGCGGGCTGGTGGCATACGAGGCGGCCTGTGCGCTGGAGGCGCGCGGACGCGCAGTGGAACTGCTGGCGATGGTCGACACCTTGAACCCCGCCTGGGCGGGGCCGGCCGGCCGGGTGGCTGCGGCGGGCGCCTTCATGCGGATGTGCGCGCTCAGGGCGGCGGCGCACCGGCGGGCGCTGGCCGCGATGAACTGGAGGGCGCGACGATCCTATCTCGCCAGCCGAGTGGCAGCCTACTTCGAGGCGCTCGCGCAGAGCGGAAACGCGTATCGCGGCGCTCAATCGGCTTATGCGCCGCAACGCGCCTTTACGGGCAGGGCATTGCTGATCGAAGTGACAGGCCGGAGGCTCGCGGCGCCGATGCTGGGATGGAGCGGATGGTTGAACGGAGAGACCGGCTTTGGGCGGGTCGGCTTCGATGCAGCCGGCTCGCTCTCGGAGAGGATCGCTCCGCGGGTCGCCGGGCTGCTCACGGAGGCGCTGGAGAGAGTGGCGGCCCACCCTGCGCCGCGGTCCGCGGCCGCGGGCGGTTTGGGATAATCAGACAGGGAATCTCCCTGTCGAGCCATGACTACTCCGATCCGGCCTCATCACCGATTCAGCCCCGCGCTTGATCCGGGCTTCGTCTCCGCCGCGCTGTACAATCGCGAGTTCCGCCGACGCGCGCGCGAACAGGGGGCGGCGGACTTCCGCCTCGCCCTGCAGCGCGCGGACGGCAGCGTCTCGCGCTTCGACACCATCGTGTTCGCGCCTGGCACACCCGGTTTCGATTTGAACTTCGTCTACATCGAGCGGATCGTGAAATTCCTGCTCTGGCAGCGCGGCGGATGGAAGGTCTACGCCGGCGGACCGCCCGAGATCGGCGAGTTCCTCCGAAAGACATATGCGCTGGGCGGCGCGCGCGCGTTTGACGCCGAGTTCATGGGCGGCGTCTACGAGAATCCGTTCACGGTGGAAATCTGCGCGGCGGCTGATGTTCCGGAGCAGAAGGAGTCCACCATCGCCCTGGGCCGCCACCTGGACGGATGCCGCGTGGGCTTCGACCTCGGCGCATCGGACCGCAAGGCGTCCGCCGTGCTCGACGGCGAAGTCGTCTACAGCGAAGAGGCGCCCTGGGATCCGCGCAACCAAACCGACCCGCAGTATCACTACGACGGCGTGATGGATTCCATCCGGCGGGCGGCATCCAAGCTGCCGCGGCTGGATGCGGTGGGCGGATCCGCGGCGGGTGTATACATCAACAACCGGGTGCGCGTCGCCAGCCTGTTCCGCGGGGTATCGAAGGCCGACTTCGACGAGAAGATCGCCGGGATGTTTCTGCGGATTCGCGACGAACTCGGCGTGCCGATGGACGTGGTCAATGACGGCGAGGTGACCGCTCTCGCCGGGTCGATGTCGCTCGGCGAGAATCCGGTGTTGGGCATTGCGATGGGCTCGAGCCTGGCGGCGGGCTATGCCGACGCCCACGGGAACATCACCGGCTGGCTGAACGAGCTCGCCTTTGTACCGGTGGACTACCGCGAGGAGGGCCCCGCGGACGAGTGGTCGGGCGACCGGGGCTGCGGCGTGCAGTATTTCTCGCAGCAGGGCAGCAACCGCATCTGCCTCCAGGGCGGCATGGTCTTCGATGCCGGGATGGGGTTACCGGAACGGCTGGTGGCGCTGCAGGAGAGGATGAAGGCGGGCGACGCGACGGCGCGCCAAGTGTATGAGTCGATCGGCGTGATCCTCGGCTACACAGTCGGCCATTACGCCGATTTTTACGATCTGAAGCACCTGCTGGTGCTGGGGCGCGTGACGACCGGAGAGGGCGGCGACATCATGATCGAGCGCGCGCACGCGGTGATTCAGGCCGAGTTTCCCGAATTGGCGGAGCGCGTGAGAATCGCGCTTCCCGACGAGAAGAGCCGGCGTGTGGGCCAGTCGATCGCGGCGGCGAGCCTGCCGGCGATCTCCAGATAGGAGCGATGCTATGCAGTTCAAGAAGGCGACAGCTGAAATCTACGCGCCCGACGGCAAGCAGGCCGCCGACGCGTTGGCCAGAACGACGCATCTGGCGATCGCGGCGCATCAGGACGACATCGAAATCATGGCCATGTCGGGCATTCTGGAGTGTTTCGGCCTGCCTGACAAGTGGTTTACCGGGTGCGTCGTGACGGACGGCGCGGGCAGCCCGCGCGATGGGCTCTACGGCCGGTACAGCGACGCCGAGATGATGACGGTGCGGCGCATGGAGCAGAAGAAAGCGGCGTTCGCCGGCGAATACGGCGCGCAGGTGTTTCTCGATTACCCGAGCAGGGAGATCAAGGACCCGGCGGAGGCCGGTCCCCGGCAGGATCTGAAGTCGCTGTTGACCGCATGCGGGGCGGAGACGGTGTACGTGCACAACCTGTGCGACAAGCACGACACGCATGTCGCGGTTGCGTTGCGGGCGATCGCGGCGATCCGCGAACTCCCGGCCGGCAGGCGGCCGCGGAAGCTCTACGGCTGCGAGGTCTGGCGCGACCTGGACTGGCTTTGCGACAGCGACAAAGTCGTGTTCAACTGCGACGGGCACGAGAACCTCGCCGCGGCTCTATTGGGCGTGTTCGACTCCCAGATCGCAGGCGGCAAACGGTACGACCTGGCGACCCTTGGCCGCCGCCGGGCTCATGCGACCTACCACCAATCGCATTCGGTGGACGCCGCGCAGTTGATCAACTTCGGCATGGACCTGACACCGCTGGTGAACGACGGCGCGATCGATCCTGTTGAGTTTGCCTGCGAGCATGTGCGCCGCCTGGAGCGCGACGTGCGCGAGAGGATGTCGAAGCTGGGGTAGCCGCGCAGGTCAAACCCAGTCGACGCGAAGCCCCTTCCGGCAGGCGCGAGCGAGGCGTGAGAGCGGACGCAGCCGGATGGCGGCGTAAGCCCTGGTGGTGAGCCGGCGGAGGACAGCCGGGAGGCGGCCGGGAGCTTTGGCGCGTTTCATTCGCACCTCCTCCGGTTAGTTTGGGTCGCCATTGGGCTGGCGTCAAGCGCCCGTCTGCTCTTGGGCGCGGCAGCCTCAGCGGCCGTCATTGCGGGACTGAGAGTCCCGCGCAGGCTGAGAGCCTGCCCCACTCGCACCGTTGAGCTCGTTCACGACGCGGAAGAGATCGCCAGTCCGGTAGAAATCGACAGCGACGATGTTGGGCAGGTGGTTGCGCTCCTGGCGGCACGTGAGCGCGCGCCGCATGAGCTGGCCGTACGAATTGACGAGGGCTGCGTTGGACGGCCTGGGCATCGGCGTGGTCTCGATCCAGTGGTTCATGAGAAAGAGCGAACCGGCGCCGCCGCCGCGGTTCGGAGCGCATGTGAAGGCTTCCGGGGACTTGAAGCTGTAAGGAGTCTCGCTGAAGTTGCTGAACGCCGGCCGGAGCCAGGCGACGCCCTCGCGCCCGGATTCGATGAACACGACGACACGGGAGCCGTCCGCGATCAGCCGGCGCAAGGTGGGCCAGCCGGGCTGCGAAGGACCGCGGTAGACGAAGCGCGCCAAGCCGGACGCTTCGAAGGCCTTGGCGAGGTCCTGCGGCGAGACATAGTCCTCGACGACGAGCAGCAGGACCTCATCGGGGTGGGCGATGACGAACTCGCGGATCTGCACGAGGACAGGCTCGAGTTCGTAGGCTCCCAGTTCGCAGAGGCCGTGGCAGAGGAAGAGCTTCCGGCGGCCCTCGTCGACGCCGACAAGCCGGTCCCGGACACGCATCGCCGCCCTGAGGCCCTCCGGACCCAGGGCCTGGCGGACCTTGTCGGTCAGCGGCTCCTTTTCGAGATCGGTCTTGACGCGGGCGCCGCCCGAAAAGCCGTAATGAACGTCGAACAACAGGGCGCGGATGCCGTCTTCCAATTGGCGCGGGATGCCGGCTTCGTGATGCGGGAACAGCCAATCCAGCGCCTCCTGGTTCGACATGGCGTTGTGGGCGCCGGCGAAGACGACCTGGTCGAGCGGTTTGTCGCAAAGGCTCGCCGAGCCGTTGCAGACAGCCGCGGCGGTGCGGAGCGGCGCCGCGGCCGGGTTGCGCCAGACGATCCAGACGACGGCCAGGAGGATGACGGTACAGGCGACGGCGGCCACCGCCGGCCGGAGATCCGCATCGGTATCGGCCTCGGCTTCCCTGACGTGGGGGGCGACGTACTGCAGGAAAAGCCTGAAGATCTCTCGAACCGCCAGGAACGAACCGCCGATCCCGGCGATCACGACCAGCCCGGCGGCGACCTCATTCGGGTAGAGCGCGCAGAGCAATCCGGAAACCAGCAGCGAGAGCGACCAGCCGAGGCGTCCGGCGGGCTTGGCCGGAGGATGGATGAGGAAGTTGCCGATGGTCCGCAAGCGGAGCAGAGGATCGACTTCCTCGAGTAGCGAAGCCGCCCCGGCGGTGAGCAGGACGCCGAGCCCGGCAAAGAAGAAGCCCCAATCGCGCAGTTCTGACAAATACGAGGAGAGGAGCCCGCGCAGGAGCCCGCGCAGGAGCGCGTCTCCGATGGAGAGACTCACAGCGATACGCGCGGCCGGGACGATTGCGATGAGCAGAATCCCGGCGACAGTCAGGCTGATCCCGGCGCGAGCCAGGACGCGCCGCCGGTCGCCTGCCAGCCACACAGACAGCGCAAGCAGAATCACGCCGGCGGGAAACAGGCCCATCCACAGCGCGCCGAGGCGCCGGCCGAGGCGGGCGCCGTCGAGGACCAGCTCCACCCGGCGCCCGCCTCCGAACGAGGCCACCGCCGCTTCGATCTGCCTGGGGATCTTCGCCGCCAGTTGCGGGCTGGCCTGGGCGAGCGCCGAGTTCAGCAGAATCCGGAGGTCGGGGAGCGAGAGGAGTATTCGTCTGGCTCCCTCGCTGAAGACGGCCTGGTGGGCGCGCTGGGCGGCCTGGCCCACGAGCGCCTGAAAGCCGCGCGTCCCGACGAGCACGTGCGCTCCGGCCAGGATCAGCGGCCGGATAGCGATGAGATCGGGACGGCTCCTGATCACCGCCTGCGTGACAAAGCCGGCCGATGCCGCCGCGACTTCAGGGTCGGCGAGCGACTGCTCCGCCTTGGCGCCGAATGCCACCGGGTCGAACAGGTTACGCGAAGCGACAAACAGCAGCGCCGCGGCGGTCAAGCACGCGGCGCCGAGCAGCAGGCAGGGCCAAACCGCAGAATGGCGTCTGGGGCGCATACAGGTCCTATTGTGACCCTGCTGACGGGCAGGCGCGGGCCGTCGAGGCCGCTCACGGTTTCGATAGACTGCAAGGAAGATGAGGATTGCAGCCGGGGCTGTACTTTGCTTGGGATGTCTGGCGGTCCAGGCGGCCGGCCCCCTGCCGGCTTTGGGCGAGGCGCAAAGGGCCGAAGTCCGCCGCCTGATGGAGATGATCCGGAAGGATCCGAGAGGGCCGTATGGCGCTATCCAGTGGTACTGCAAGGATGGACGCGTGCTGCCGGCCGCGGGGACGCCGTGCGGCCGCGGCGGCGGATTCCAGCACGCGGCGCCGAGCAGTGCAGCGCGCCGGTTGGAGGCCCTCGACTACGACGTTGCGCGTTTTCTGTCCGGGCTGTCATTCGAGGATTACTTCGACGCCCGCCGCAATCATTACTGGCTGCGCGAGATGGTGATGCTTTCCTATCTCGTCGAGAGAGACAACGGCTGGATCTATGCGAAGACCTACGCGCGGCGCGGCGTGCGGCAGGCCGAGAATGAAGCGCGCGAGGGGCGGAGGCTGCTGAGCGCCTTGCTGGCCGATCACGCCTGGGTGGAGCGCAACTTCACGCTGGCGATGCTGGTTGCCGCGGCCACTCCGCACGGTCAGGACAGCAATCGGGTAGTGAGGATCAGGACGCTCTCGGCGGCGCTGGCCGACCAGGACCGGCGCTTCCAACCCATGCGGGGCAAGATCCATTCCATGCCGGAACCTTCCGATGTCGCCAAGGTGGAGGCGTTCGTGGCCGAAAAGCGGCCTGCGAACGTGGATGGGTTCCAGGAGCTGATCGGCCTGATGCGGGAGGAGTACCAGGAGACTCCGCTGCCCGCCGGGTGGGATTTCATGCGCGAAGCGTCGCTGGCCGTGGATCTCCGGAAGCGGTTGAGCCAGCCCGGCCTCAACGGGGAGCAGGCGGTGGTGCTGGCCGACGAACTGAGCAGGCTGCACGACCTGGCGTTGCGGGCGGGGTCGAAGCCAGCCGCAGGCCGGACGCGGAGGGAGCGGCTCGAAGAGATCCGCGGGTGGATCCGCTATGGGACCGGGTTCGGACTCTTTTCCTGGCGGGAGATGGAAGCGCTCGAGGCCGCCCTGGACAAGGTGCTGAAGAAACAGACGGTAAGCAGCGCCGAGTATGAAGATCTGTCCGGCTATCTCGAGGGCGCTCTGGGCTGGGTGCGAGCCGCCGTGACGAGGGAGGTGGCCGAGGCGGTCGATCGCTACCGGATTATCGAACCGCATGCCGGCGGGCTGCTCGACGAGATTCTGCGCGCCAGCGTGATCCTGCCGTTTTCGCATCGCATCGAGGCGATCGCCCGCGATGCGGGAACGATCGCCGGGCGGAAGCACAGCATCCTGGGCCTGGGCAGCCCGCAGGGGATCAGCGCACTGAACTCGGGCGTCGCCATCGGTCGGCTGGAGATCGTGGAGAGCCCGGAAGCCGAAGTCGCTATCGAGCCCGATCGAATCTATGTAATTCCGGCGACGGCGGCGGATCTGAAGCCGATGCGCGGCATCCTGACGCTCGACAGTGGAAACGCGCTCTCGCATGCGCAATTGCTGGCGGCCAATCTCGGCATTCCGAACGCGACAGTGCCCTCGGCGCTGCTGCCCCAACTGAGGAGGTATCGCGGCGAGGAGGTATTTTTCGCGGTGACGCCCGGCGGAACGGTCGTGCTGCGCCCCTGGAACGGCATGAGCGAGGAGGATCGGGCGCAGTGGCGCAAGGCGGCCACGGCGAGGAGCAGGATCGCGCTGGACACCTCCAAGACGAACGTGGCCGACAGGGAGTTGAAGACGCTCGAACAGACCACCGCCGCCGATTCCGGTGTTCGTTCGGGCCCGAAGGCGGCCAACCTGGGCGAGTTGAAGCGGTTGTTTCCGGGCCGCGTGGCGCCCGGCATCGTAGTGCCGTTCGGTGTCTTTTACCAGCACGCGGCGCGCAAGGATTCCACCGGCGCGAGCATCCTGGGCCGGGTCGCAACGAGCTTCACGGCAGCGGAGAAGATGCGGCTCGCGGGCGCGCCGGCCGATGAGGTGAGGGGATTCATTCGCCCGCGGCTGGAGGAGATCCGCAGAGAGATCCGGACGATGAAGCTCGATTCCGGCTTCACCTCCGTGCTGGTGAGCAAGATGCGCGAAGTGTTCGGCGAAGACGGCAAGTACGGCGTCTTCGTGCGGAGCGACACCAACGCGGAGGATCTGCCGCAGTTCACAGGCGCCGGTCTCAACCTGACCGTGCCCAATGTCGTCGGCACGGAGAAGATCCTGCAGGCGATCAAGGACGTCTGGGCCTCGCCCTACGAAGAGCGGGCCTACGAGTGGCGCGCGCAGGCGCTCGTGTCGAGCGTGGAGGTCTATCCCTCGGTAGTGCTGCTGAAGAGCGTCGGCAACGACAAATCGGGCGTGATCGCCACGGCGAACCTGGAGACGCTGGACCTGAACGAGTTGACAGTGAACACCAGCGAGGGGGTAGCCGCGGTTGTGGACGGCGGCGTCGCCGAGTCGCTGCTGGTGCGGCGGAATGGGGAGGTCAAGCTGCTGGCCCAGGCGCGCGCGCCGTACAGGAAGATGCTTTCCGAGCGAGGCGGCTTTGTGTGGCTGCCGACGACCGGTTCGGACTACGTGCTCAACGCCAGGGAGATCGACGAAGTTCGCCGGCTCGCCCGTGAAGTCCGCGAGAAGTTCCCTCCGGAACGGGACGCGCAGGGTCACGTCATGCCGTGGGACATCGAGTTCGGTTTCGCGAAGGGCGAGTTGGGACTGTTTCAGATCCGGCCGTTGTCGCGCTATCGCGAAGCCAGGACGCTGGAGGCGCTTGCGTCCATCGAGTCCGGCGGACCTGCGCCGGAGGCGGTGGCTCTGGATGCGCGCATCGCCGGCCCATGAGAAAGCTGCTGCTGTTCGCGCTGGCTGCCGCCTGGCTTTACGCCTATCCGCTCGACGGCGACAAGCGGACGGGCATTCGACGCCTGACGGGCTATCGTCTCGCTCAATCCGGGCTGGTGAAGGGCCCGAAGATTCCGCCCGGCGGGCAGTGGGGCGCGGACCGCATCAAGCTCCGGCTGCTGGCGAACGCGAACTTCGACATCGGTGCGGATACCGCGAAGGACGCAGCGCTCCAGCGCGGACTCGAAGAGATTCTGGGCGGGCGCAGCCAGAGCTACGGCATGGCGTTGCTCGACATCACGAACCCGCGGAAGCCGCGCTACGCCGCCGTGAGGGAGGATGAACCACTGCTGCCGGGCAGTGTCGGCAAGCTGCTGGTCGCCACCGGAATGCTGGACGCGCTGAAGCGCGCCTACCCGGACGTCTCCGCGCGCGAACGGCTCCTGCGCGAAACCGTGCGCGCCGCCGACGGCTTCGTCGTCCGCGACGGCAAGACTGTGCCGTTCTATGAGCCGGGCGCGCCCGCGGTCGTCAATCGCCGGATCGCGCCGGGCGACAGGTTCAGCCTCTGGGAGTGGCTCGACCACATGCTGAGCCAGAGCTCCAACGCCGCCGGAAGCTTCTGCTGGAAAGAAGCGATTCTGCTGCGGCGGTTCGGCACGCGGTATCCCATTTCGTCCGATGAGGAGAACCGGTACCTGTCGGCCACGCCGAGGTCCGAATTGGGCAAGGCGGCGTTGGAGACCCTGGAGGATCCGCTGCGCGCGGCCGGAATCGACACCGACAGGCTGCGGCTCGGGACCATGTTCACATCGGGCGGCAGCAAGGTGTTCCCCGGCGCGAGGAGCTACGGCACGCCGCGCGAACTGCTGAAATGGCTCGTGCGCATGGAGCAGGGCCGGCTGGTCGACGAATGGTCGAGCCTGGAGTTGAAACGTCTGATCTATTTCGCGCGCCCCCGCTACCGGTATGCTTCGGCTCCGGCGCTGAACAATGCAGGGGTCTTCTTCAAGTCCGGCTCGTTCTTCCAGTGCCGGCCTGAATCCGGCTTCACATGCAAGCCGTATGCGGGCAACGCGACCAACATCATGAACTCGGTGGCGGTGGTGGAAAGCGGCGGCCGGATCTACCTGGCGGCGTTGATGTCGAACGTCCTGCGCGTCAACTCGGCCGTCGAGCACCAGCGCATCGCGGGACTCGTCGAGAGGCTCATCCAACGTCAGTAGACGCCCACCGGCCCGCAGATGATCCGATCGAGCCCGACAATCAACCGCTCCAGAGCCTTGCCGCCTTCGGGGTTGTCCATGAGCGCCGCGGCGACATAGCGCTTGCCGTTGTGTTCAATCAGAGCCGCGTCGGCGTGCCAGTTCTTCCAGGTGCCCGACTTGCGATAGATCGATACTCCGGGGAAGGATGACAGGCCCTTGACGAACTTGTGCCGGATTCCGGGCTGGGAGAGGATGTCGAGCAGTTCCCGGCTCCAGTGCTGATCGACCAGCCGGCCTTGCGCCAGCATGGTAAAAAACCGCGCCGTCTGAAGCGTTGTCGCGCCGTGCGAGAGGTTGTGCAGCGGATCGCGCTTCCAGTAATCGCTGAATCCGCCGTACGCCTTGCCGACCCAAAGTCCGCCGTTCAGACTCGGATCGTAGAGGCGATACTTCGAGCTGGTCAGCGTCTGCGCAATTCTGTCGAAGCCGATCAACTGCACGGCGCGCGACGCGTCGGCGTTGGAGCTCACCCTGGCGATTCGGGTGAACATCGCGCGCAACTGCGGCGTGTAGGCGAGAGCACCCTCACGGATCTTCTCAAAACCGGCCAGAAGAATCGCGATCTTCGGCAGCGAGGCCGCGTACATCATCTCGGTGTCGTTGATGCCCGCATAGCGCGGGTTGGCGGGATCCGTAACGTCGACCAGCGAAACCGCGAACTTCCGGCTCTCGATCGCCGGGCCGAGGTTCAGGCTGCGGACGAGGCTGGAGAGGCGTTCTTCGAGTTCCGCGTCGACATTCAAGGGCGCGGGCATGGTCGTCCCGAACGCCGGGGGAACGAACAGCGAAAAGAACGTCAGGCAGACGGCAATCCGGCGCACTTGTCCCAGTCTGAACAATCACCGCGGCCGGCCGCAAGAAAAAAGTCTTAATGAAGCTGTAATCGGCTGGTTACGGTGTCGAATTTCGCCTTTCTTTCGCTCGCTTACTCAGGTTTGTGCGTCTTCTTTCCACGAGCCTTGTCGCGCTCGGCCTCCGCGAGACTCCGGTTGAATGAGGCGCCGTAGCCGGCGGTCTGGTGATAGACGTAACCTTGCCACGGGTCATGGCCATCGATGCGCGGGTCGCCTGTCGCGCGCAGACAGGATTCGAGCCGCCGGCGAAGCTGCCGCTTCACGGCGGCGCGCGCGGGGTCGGCCGCGACGTTGCGGATCTGCCACGGGTCGGTTTTGAGCTCGTAGAGCTCTTCGGCGGGGCGCTTGCCGAAACAGAGCTCGTATTCGCGACTGTACCTGGTCCTGTTTTCAGGTGCGGTCATGAAAGTCTTGGCCGGGCAGTCGTCGACATCGCCATGTTCGGTCTTGTTGGACGAGATGAAGGCGCCGCCGGTCGGATCCCGCTCGGGCTTGAAGTTGCGCAAGTAGAGATGGTTGGCGGTCCGGATCGCGCGCACGGGGTAGGTCGCTCCGCCGGGGCGGCACATCGTGTGGCGTTCGAGGCCGGCGAAGGCGCAATCGCGCGAGGCGTCCGGGCCGCTGAGCAGCGGAAGCAGGCTCTTGCCCGCGATGCCAGGGGGAGGCCGGATTCCGGCGGCTTCGAGAAACGTCGGCGCGAAATCGGCGTGCTGCACGAACTCATCGATGCGCCGTCCGCCCTGCACGTGCGCGCCCCACCGCACGGAGAGCGGCATGCGGATCCCCCAGTCGTAGAGGTTGACTTTCGCTCGCGGGAACGGCATGCCGTTGTCGCTTGTGACAACGATCAGGGTGTTGTCGAGCTCGCCGATCCGTTCCAGCGCCGCGAGCATGCGGCCCAGGTGCGAATCGAGCCACTCGACTTCGGCGCAATAGTCGAGGAGGTCGCCGCGCAGTGTTTCCGTATCGGGCCAGAAGGGCGGGACCTCGACATCCGTGAGGCGTTTGCCCAACCGCTGCCATGCGCCTTGCTGGTAGACCCGATGCGGCTCGGTGGCTCCGAACCAGAAAAAGAACGGCTGTCCGGCCTTTCGCGCGGAGAGAAAATCCTCGAAGTTCGCGGCGTAATCGCGCGCGTCGATGCCAGGCCGCGGCGAGCCGGTCCGGCGGGCGTTGAAGTCGATGCCGGCCGGCGGGCGGTTCATGCCGGCGGCCTTCCAATTGCCTGGCCCCCAGGTCTTGCCGGCGTTTCCCACGAAGTAGCCGGCGTCCTCGAGAAGATGCGTGAAGACGGGGTAGCGGGGTCTGAGTGTTCCATAGAGGACGCCGCCTTCTTCAACCTGCCAGAACTGCCGGCCGGTCAAGACCGCGCTTCGGGAGGGCGTGCAGGAGGGGGCCGAGCAAAAGGAGTGCGTGAACGCGAGCCCTTCGCGTTCGATACGCCGGATCGACGGCAGAGTCAGGCTCTCTCCCCGGAATCTGAACGCGCCGTCCCACGACCGGTCGTCGGCGATGGCGAACAGGATGTTCGGGCGCGCCGGACGACTCCGCCCCGCGGCCGTGGAACCGAGCGCCGCGGATGCGCAGGAGAGAAACCCGCGGCGCGGCAATCCAGACTCTGGCTGTGGCATCAGCAGATGATTCTACCGCCGCGTAGGATCGAATCCGGCGGCGTGCCCTGGCGGGGGATGCGCGGCTTCGCCGGCTGGTCAGCTGATGATCTTCTTCCGCACCGCGTACATTACGATATCGACCGCGCTGTGCAGGTCCAGCTTCTGCATGATCCGCGTCCGGTGCGTCTCCACCGTGTAGACGCTCAGGTTGAGCAGCGCTGCTACATCCTTGTTCGACTTGCCCTCGGCCAGAAGCTGTAAAATCTCTTTCTCCCTGTCGGTCAGCAAGTCGTGAGAATCCTTCATCCCCCGGCGCTGCATCTGCTGGACGAAGTCCTCCATCAGCACCTTTGAAACCGCCGGGCTGAAGAAGGAGTTTCCTTGGGCCACCGCCTCCACGGCCCGCTTCAGATCGAGGTGCGCGCTCTCTTTCAGCAGGTAACCCCGCGCGCCCGCGTTCAAGGCCCGCAGCAGGTACTCCTCATCCGAGTGCACGCTGAGTATGATCACCTTCACCTTCGGATGCCGCTTTGCGATCTGGGCAGTCGCCTCGATACCGTTCAGGTTCGGCATCCCGATATCCATGATGAGCACGTCCGGGGCGAGCTCCTCCGCGAGTTTGACAGCCTGCCGTCCGTCGGCCGCCTCCCCCACAACCTCGAAGTCCTCGTGCTGCTGAAGCTGCAGTCGAAGGCCCTCGCGCAGGACGCCGTGATCGTCGGCAATCGCGATCCGGATCATGTCGGCACTGCCTCGGTCGCAGGAATCGCAGCTTCGGCTTCGAGGATCGTGCCTTTCCCCGGCGTCGAGATGAAGCGCACAGTCCCCCCCAGTTCGGCCATCCGCTCCCGCATCCCCACGAGCCCCAAACCCTCCTGCCCGCCGGCGCCGGCATCGAAGCCGGCCCCGTCGTCCTGAATGGTCAGCCGCACCACGTCCTTTCCGCCGTACAGCGAAATCCGGACATGCTTGGCCGCCGAGTGCCGCGCGCAGTTCGTCAGCCCCTCCTGAACCACCCTGTAAATGCCCGTCCGCAGGCCTTCCGGCAACCCTTCGAGGTCCCCGTCCACCTGCACGTCCACCTCGATCCGGCTGCGCCGCTCGAACTCGCGCGCCTGCCACTTTACGGCCGAACCCAATCCCAGCTCATCGAGCATCGCCGGCCGCAGCGACATCGACAGATCCCGCACCGCCCTGATGGTCTCCGTGATCAGATTCTGCACTTCTCCCAGACGCTTCTGAAACGCCTCTCCGGGCGCGTTCCTGACAGCCTCCAACCGGCTGAGCTCCATGCCCGCGAAGGAGAGTTTCTGTCCCAGCGCGTCATGCAATTCTCTGGAGATCGCCTTTCGCTCGGCCTCCTGAGCGCGTACCAGGCTGTGCGAGAGACGCCGCATCTCGACCTCGGCACGCTCCGCCCGTTCGCGCTGTTCGGAGCTTCGCTTCTCCAATTGCGTCACCCGCGTAATGCTCACCGCGGCTACCACCAGTCCAAGGAGCACGGTCCAGGCCAGCAGCCGCCGGATGAAACTCTGAAACTCGTCCTGGCTCGCCATCAGCCTTCTTTGCTCCGCCGCCATGTTTTCGCTGGCGATCCGCGAAATCTCTGACGCCAATCCGACAATCGTGTTCCGTCGCGGCAGAACCTCCTCGCGCAGGAAAGAGCGGCTCATCCACGCCTTCTGCTCCATCGACCACTCGAACACCGGATCCAGCGTCCCCCAGTAGGCGTCGAACTCGGCCTTCAGCCTCGCCAGCGTTGCGGCCTGCTCTCCGGGCAGCGACATGCGAAGCACCTCGAGCTTCTGCTGGATCTCAGCCTCCTGTTGTTTCAGCCGCGTGCGGTAATCCGAGCCAAGGAACGGAGACGGATCCAGCAGGTAATCCCTCACGAGAATCCCCGACAGGTGCAGATCAGCCGGAATCTCGCGAACCAGCAGGTCGGCCTTCATGTAGGCGTCGTGCGCCGCGATGGTCGCACTATGGATGGCGCGCGATCGGCGCATCGCGCCGATTCCCAGCACCGCGATCAGCACGACCAGGCTGCCGAATCCGCCGTACAGCACCCACCATGATCTCGTCTTCATGTTCCGGCGGCCCGCCTCTTTCCATTGTCGCGCGAACTACCCTACAGATGGCTCCACAGCGATCGTTCGGGCGTCTCTCCCGCACGCTCCTTCTTCTCGTCCAGGAGCCGCCTCAGACCGCCGCCGGCACTCAGCCCGACGGCCAGACTCGCCGTCAGGACCACCCCGCTTACAAGGATGATGAACGCCGCAAGAAAGACGTTTCTGGCGAAGTTCAACTGGTCCGCCGCGACCACCACGGCCACAAACATGATCAGCAGCCGCGCGACGGCCGCCAGCCGCCTGGGCGAGGGCAGGTCCTCGTTCACCGCCCAGACCAGCAGGCTGCGGCCCAGGTACTGGCTGAGCCACATGCCGGCGAGCAGAATCAGGCCGGCCACCACCAGCTTTGGAAGCAGGAAGACGAACCCCTGAACCATCTGCGTCGTCAGATCCGTGTTGAACACGCCCAGACCCATGAGAAAGCCGCCGAGCAGGATCGACCAGTAGGAGGTTTCGGCGACGATGCGCGTCGCTCTCAACCGCCCCGAGCGGTCGATCATGAACGCAACGCCGCTTTGCCTGAGGAATTTGTCGATCGTCATGCCCTTGAAGATGCGATAGATCACCCATCTGGTCGACAGCGCCAGCACGTACGCGGCGACAATCAGCGTCAGCGCCGCCAGCAACGATGGCAAATAGGTCGTTATCTGATACTGCAACCGCTGCAATGCTCCTTCCAGAACCTGCTTCAACGTCTCGATCATCGCTCAAACCTCCAGACTGGCCTGCGGAGGCAGTGTCCCCGCAATCGCCGGCTCCTGTGGGGACGCCTTCGCCTCCCCGCTCCATCGTTCCTCCAGGTACGGCTTCAATCGCTCAAACACCTGGCACAATCCCTCGATCCGCTCTTCCACTTCGCTCGCCACCATCGACTCCGTCTCCAGCACGAATGAAGCCACCCTCGCCAGGTAGAGCGGCGTGAACGACCGCATGATCTGCCCTCGCAACAGCGGGTTCCGCTTATGACAGGCCGCGAAGTCGTAGACTACCCGCGCCCACAATTCGTCGTCCAGATGGAACACGGCGTCCGGCTCGTCGGGCCGCGCCGCCAGTCCTCGTACCGCCGCGAAAGTCGATTCTCCCATCGCCATCCGCCACACCTCTTCCAGGTCGTGGCAGCCGCGCCGGAACGCCTGCTTCATGCGGTCGACGTTCACCTGCACCGGTTCCAGGCCGACATCGAATCGAAATCCGAACAACTCGGCCGCCTCGCTCCCGCGCCGCCCCGTCCATACCTGCTCGTATTCCTGCATCAGCGCGAAGACGCTGCCCACCACCTGCTGCAGCATCGCCGCCAGGTCCGAGCCCGGGTCTTTCGCGTCGTGCAATTTCGCCCCCAGGAAGCTCTGGCAGACGCGGAACCCCTCCGCCACCGCGGTGGTCGTCATCCAGATGTCGATGCCGAACCGCGCCACGTCCGTCTCCCAGTCCTCGCGCTCCAGGTAACGGCTGCAGAGTCTTCCCGATACGCCGAACTCGCCGCCGATCGGCTGGCGGATCCGCAGGCCGTACAACGTCCTGGTCAGCGGATACACGATGCTGTTGGTGATCGTCCCGTCGTACTTGTGGCGGTGATAGTAGGGCGCCGTGAAATCGTATCCCGCGAACAGAATCGGCCGCACCAGCAGATCGATCCACTCCGGCGTGATCGATCGCAGGTCCGAATCGACCACCGCGCACGCCTTAGCGCCCAGCCGCTCGGCCATCTGAAAGATGAGCCGGAATGCGCTCCCCTTGCCCGGCAAGCCGTGATACGGAAACGACAGCCGGTGCGCCGCCACCAGCGGCGTGGAGAGCAGCATCATGTGGCTGTCCTCCACCCGGGCCGACAGCACCTGCTCCTGCGTGCCGTCCGTCGATCCGCCGTCCGAGTTGACCACTACGGCGGTCAACTGCGGAAAGTACTTCGCCAGCCCCGCGTACGTCGCCTGCACGACATGGCCGATCGTCCGCGCGTTGTTGTAACTCGGTATTCCAACGACGATGTCCGCGCGCCGGATGAACTCCGCCGCCCGGCGAGCTTCGTCCGGCAGCACGGTTGGCAGCATCGCGGCCCCTTACACCGCCGCCGCGCGCGACAACTCGCGGGTGTCCTTGTTCACTGCGTCCAGCAGCATGTCGAAGAACTCCGGAATGGCCGACAGCACACGGTTCCAGTTCGGAATCAGCGGAAGGCCGTCCGGATCATCCTTGAACTCCTCGGCCGCCGCCCGCAGGCTCTGCCCGAATGTCGTGACCGCCGTCTCCTCCGCGTTGCGGTCGAACTTGAGCCCGTTCAGCATCGCATCGGCGTAGTAGCGCGAAATGGTGTCCTGCGCCATCCGCACGTATCTCACCTGCATGCTGCGGAAGTCGTCCACGGTGAATACGACTCCCTCGGCCGCCAGCGTCCGGAACAGGCTCTTGGCGATGTCGCACGCCATCCGCGAGAGACCCTTTGTCCGGTCGTCGGCCGACAGCACCTGGTGCTTGTGCTCGTAGTTGTCCATCAGGTCCACCTGGCAGGTGCGCGACACCGCGCAGTTGCGGAACACCTCCGCCAGAACGCCCACTTCCAGCCCCCAATCGGCCGGGATCCGATTGATGCGCGCAAGATTGATGTCCATCGCGAACTCGCCCGCCAGCGCGTAGCGGAAGCTGTCCAGATACCGCAGAAACGGATTGCGCGGCGCCAGGCCCTCCAGGGTCCTGATCAGCGGCGTCATGAACAGCCGCGTCACGCGCCCGTGCATCCGGTCCGATACTCTCGCGTAATACCCCTTGCCGAACTCGAAGCCCATGTGGGGATGGACCAGCGGATAGCACAGCCTCGCCAACAACTGCCGGTCGTAGTTCACGATGTCGCAGTCGTGCAGCGCGATCACGTCGCAGTCCCGGCAAGCCAGGAGATGTCCGTATGAGAGCCAGCACGACCTGCCCTTGCCGTCCGGGCCCGCCGAAAGGCCGCGCTCCTCCAATTTCCGGAACAGCGCTTGCACGCGCTCGCTTTCAATCCAGATAATATCCACCGGCGTGTAGAAATTGTCGAAGAAGCTCTTGGCCACGAGATACTGCTCGCGATTCGCACGGCCCAGCACGAGCACAATCCGTTGCAGATAGCGGACTTCCTTGAGTTCCGCCACGATCCGTTGCATCGCGATCGACTCGAACTCGGAAAACAGCGCAGGCAGGACCAGACCGATCGAGCGGTCGCGACTGAATTTTTCCAGGTCGGCTTCCAGCCTGACGACGTGGTTCTGCGTCAGCCGGTGCAGGGTTGTAACGTCTCCGGTTTGATAGAAATCCGCCATTGCGCCGTCTCCACATTCCAGGCTACCGGCGCAATCGCAAGCGGCCCATACAGTCTCCGGGGTATCCTCCTCCCGGCATCCCTGTATGGCCTGGACGGCACTCCGGCACTGATTACCGCATGTTCTGAATCAGGTTCATCGCGGCGTCGTTCTGCCTCTTGAGCGCCTGGTTGACCCCATTCAGCAGCGTCGTCAGGTTCTGATTCTGAGCCGGCCGCACTCGCGATAGCTTCACCCACAGGTCGTTGATCGCCGTCTCGACATTGAAGCTCTTCTTCGCCCGCGCATCTTCAACCGCTTCGAGCAGGATGGAAATGTACATCGTCTTGGTCAGGGCGGCCGGCAGCGCCTCCAGGCCCGCCGGGCCGCCGATCCCGCCTTTCACGAAGCCGCCGATCGACTGCGCAACCTGCTGGACCGCGCCCGCGGCCGACTGGCCGCCGCTGCCCGCCAGCATCTTCGACAGCCCCTCCAGCAGCCCCTGCGTATTGATCGTCTGACTGATCGACGGCACAGCCTGTTTCAGGATGGATGGGATCATTCCAGCCTGGACGTTGTTGAACGACGACATGACCTTCATGAGGTTAAACACGGTTCCGAAGCTCCTCTCTGTTATGTAAAGCGTGGCCGGCCAAGAAACCGACTCACGCCGCTGATCATTTCCGAACCCGGCCACGGGCGTAAGACCCGCGGCGGCCGGGAGCGGGCCGGTTTGAGCATTGTATGCGAGGCGGGCAGGCGGCCGGGGGCCGACGGACCTCTCGAGCCCGGTTGCGGCGATGCTACGGTAAAGGCACATCGTCATGCCGAGATTCTCCTGCTCACTCTTCCTGCTGGCCGCCATCTCTCTGCAGGCCCAACCACCTCGCGGCAAGGTGGTAGTGATATCGCTCGACGGCTTCCCCGCCTACGCGCTCAACGACCCCAAGCTGCCAGTGCCTACGCTCCGCCGGCTGATGCGCAATGGCGCGCACGCCACCATGACCACGGTCAACCCAACGGTAACCTGGCCGAATCACACCTCTCTGGTGTCCGGCGTTCCCGCCAGCCGGCACGGGGTGCTGGCCAACGGCACGATCAGCCGCACCGGAGCCTGGCCTCCGGTCAAAGTCGAACCGTTCATCGAAAAGACGAAGATGGTGCGCGCCCCCACGGTCTACGACGCCGCCCACCAGGCCGGACTCACCACGGCGCACGTGGACTGGGTGGCCATCGAGAAGGCGCCCACCATCTCCTGGGCATTCCGCGAATGGCCGTCCGCGGACGGCCCCCTAGAGAAGGAGATGATCGCCAGGGGCGCGATCACGGCGGCCGACCTTGACGGCTTCACGAAGGCGAACATCGTTTACCGGGACCAGATCTGGACCCGCGCAGGCGAGTATCTCATCCTCAACCACAAACCGGACCTGCTCCTCTTCCACCTGCTCACGCTCGACTCCGAGCAGCACACATACGGACCCAACACGCTGGCCGGGCGCACCGCGATAGCGTTCCTCGATGCCTGCGTGGAGAAACTTGTGAACGCGGTTCAAGCCGCCGGCATCGCCGGCCGCACCACCTTCCTCATCGTCTCCGACCACGGCTTCAAAGCTTACAGGAGCCAGATCCGCGCCAACATAGCGCTGCAGCAGGCCGGTCTCGGCGACAAGGCCTGGGTGCTGCCCGAGGGTGGCACCGCCTTCGTCTACATCGCCGAGGATGACCTCATCCCGCGCGTCCGCGCTGCCCTGGCCGGCGTCGAAGGCATCGACCGCGTCATCGGCGCCGCCGAGTATCCGGCCCTCGGGCTACCCTCGCCTGAACAGGACCCGCAATTCGGCCAACTCCTGCTTTCGGCCAAGAGCGGATACTCCTTCTCCGGCGCCACCGGCGGACCGGTCACCGCCGCGCCTCTGCAGACCGGCGGCAGCCACGGCTATCTCGCCTCCGACCCGGACATGAACGCCATCTTCATCGCCAGCGGCTATCGCGTTCGGGCGCAGGGAGAACTCGGCACGATCTCGAACCTCGACATCGCGCCGACCGTCGCCACGCCGAAGTACGTCACAACGGTCCGCGCCGCGAAGATCAACGGCGACGCTTTGTAACAGCGGCGCAAGCCGTGCTAGCTCTCCCCTATGCCCGCGCCGGTCCTACCGCTCGTCGACATGGTGCCGCTGATCCCACCTCGCGGC